>Ga0192647_100177_pt1 | contig 41868 bp, 45 predicted proteins | sample LauGreFa1BDMLBSN_2_FD_133046 | JGI IMG/M metagenome (GOLD analysis project Ga0192647, IMG submission 133046) | Freshwater lake microbial communities from Lake Michigan, USA - Fa13.BD.MLB.SN - reassembly | ecosystem: Environmental > Aquatic > Freshwater > Lake | place: Lake Michigan, USA... | reverse complement strand
TGACCGGGTCAAAGCGAAAGGCCGGATATTCGGAAATATCACCCCCGGCGCAAAAATGGTCGGCAGCGCCCTGCACAAGCACGCAACGCACGTCTGTGCGGATGGAAAGATCCAAAAAAACATCGCGCAGTTGTCGCCACATCGCGCGCGTCATGGCATTCATGCGCGCCGGGTGGGACAGGGTCACGGTCGCCAGCGCGCCGTTGAGCTGCCAATCAATGCTGCCGATCACTCAATGCCTCTTTTTACTTTGCCGCTGGCGCAGGCCGCGCGCCAAACCACCACCACAAAGCGGCGCCGCCCAGCACCATGGGAATACACAACCACTGGCCCATGCTCAGACCCATTTGCAAAAGGCCAAGGTGGGCATCAGGTTCGCGGAAAAACTCTACGATAAAGCGCAGCACGCCATAGCCCATCAAAAACGCCGCCGACACCCTACCCTGGCGCGGCCCGCTGCGCGCGTACACCCACAAGAACGCAAATAGCAGCAAGCCTTCGAGGAAAAATTGGTAGACCTGCGAAGGATGGCGCGGCAGATCGCCCGCGCCGCGAAACACCATGCCCCAGGGTAGCGCCGGGTCCGCCACACGACCCCACAACTCGCCATTGATGAAATTACCCACACGCCCGCTGGCCAAGCCGGTCGGCACGCAAGGGGCCACGAAATCAGCCACGGCCCAAAAAGAGCGCTTGGTCGAATAGGCAAACCAGCCCATGGCCACAATCACACCAAGCAAACCGCCGTGAAAACTCATGCCGCCTTGCCAGGCGTACAAAATTTCCAAGGGGTGGGCGGCGTAGTACGCGGGGTTGTAAAACAGGCAGTAACCAATTCGACCGCCCAGCACCACGCCCAAGACGCCTAGAAAGAGTACGTCCTCCACATCCCGAAAACTCCAGCCGGTATCCCCCGCATAGGGCGCATGGCGCAAGCGGCGCGCGCCCAGTAACATAAAAAGTCCGAAAGCAGCCAGGTAGGTCAGGCCATACCAGTGCACGGCGACGGGCCCAAGTTGCAGGGCAACCGGGTTGATGGCGGGATGAATCAGCATGGCGGCTATTGTGCCTTGCGCCTTGCGCCTTGCGCCTTGGGCCTTGGGCCTTGTGCCTTGGGCCAGGCCAGCCGCCGCACAAGGGATTGCAGATACACGCCGCGCTCGGGAGGATCTGCATAAGTCCGTCATCGCGAGGAGCGCAGCGACGCGGCGATCCATAAGTACACGATTGGCAAGCCAATAGGGATTGCCTCGCCGCGCTGGCAATGACGGGTTTGGACTTATGCGGAACTTCTCTGGTTCGCAATAACTATAGAATCAAATTTTTTTAACAATTTTGTTATGAATACACAAATAACAATTAAAAATACCTTAAATCAACTAAATTCTGTGATTTTGGGTAAAGAGCGCGCTGTCCATGACGCGCTGGCCTGCTTGTTGGCTGGCGGGCACTTGCTGATCGAGGACGTGCCCGGCGTGGGCAAAACCACCTTAGCGCAAGCGCTGGCGCGCACCTTGGGCTTGGCGTTCTCAAGAGTGCAATTCACCTCGGACTTGCTGCCCAGCGACCTCTTAGGCGTCTCCGTCTATGAGCGCGGGCAAGAGGCTTTTGTGTTCCACCCCGGCCCGGTGTTTGCCTCGGTGCTGTTAGCCGATGAAATCAACCGCGCCAGCCCCAAAACCCAAAGTGCTTTGCTCGAAGCCATGGAGGAAAAGCAAGTGACCGTAGAAGGCGCAACCCGCCCCTTGCCCAACCCCTTCTTCGTGATTGCCACCCAAAACCCGCAAGACCAGCAAGGCACCTATCCCTTGCCCGAGTCCCAGTTGGACCGCTTTCTGATGTGCATTTCCCTGGGCTACCCCGACCGCGCCGATGAGCGCCGCTTACTGACGGGCCAGGACCGGCGCAGCATGCTAGGCGCCATGCCAACGCTACTGGATGCGCAAACCCTGGCGCCCTTGCAGGAGGCGGTGCAGGCAGTCCATGCCGCATCGCCGCTGATTGACTATGTGCAAGCCCTAGTAGCCGCCAGCCGCTCGGGCCAGTGGTTTGTGCAGGGCATGAGTCCGCGCGCCGCGCTGCTGCTTTTGCGCGCCGCCAAGGCGGTGGCCCTGATCGCGGGGCGCGACTACGTGGCGCCCGACGATGTGCAAGCCATCTTTGTGCAAACCGCCGCGCACCGTATGGTGCCGGTGCGCGCATCGGGCCGCAGCAGTGCCGCACAAGCTAAAGCCATGATGGAATCCATAGCCCTGCCATGAGCTGGTTGCGCGCGCAATGGCAAGCGTGGTGGCAGGCACGCCTGCACGCCAGCGACCATCTGGTGCTGACGCAGCGCAGGGTCTATATCCTGCCCAGCGGCGCGGGGCTGATGCTGGCTATCACGCTCTTATGCATGCTGCTAGCCTCGATCAACTTCCAGTTGAACATGGGCTACATGCTGACCTTTTTGCTCGCCGGGGCAGCGGTCGTAGGCATGCATGTGGGCCATGCCAATTTGCGTGGGCTGCAGGTGCAACTACTGCCACCCCAAGCGCATTTCCTGCATACACCGGCCTGCCTGCAAGTGCAACTGGATAACTCCCGGGCGCAAGCACGCTGGGGTCTGGGCCTGGCGGTGCAAGGGGACGAAAACTTTAGCTGGGTCGGCGTGCAAGCCCATGCCACAGGCTTGGTGGACTTGTATTGGAAAGCGCCCCAACGCGGGCGCAACCCATTGCCCATTCTGACGCTGGAAACGCGCTTTCCTATGGGCATGTTCCGCGATAGGCGAAGTGCGTCTCCAATCCAACCGCAGATTACTAATTACTTCATACTAGATCCTAGAGAATGCATTTACGCTTCGCTTCAATGCATATTCGCTTACGCTCATAGCACCTATTGATATAAATCTAACCTATGACTGCGAAGCATCATCTGAACGAGTTTACGAGTGAAGATGATTCACTAGAGTTATAAATACATTGTGTCCTGTAACCGACTTGCTATGAAACCACCAGTTCCAGTGCTGCTGAAGAACTTACCTATACCTAATCCTATGAAAGAGATCCAATATGAATCCAACACCACCACTACCTAATTGCGACAAAGAACTCCACTTGAGAATTCCAAAAGAGTTTCAAGATAATCTCCAACGAGTTGCTAGTTCCTATAACCTCAAGAAATCTACCTTTGTTCGAATGATCCTAATGCGTGAGTTGAACAACTATGATAAGTCACGATTGTTTGCGTGATGACTGAAAAAGAACTTGAATCAGTCCTCAAGAAGTCAATGCATTCTCAAGAGTTCTCACCTACCACCAAGACTTCCATCATCACCAGTGATTTACAGAAGTTGTCGCAGATGATTCGCAAGTGCATCGCATCACGCAAATCAATCACAGTCTTAGTCTTGGAGTCTGATAAATGAAAATTTTGAAACCATTACTCAACTCTTGGAAAATTCAAGATGTTATTGAAGTATCAATTAACCAAGACAATCTATACAAATCACTACCTAGTGGTAAGTGCCATCACAATGTTGCTTACATTCAAAGCAAGTTTGGAGGTCATACTGTCTTAGGTTTCTTGTTGTATGACTTTGATGACCATTATTGGTGTATCCCACACTCAATTTGGAAAAATGAAGATTCAGAATTTATTGATGTAACTTTGAAAGATGAATCAAAGATTTTTTTTGCACCAGTAAAAATCTATGACAGCACACTGACACACTGGTTTATTCAGAACGAATACCGAGTGTATAAGGACGCATCAAATGGAATTGATATGTTTATGAAAAGTGTTGGAACAAATAATATGCTTCCACATGAATTAGAAAATATGGACTCTTCAAAATTAGTTTTTGAAAGAGAAATCCCACTTTCTGCAATGGAAGATTGGAGTGACTACCTTGATGAACTTGATGGAAAGACAAACTAGACTAAGTTCGGAAATACTGTCTGAAATCCAAAGATTTCCTCGAGTGAAGAGATCCAAGATTCCAGAGGTTCGGCAATGCAGTGATTTTTGAAACAAACTTATCAAAAATATCTTTATTCAGCGCTAAAATATTAGCATAAGTTCATTGGTAGAATTGATATTATAGAGAATTGAAATGATTAATCAATCTTAAATTTATGGACTCTGAGATGAACAAATCGATCAAGAAATTGAAATTACTTTTACCTCTTATTGTTTTTTTAAATTTTAATACTATTGGACATACAGAAACTATTTTAATATTAGATTCGGGGCATGATCCTAAATTTAAGGGTGCAATATCCTCTTGTGGAATACCTGAATTTGAATTAAATGATAATATTGCCCATTTAATATCGAAAAATAAAGAAATAAAGACAATTTTAACAAGAAACAAAAATGAACCACCTTCTGTAATTGATAAAAATAATTTCAATAATATTGAATCTTTAAAATCAAGAATAAATATTTCTAATCAGTATCAAAATAATGCAGTATTTATTTCCATTCATCATGATTCGGTTTCTGAAAGATATCTTGAATTTATCACTGATTTATGCGGAGAGTTTGGCGGTAAAAAAATTAACGATAAATTTAAAAAACAATTTCAAATTGGATTTAATATATTTTTATATGAAGAAAATACTGATAGATATAAACAGAGTTTGATTCTAGCAAAAATCATAGGTACAAAATTAATAGCGATGGATCAGATTCCGTCAAACTACCATTATCCGACCTCAGATGATTGCAAATCTTGTAGACCAATAGATATTAATTTAGGTATATGGCATCAAAATTTATTGGTTTTACGAGAAAATAAAATTCCTTCTCTTCTGATAGAGGTTGGAAATTTAATGGATCCAGATGACTATAAAAAAATAACTTCCGAAACTTTTAAGATGAATTTCGGAAGTTTAATTATCGAGTCTATTAAAGATTTTAATCAATACAAAGAATTAAAAAATTAATCAAATTTTTCACTTCCAAGCAAATCATTCTTGCAGGAACCAATTTTACATTCGGTTATTCGATCTAATAAAAACTTAGTCCTGCTTTTGTTTACATCAAAATTACAATCAACCATGATGGCACCACCTTCAGAACATTTTGCGTTTCTAAATTTTATCCATGATCTTTGTGCTCCAATTAATTTCTTTTTTTGCTCAGGATTCAATAATACACTTAGACTTTTATATGCTTCATTTAGTTCATCATCAGATTGCAAAAACATTTTTACATAACAATAAGTTGTATCGTACCCTGGTGCTGGTTTTTCACAACCCGCAAAAGCATTTCCAATTGATATTGCGAATATAAATAAAATTAAATTTTTCATGAAAACTCCTGATTTTTAAAAAACCAAATAAACAATACCGATCCCAACACCCACTTCCCGTGCAATCTGCTTGATGCCCATTCCATTAGAACGCAGAAGTTGAATTGTAGACCGAAGTCCATCATTTATCTTGCTAGGTCTGTCAATCTTCACGACTTTTAAATTGGTAGTTAGTTAAAATAACGAGTCAGTAACGAACTGATAATACAAATTTATTTACATCGTTCAAAAGCGCCCTTTTGTTCATCCGCTGCATCAAAAGCGGTGGCAAGTGCTCCAGGACCATCAACGCAAAACTTCTCCCAAGGAAAAGGATTCTTGCCTGTGGGCATGAGACACAAATCATCGCCTGATTTAATAAATTTTGAAGGGTAAGATTTACCCTTAAATTTTATTGCAATTGAAGAAATATCTTTTGCATTGACTATTAAAGGGTTGGGACACTTAGCACCTTCACCTGCAGTCCATCTACCGTTAGAAGAAATCATGGCAGATCTCAATTCTCTTGGATCAATAGATTCCTCTGCAGAAGCAGTAAAGGCGACAAAGACAAAAGCAAGAATAAAAATACTTTTCATTGAAATCTCCATTTATGGTTGGTTAAAAAATCTTTTTTTATTCGGTTTTTGGAAGCGTGTTAACAATATCCATTGCTATAACAGTATAAACTGATTTAATATTTTTGGTTAATTAAATCACTTTAATTTAGTTTCGTTTCGTGTGTCGCGTAAACCTATGCCGATGTCGAATTATTTTTTCAATATTGATTCACATCTTCTTCCATTAGTTTTTTTTGATCTGAATTACTTTTAAATAATTTTCGCTATGATATCTCCTTAGAAAAAAATTATTAAAATCAAATCACCGAATAGACAGTTCCAATCCCCACCCCAACTTCCCGTGCAATTTGCTTGATACCCATTCCCTTTTGACGCAGAAGTTGAATTGCTGACTTCAACCCATCATTCATCTTGCTCGGTCTGCCCATCTTCACACCCTTTGCCTTTGCACGATTCTGACCTGCGATGACTCGTTCACGAATCAGATTGCGTTCAAACTCTGCCAATGCACCGAAGATGCTGAACATCATGCGACCACTTGAAGTGCTAGTGTCCATACCCTGCTGAAGAAACATCAAGTCAATACGCATTGATTGCAGTTCATTTAGCAGTTCTACTAGATTTTGAAGACTTCTACCCAATCGGTCAATAGACCAAACCAGAACCATGTCAAACCGTCTTTGAGTTGCTGCTTTCAGCATCGCATCCAGTGCAGGTCTATCTGCACGACCCTTGGCACCAGAGATCCCAGTATCAACGAACTCGGTGACGATTGTGTATCCGCATCTCTCTGCGACTGCACGAAGTTCAATTAGTTGATTCTCACAAGTCTGTTTGTCAGTAGAGACTCTTGCGTAGATTGCGACTCGTTTCATGTCTTTTCCTATTAGAAGATTGATAGGAGGAAGGTAACTGTCCTGGAGGAGGAGTCAAGCAAAAGTCCAGTTCAGATAGTGAGTGAAAGTGCGTAGATAAAGAAAAAACCGCATCACTTTTGGTGGTGCGGTTTGCCTTGAAAAGTATATAAGTTCATACCTCTATACTTTTACTCACTTATGAAATCATTAAAACGCTTGTAACCTGTTGATTTCATTTACTTTTAGTGGTGGCGCTTCACGGATTCGAACCGCGGACCTGTGGATTATGATGCGCGACAGCTGGGAGGCCATTAACCACCGCTGGAGTTCCTGGGTCACCAACTACGGCGGCAGCCAGCAACTGGAGTTGCTGCGCCATCTCGGTTTTACAAGCCCGTCGCAGGAACAATTGGCCTTTGTACTGGCGGCTTTCCTAGGCATTGCGGCGCTCGTTGGCGCACTTTGGGCGCGTTGGCGGCAGCCGCCGGGCCAAGCCTGGCAACGATTACACCGCCTCCTGCTGCGCCAGCTACAGGCCAAGGGATTGCCGGTTGCCGCACACCAAAGCCCACGCGCCTTGGCGCTGCTTACCGGCCAGACCTTTGGTGATGCCGCACAACCGGTCTGCGACTGGCTGCTGCGCTTGGAGCAGGCCCGGTACCGGGCCGATGCGGGCCAGCTAGCGCTTGCGGCTTTGCAGCGCGAATTCAAGCATCTTCCCTGGTCCGATTTGGCAGCTGCGCAAACGCAATAGGCCTTGCCTTGTTGGGCCTTGGCGACTTGACTAAACTCAGCCCGTGCCGATGTTGGAAGCACAGGCCCCGCATGGCTGCGGGCCGAGTTAAAAAACAATGCGTCCCAGACGCCAGATGCCATGAACCTCACACTGGTATTGCTGATTTTTTTCTTTCTTGCCGCGGCGCTAGGCGCTGCCGTTTTTTACTACCTCACCTTGCAAAACCTGGCCGCTGTCAAGCGCGAAGTCGACAAGTTACGCGACCAGGCCGACGATGCGCGGGCCAGCGCTTTGCTGCGCAATGAACGCGCACGCTGTTACCAACAGTTAAAAGCCTTGGAAGCGGACATCTTGGCGCGCCAACGCGATAGCCTGAGTAACGAAGAAACTGCCATGGTAGAACTCAATCGCGAGGAAATACAAAATTGCGTCAATGCCCTGAAGAAATCCGGTAACTGGATGGGCCTGCCCTTTGATCTGGATTGGCAGGAGATGTGGGACAAGCTTCCGCAACTTCGGTCACTCTACCGTTCAAACGTGATGCAGCAGGAATTCCAAACAGGCAGCTCGACCGCAGCCAATACAGCGCTCGCATCCGAGGCTGTTGCGCCACCCCTCGTAAAACCAAAGCCCGCCGCACCAGATCGGCCTGCGGCGCCAGTTGCCTCCCAAGAAGAAGCATTAGCCGCACCCGAGGACAACTCCAAGGTCATGGCTGCTGCGATGAAAAATATGATGCGGAGTTAATGCCATGGCCATGAAAACATCCATCCAACGGACGCTGTTTTGCGCGCTGCTGCTCAGTACTGCAGCCCACGCGGGTTTGTGGGAAGACGGCTATGCCGACTACCAGCGCAAAGACTACGCCAGTGCGGTGGCCAAATGGCAAATCGTCGCTGACACCGGAGACCGCGACGCACAATCGCTGCTGGGCCTGATGCATTTTGCCGGGCAAGGTACGCCGCAGAGCTACCCCAATGCCATCATTTGGCTGCGCAAAGCGGCCTCACAGGGCGAGCCTAAGGCCCAGTTCAAACTAGGCAGCATGTACGCCAACGGCCAGGGCTTTACCCGTGATTACCAAAAAGCGGCGATGTGGTTTTTAATCGCTGAATCGTCAGGCCATCCTGAGACCGCCAAGCCGCTTAAAAAAGCCACCGCGGAAATCAGCGAGAACGATTTGATGGTGGCGCGGCGCTGGGCCAAGACCTGCATCAAGCGCGAGTTTCAGAACTGCGAATAAAACGGGGCCGCTGGCAAGTGCAGCGGGGCGCTTATTCTTTTTTGACCGTAATGCTCATGCGCCGATTGCGCGCATCTTTGGGGTCGTTCGGGTTGTAGGGAACGGTGTCCGCAACGCCCTCGATTTGCACAAACCGGTCCTGCTTGATGCCGTTTTTTTCCAGCACGGAACGTGTTGCTTCCGCACGCTCCACCGAGAGCAACCAGTTATTTCGACCGTCTTTATTGGCAAAAGGTGTTGCATCCGTATGACCGCGTACTGCAATTTTGTTGGGCATGGCGGCTAGCGACTTGGCAATTTCGCCGAGCAAAGCTTGCGCTTTGGGTTGCAATTTGGTAGTTCCCAGAGGGAACATGGAAAAATCGGACTTATCGATGACTTCGATACGCAGCCCGTCTTTGTCGCGGACGAATTGCACCTGCCCTTGTAACTGCTCCAAGGCCGGGTTGGACGCCAAAGCTTCTTTGACGTCTTTTTCCATCTGGTCCATTTTTCCTTTTTCGCCGCCCTGCCCGGTGCCAGTGCCACCGCCCTCGCCTTCGCCGGTGCCGGGCGACTCGTTCTGCGTTTTCGCGTCGTTTTCGCGCGCGTTTTCGCTATTGGGCGAAGGGTCGTTTTCGGTAGGGCCGCCCTCCGACTTGGGCGTCAGACGCTCCATAAGCCCGGTTTGCTTGGCGGTATAGGGGAAGCCGTCTGGGTCGATGATGGAGCGGCCGCCCATGATGCCGTTGGAGCCGGCCAGCGCGCCCATGGTGATCGCACTTTGGGAGGCGGGTTTGAAATAGTCGGCCACGCTTTTGCGCTGCGAGTCGTTGGTGGCGCCCAAAATCCACATCAACAAGAAGAAGGCCATCATGGCCGTCATCATGTCAGCGAGCGCAATTTTCCAACCGCCGCCGTGGGCACCCGCGTGCGCGGCGGCAATTTTTTTGACAATAATCGGCGCAAGGGGTGCATCATCTTCCGGCGGCGCAACATCTTCAGCGCCCGGCGCCGCCGCACCTGCGGGGACTTCTTCTACCTTCGGCGCTTCAGTAGCCATGCTTACTTCCCGCGCAGCCCGTCAAATACTTCGGCAAAACTAGGTTGGTTGTGGTGACCGATACAGACGCGCGCGGCTTCCAAAATCAGGGGCATGGGGTGGCCGTGCAAGGTGCCGATGATGATTTGCTTGACCACGAGGTACATGCAGGCCTCGTCCTCAATAATCTGCTCCAGGCGCTTTGCAAAGGGCTCGAAAAATCCGTAGGCCAAAAACACGCCGATGAACGTTCCCACCAGTGCCGCGCCCACCAGGCCGCCTAGTACCGCCGGCGGCTGGTCGATGTTGTCCATGGTCTTGACCACGCCCATCACGCAAGACACGATACCCAATGCTGGCAAGGCACCTGCCAAAGTAGCAATGGCACCCGAGGCCTTCAGTTCGTCGTTGTGGTGGGTTTTGATGGCAGCGTCCATGATGTCTTCGACCGCCGTGGTGCTGATGGTTCCCTGCGAGACAACCATCAAGCGCACCGTGTCACAAATCAGGTGCAACAAGGCGTGGTCGGCAACGATTTTGGGGTATTCGCCGAAGATTGAACTGGCTTCGGGGTTCTCGATGTGGGCCTCCAGTGCCACGGCGCCCTCGGTTTTGAGCGTCTTCATCACCTTGGAGACGCAAAAAATCGCGTTCAGGTAATCGTCTTTATGGTACTTGGAGCCCTTAAAGGTGCGGCCTATGCCGGCAAATACCGCCTTGACTACGTCCGGACTGTTACCAAGGAACATACCGCCAATGGCTGAGCCCAAAATACACCAACCTTCAATGGGGGCGGCATGCGCGAAGGTACCGAGTTGCCCGCCGCCAACCAAAAAGCTGCCGAAGACGCAAATATTCAAGAACACAATCCCGAAGATGCCAAACATAGTCGTTCCCAAAAGGACGGTTTGATGAGCCCTAGCCCAAGTTCAAACCTGTAAAGGCCACACCAAGGTGGCCTGCAAAAAATTTACCGAGCGGCCGACCCTGTCGGACCGCCAACACCCCCGCTCAGTGCAACTGGGCTTGCTGAGGCAAAAGCGTGGGCAACTGCGCCCAGGCTGACCGGATTTCCGACATCAGGTGCTGAACTTCCTTCAATGCTTCCATATCATTGTGGGCATTGGCGAAAATCAGACGCCTGGTGACGTAGTTGTATAAATCATTCAAGTTTTGTGCCAACTCGCCGCCGCGGGTGAAATCCAAGGCGCCTTGGAGACCGACCACGATGCGGCTGGCACGGGCGATGGCCTTGCCTTTTTCCTGGATCTTGCCGTGGGTCAGGTGTCCTTGGGCTTGCGACACGCTGTCGACCAGGCCGTCAAACAGCATCTGGATCAGGGCCACGTTATTGGCCACGGAAGCCTGGGAAGCCAGATTGTCCGAGCCGTAAGACTCCATCGCTTTAAAGTGAACTCGCATAACTGAATCTCCTACTGGGTTGCTGTACACAGTAGACATCGACGCAGTTTTTAAAAACTTGAGGCTCGGGGCGGAATCTTCCATGCCTTACCCCTTAGATTTGGGCTGGCCCTTGGCCTCTATGCCCAGTGAAAGGCGCAATTTCTTCACCACAGCGGTCAAAAGCTGGCTGATGCGGGACTCAGTAACGCCCAAAACCTCCCCGATTTCCTTCAAATTGAGCTCTTCCACATAGTAAAGCTGCATCAGCAGTTGGTCGCGCTCGGGTAATTGGGCAATCGCATCGGTGACGGCCCGCATAAATTGCTCGTGCTCCACGATGGCATCGGGTTGCCGAGAGTGCTCGTCGGCTATGCCCAAAACCTCGTCATTCATCACCTCCATGGACAGGGTTTCAAAGCGCTTGGCATTGCCACGCTTCTTCTGAAACTCCTCCAGGTCATCGCCCATGTGCTCGGCCAGCTCGCTTTGGGTGGGGGCGCGGCCCAACTCACTGGCCAAAAAATTAGTCGCTTCGTTTTCGGATTTATTGAAGGCTACGGCCGAACGCGGCAAATATGACAACTGCCGCACCTCGTCCAATATGGCGCCACGTACCCGGCTCAGGGCAAAGCTTTCAAATTCGATGCCCTTGGTCGGGTCAAAGGCCCGTGCGGCCTCCAAGAGGCCAATCATCCCCACTTGCATGAGCTCGTCGAGCTCCATAAACGGAGGAATGCGCACTTTCAGATGCAGCGCCACCCGTTTGACCATGCCCAGATGCGCCATGACCAGCGCTTCGCTGGCGTCATGCACTTCACCGTAGAGCTTGGTGGCCGTCGCCATAATCCTCAGGCCTGGTGCCTGACGAGGCGTTCGACAAAAAACTGCATCCCGCCGGAAAAATTGGCGATCGGCGGCATCTGGGTAATGGATTTGGCCAGGCGCTTGAAGTCGCGCGCGCTATTGCTGCGGGGCGCAAATTCGAGCACCGGTTCGTATTTTTTATGGGCTGCCAAGATGGCATCGTCGTTTTCAACCGAGCCTAGGTAGTGCGTCGTGAAATTGAGAAATTGGGCGCACACCTGGTTAATGCGGCGAAACAGGTTTTGCCCGTCCGCTTGGCTGTTCACGGCATTGGGAACGATGTAAATCTCGTTCAAGTCGTAATCCTGGATCAAGACCTTGATGGTGCCGTAGGCGTCGGCGATGGAGGACGGATCGTCCCGCGCCACGATCAAGCGGCGCTGGCAGGCACCCATAAAAGTCAAGACGGTGGGGGAAATACCAGCGGCCATATCCACGATCAGGTAATCGATTTCGTCTTCGAGGGCGCTGAAGGACTGCACGATGCGCGAGGCCTGCACCCGCGTGAGCGAGGCCAGCTCTTTCACACCGGACGCGCCAGGTACCAGCATGACCCCATGGCGCGAAGTGACAATAATTTCCTGCAGGGTCTTTTGGCCACTCATAAAGTGGCTCAAATTGAAAGGGCAGACGCAGCCAAGCGCGATCTGGGCATTGGCCAGACCCATATCGGCATCAAACAACATGACGCGGTGACCCATCATGCGCAGCGCAATCGCCAAATTAACGGCCACGGTCGTCTTACCGACGCCGCCTTTGCCGCTGGCGACGCCGATCACCTCGGTACGAGCAGTTTTATTCATTCTCTTCTAGCGAAATTCTCAATTGAAAGGCCCACGCATTCCTCTGGGGCTGGCAGGCGAAAACAAACGGGGCGAAGGCGGCGGCAATTTCACCGCGAGGGGTTTTTGAACCTGGATCGGGGCGATGGCTGTGATGGTGCCAATGGTCTCGGGCGCCCGCGAAAGCTGGGCAACGGCCATTTCTACCAACGAAGCTGCACTCAAATCCCGCCTCAAAGCCCCCAACTGGGCTCCATCGCTCGCTGCGGATAGCGGCAGAAAATTATCGCAGAGAAACTCCACTAACGGCCAGGGCTGTACGGATTCATCCAATTTGCTCACCATCAGGCTGTTCCAGCGGATACCCGAACTGCGCAGCGCACGGCGCAAAGTGGCCGTCGAAGCGTCTGCCGCGACCAAAGCATGGGTCGCACAAGTGGGACAAACGGCCTGAATTTCCATGACCTTTTCGGTCATTTCCGTGCCCGAGGTGTCGATCAGGACCAGTGCGCGTCCAGCCAACTGGGCCAGCAAGGCGTTCAGGGCAGCGCCGCTATCAGCCCGGAAACATTCAATCCCCGATTGCGCTGCCAAGGCCTGGGTTTGCGCCCAAGCGCCCACCCGCTCATCGCGGTAACTGATGATGGCGACCTTACCTGCACCATGCTGGGCCAAGCCTTCGCGGGCCAAACGCACGACCATGGTGGTTTTGCCGGAGCCCGATGGCCCTGCGATCAGGTGAATCCCGCTTTGCGGCAGTTCCAGGCTGGGGCGGTGGGACACCTGCTCCAACTGGCCGCGCACGGCCAGCAAAGCCTCGTGCTCGCTGCGCATATCTTTGACGGTATCGAGCAACAAAGTGCGTAGACCGCCCGGCATGCCGGCCCGGGTGAAGGACGCCATCAGCTCTTCCACTTCGGGAGACATCTGCTTACCGCTATTCCAGGCGGGTAGCTGCTGGCTCGATTGAAACTCACGGCGCAATGCTGCCAACTCTTCGCGGATCAAGTCGATCATTTCACGGCTGGCAAAGTCTTCACGGCCAGGAGACTTGGCCTGGACCATGGGCAATTGCTGCCCAGCGGGCTTGGCGCCCGGCGCAGAAACTTGTCCTTTGGGTTTGCTTTGCGCCGCAAACAAGTGGCGTTTAAAGTCCGTTTCCATGTTCGCCGGCGCTGCCGCTTTGGCGGCCGCCATGGCCTCGGCTTGGTCTTCGATATCGATGGCCACCACCAGTTCGGTCTGCCCACCTACGCTGTGGTTGGAAATCACCAGCACATTGCGACCGTACAAGGCCATGGCCTTTTCGGTTGCACTCTTGGTGTCATTGGCGAGTATGCGTTTGAGTTCCATGGTGGGGGTTCCGCAAAAAAAGATTGGAAGGCTGTGGGCGTGTCGCTAGGCGATCAGGCCATCTGGGTTTCCGCATTAACGGTATGGACGACTTTGATCGACTGGTCATCCGGTATTTCGGCATAGGACAAGACCACCATTTCGCTGACACGGTGGCGCACGGCCTTGGCCAGCCAGGGGCGAATCGCGGGTGAGACCACCAGCACGGCGGCATTGCCCAGATCCTCGACTGATTTGGAGCCCTCGCGCAAGGCGGCAAACAGGCGCTCAGCCAAGCCCGGCTCCATCACCACATTCTGGTTCTGGCCTTGTTGCTGCAGCACGTTGTGCAAAAGCTGTTCGAGTCCCGGGTCCAGTGTCATGACCGATAGCGTGTCCTTCTCATCGACCAGGTTTTGGACGATCATGCGTCCCAGACGCGGGCGCAACAAAGCCGTCAGTTGGTCAGGCTCCTGGGTGCGGCCGCTGACTTCCGATAAGGTCTCCACGATAGTACGCATATCGCGTATGGACACCGAGTCATTGAGCAAGCCTTGCAGGGTGCGCGTGAGCACACCCAGCGAGAGCTTGGAGGGCACCAGATCTTCCACCAACTTGGGCGATTTGGCGCTGAGCTTGTCTAGCAACTGCTGCACTTCGTCGTGGCTGAGCAAATCAGCCGCGTTGTCACGCAACACTTTATTCAGATGGGTGGCAACTGCGGTGGCAGCATCGACCACGGTGTAGCCCAATGCGCGGGCGTGGTCGCGCTGGGAAGGTTCAATCCACACTGCATCCAGACCGAAGGCCGGCTCCGTGGTGGGCGTACCCTCCAAATTACCGTAGACCTGACCCGGATTGATCGCCATTTCGCGGCCCACTTTGACCTTGCCGCGACCGCGCACCACGCCTTTGAGCACGATGTGGTAGCTGTCGGGGTCTATGCTCAGGGCATCGCGGATACGCACCGGTTGGATCAGGAAGCCCAACTCGGCAGACAACTTCTTGCGCACGCCTTTGACACGTGTCATCAGCTGGCCACCGGTCTCGGCATTGACCAGCGGGATCAAGCCATAACCAATTTCCAAGCCCACCAGATCGACCTGGTCCAGGTCTTCCCAGTCCAGCTCTTTGGGTTGCTCGGCAGCGGCCACGGCGGCGGCTGCTGCGACCTGTTCGGGCGATTCGGTTGCGGCATCGCGGCGCAGCAAATACCAGCCTATGCCAGCGCTGAGCGCTGACAAGAAGATAAATACCAAATGCGGCATGCCGGGCACCATGCCCAGAACGGCCATGATGATTGAGGTAACAAACAAAGCCGTGGGGTTACCAAGTTGGCTCGACGCCTGCTCGGTCATGGACTCCGTGGTCGTCACACGCGTCACCACAATGGCAGTTGCCAAAGACAACAAAAGCGCAGGAATCTGGGCCACCAGGCCGTCGCCAATCGTCAACAGGGAGTAAATTTTCCCGGCCTCGCTTAGGGACAAGCCGTGCTGGCCAATACCGATGGCCAGGCCACCCACCAGGTTGATGATCAAGATCAAGAGAGCGGCTACAGCATCGCCGCTGACAAATTTGGAAGCACCGTCCATGGAGCCGAAAAAGTCCGACTCCTGACCCAATTCGGCGCGCCGCACGCGGGCAGTTTCTTGATCGATCACACCGGCGTTGAGGTCGGCATCGATCGCCATTTGCTTACCGGGCATGGCGTCCAGGGTAAAGCGGGCATTGACCTCCGAGACACGTCCTGCGCCCTTGGTCACAACAAAGAAATTCACGATCATCAAGATGATAAAAATGATGAAACCCACGACGTAATTGCCGCCGATGACAAACTCGCCAAATGCAGCAATCACCTTGCCGGCCGCATCATGTCCTTCGTGGCCGTTAACCAGAATCACCCGGGTCGAGGCCACGTTCAGCGCCAAGCGCAACATGGTGGCAAATAGCAATACCGAGGGGAACGACGAGAACTCCAGGGGCTTTCGCACCTTGATCGCAATCATGATGATCAAGAGCGCAGCCGCTATATTGAAGGTGAACAACACGTCCAGCACCATGGGGTGCAGCGGAATGACCAGCATGCCCATAATCAGCAACACCAATGCCGGAATGCTCAGGTCATTGAAGTTGAACTTGGACAAATTTTGTCGGATAGTCGACAGGGTCAGCGTGCTCATAGTCAGTATTAGGTAGTGGTCGTGCAGTTCAGGGCTGGTGCAGGCTTGGGCTAAAGGGTTCAGATTGGTTGAAAGCAATCTTTATGCCATTTTCTGGCGGCTTCATCCGTAAGCGGCAAATTGCGGCAAACCCTTACCAGTCACGTTTCTTGCGTTACACATGGCATTGCCACATCTAGTGGCTTGCTTAAAGATGGAAACACCCATGGACTCAGCAATGAATTTTTTGACCGCTCCGGCCCAGCCCCCGAGAGGAAATGAGGTACTGGCCACGCCCACGGGCGCAGATGGCAGCAACTCTGGAGCAGCATTTGCCGGGGTATTGAACGGGCACATGCTGAAGCTGGAACGGCAAGCCATTGCCACGTCTGAGGGCACACCGGCTGATTTGCAAGTGCTCCGAATTGGCAACAAACTCAATGTCATTACGACGGACGCCCCCCTGCCGGACATAGCCAGTCTGGCCCAATTTGCCCGCGCCCAGGGGCTCGGCGAAAGTGCCGTCCAGGCACTGTTCGGCACTGGAATACCCCTGATTTCGGCCCCCACACCGACCGAGCTCGAGCTCATGGTGGGCATTAACGGCGCCGGACTGACGTCCGCATCAGGCGTCGACAGCAGCGCCCAAGCCGCTGCGCTGGCCCAATCGGCGGCTACGGCATTGATCACCGCTGCAAGCAGCCAAACTGGCGCAAGCCTACAGGCCAGCCTGGCCAGTAAGGCAATGAACCTGGAGGCCAACCTGACCGCTGCCGTAGTAACAACGCTAAGCGCGTCGGCAACGCTGGCAGACTCCCAACTTGTGGTGACCGCGCAAAAAGACTTGGTTATGCGTACGCTGGCCGCACAGGATGCTCTCCAACTAGGGAGTATTGCGGCCACGGCGCAAGCCCTTGAAACGGCCACGGCGCAAGCCCTTGAAACGGCCACGGCGCAAACCCGTGAAACGGCCACGGCGCAAGCCGCGACCGTAACAAGCGAAGCCAAGCCAGCCATTGCTGACCAGTTCAATAGCAACAGCGGCGCAACCCTTCTGGAGGCTTTTCTGGCAGAACGCACGCTGCTCGGTACGGTAAAGATTCAGACGGCCGCCCCCCTTGTCAAAGCGCCAGTACCCACTGCAAACGCGCTCCACAATGAGGCCGATCTGGCCCTGGCAGCAGCGATACAAGCCGGATTGGGCCTGGTGCCGCAAGCTGTGCCCATCGACGCCGCAGCTGGCCCGGACCCCGTGGTCGACGCAGATCAAACCGTGACCATCCGCTCTATATCGGTACAAAGCGCTGGTGTTGCACGCATTGCGCCAGCCTTGGACACGGGTCGCACGCAAAGCCAGTTACAACTTGGGCAGATCGATGCGAACCCCCAAACAAATGCTGCCGCTGCCGCACAAGCCCAAGCCATTGCCCCAACCGCAGAAGCAGCCGAGGAGGCGCAAGCGGCATTGCAATTGCGCCTGATTCCGCCAGACCAGGCTATTACCAAGCGCTTAGCCCAAATAGCCGGCACCGCAAAGCCCATCGATTGGTCCGCTTTGCTGGCTGGTCAAAAAGTATCGGACACACTGAGCGCCATGGCCAAGAGCCCTGCCCCCGCGCTGAGCGACGCACAGGCCAAAGTGATTACGCAAATGCAAGCCAACGGCCAACTGCCTCCTTCGGCCGACGAGGCGCGTAATGCGCTATTGGCAAAGGTCCAAGCGCAGGCCGCAAAAATGAGCGCTATCGGGGTCCCCTCAGTCACTGCGCCATCCGCGCCCGCAGTGGCCATCGCAGGACCCAAACCAACGGCCATGACGCTGGGCACGCTGTCAGCGAGCTTGCGTGACAGCAGGCTTTTGCAGGTCAACAGCCCCGTGCAAAGCGCTGCGGCATCGCTAGCCCCGCCGCCCGGCCCGGCGCAGGGGCCATCGCATAGCTTATGGGAAACCGTCCGCATCGAAGTTCCCAGCGGCTTAGTCCTGGAAGCTATGCAGGCAAGCAAAAACCAGAAATCGGACGCCGAACCTGAACTACCGGTGGCGCCCGGCACAGCGCATTCCACGGGGCCCGCCTCGCTCGCACCCGCTGCGGCCAAGGCTGAAGCGGCTACGCCCCAAGCCTTGGCAGAGCAACGCGCCGCCCAATACCAAGAAATCGCGGACCAAATGGGCGAAGCCATGGCCCGTAGATTGATGGCCCAGATTGAACGCGGCCAATGGAAAATGCAATTACGCATGCAACCATCCGCCCTGGGGCGTATCGACGTAGAGCTCAATATGCACAAGTCCGGCCTGGATGCCACCTTCAGCGCCGACAATGCAGTGACCCGAGAATTGATGGCGCAGAGCAGCGCTCGCTTGCGCGACACCTTGGCGCAATCTGGCACGACAGTTGCTTCAGTGATTGTGAATGGGGATTCAGGCCGTCAATCCGGCGGTAATTCGACACCCGGACGAAAGTCCAAGGACGAGCAAAGCGATAACAGCAAGAAATCTGCTGCCGCTGCGGTAGCCACTGTGGCGGCCAAGGCGCCAGTTGACCAGGGCGACGGGCTCAATTTGCTGGCCTAGACCCTCCCCGGGACGAGTGAGTTAGAAGAACCCAGATTGAGAGGTACCTTATGGCAGACGCAGCACCAGCAGAACCGGAAGCGGAAGTCGAAGCCAAGCCCAAAAAGCCGATCGCGCTCATTATTGGCGTGGCAGTCGGCATTGTGGTGCTGATCGCCGGAACGGTGGTCGGCACGCTTTTGCTTGCCAAACAAACGGGATTTTTTGCGCCTCCCCCTAACCCCGATGTCATGCTAGAAGGTGAAGGCGGCGATGGCCATGGTGAAAAAGCAGCCGATGGCCATGGCGCGCCTGCGGCCGACGGCCATGGCGAGAAGAAAGCCGATGGCCATGGCGCGCCGGCGGATGCACATGGCGGTGGCGACAAAAAAGGCGACGGCAAGGATGCTGGTGGACCGCCAAAATTGAATAAAAAATCACCCGATAGCCCGCGCTTTGACTACACCTACTTCCAACTCGAACGCGAATTTCTGGTGAACTTGTCAGGCTCGAAAAAAGTCATGTCAGTACAAATTGCCATCATGACGCGCTACGATGAGCGCGTCGTTGAGAACATCAAAAAACATGAATTTGCACTGCGCTCGGCCATTATGGATTCCATGCGTATGACCACCGAGGCTGATCTGGCCAAGCCTGATTTCCGGCGCGATCTGGCGAAGAAGGTTGCAGACGTGATGAATACGCTGTTGGAAAGATTAGAGGACTTCGGCGGCGTCGAAGAGGTGAACTTCACCAACTTTATCGTCCAATAAGTACCCCCACGCTGCACTCTGAACCATGGCCGATAACCTGCTCTCCGCCGACGAACTCTCCGCCCTGGCGGAAGGGGTTAATGACGGTTCGATCGCGGTGGATACCGGCTTTAATACCGCGGCGCGCGTCAAAAAGCACGACTTAGCCAGCGAAGACAGCAGCCTGGGCGTCAATGTCGGTTCGATCGACATGATTAACGAGCGTTTTATCCGCTTGTTCCGCCCGCAGTTGATGGATGTCTTGCGTACCAGCCCACGTATCAATCCGACCAAGGTGCAAATTGTCAAATTCGGCGACTACGTCAAAGACTTGCGCGCACCCTTATCCGTCAACGTGATACGTATGAATCCCTTGCGCGGATTCACCCTGATGGTGATGGATCCGACCATTGTGTTCAGTTCGCTAGACAGTTTTTTTGGTGGATTCGGCAAAGGCACACTCGGACAGCTATCTCCCGGTCGCCTGTTCACGCCGATGGAGACGCGCATCATCAATATGATTTTGGATGTGACCTTTCGCAACCTCAAGGAAGCGTGGAGCCCTTTGATGCCGGTGGACTTCGAGTTTGTCAGCTCCGAAATCAACCCCCAATTCGCGCAAATTGCGGACGAAAACGACCTGGTCATTCTGAGCCGTTTCGAAACCGAAACGGCGACCCAAAACGTGGGTTTCTTTGATATCGTGCATCCCTATACCTCGCTCAAACCGGTACGTGAACTGCTGCGTAGCCGCGTGCAATCGGGCGATGGCAATGAAGATTCGGACCGCCAGTGGCGCGGCGAACTCGAAGATGCCGTCGGTGGCGCCTGTATGGAAGCGCGCGTAGTACTGGGTTATATCAACTCCACTTTGCGCGTCGTCGAATCCATGCAAGCGGGCGATATTCTGTATTTCAAGAAACCCGAACAGGCGGTACTTGAAGCAAATGAAATACCCGCCTTTGAGGTCAACGTGGGTACGCTGGGCGCCCAAGTGGCGGTTCAAGTTGAACGTGCCGTTGTCCCAGGCAAATCCTAAAGTGTAAGGAACCATTCCATGACTGAAGCCCTGACCGACGAAAGCACCGCCAGCAAAGATGCGGAAAATCAGATCAATCCCGAAGTCCTGCAAAACATCAGCGTCACGCTGAGTATTGAGGTGGGCCGCGCGATGATCAAAATCAAAGACCTGATGCGTCTGACCCAAGGCAGCGTGGTCGAGCTCGACCGCATCGCCGGCGAGCCTCTGGATTTACTCATTAACAACACCGTGGTCGCGCAAGGCGAAGTGGTGCTGGTCAACGAGCGCTACGGCATTCGCCTCACGCGCGTGGTACCCGCATCCGAGCGGATGAAAAACCTCTAAGCGGATTATGGGTACGGCCGGCGCAAGCGGAGTCGATTGGCTACGGTTCACCGGCAGCTTTTTACTCGTGCTGCTGCTGCTCGGCGGCATGCTGTGGATGTTGCGCCGTATGAAAGCCGCCCAGGTACGCCAGCATGGCCCTGCGCTTTTGCAAATTCGCGAGACATTGCATGTAGGACCGAGGCAAAAAATCGCCCTTCTGCGTGTCGGCGACAAGCACGTCCTGGTCGGTATCAGTGGGCAGCAGTTCACGGCCCTCGGTGAATGGGACGCACTGCAAAGCCTCAACGGAGAATCAAGTGAAACGTAACTACTGGATTTCCCTGTGTGTACTGCTGGTACTGGCGGTGCCAGCCTATTCCTGGGCGCAAGGGATTCCGATGATCAATGTGACCGGTACCGGCAAAGACACGCAATACAGCCTGTCCTTGCAACTGCTGGCCTTGATGACGGTCCTGACCTTGCTGCCCTCGCTGCTATTGATGATGACCTCCTTCGTGCGCATCATCATCGTGATGTCCATCCTACGCCAGGCCTTAGGCACCGGGCAGACACCACCGAACAATGTACTGGTAGGCATCGCCTTGTTCATGACCTTGTTTATCATGGCCCCAACACTGGAGGCGGTGTACCAAAACGCAGCCGTGCCCTATATGGAGCAGGGCATGAAGTTCGACAAAGCACTGGCAGCGGCCGAGGCGCCGATGCGCAGTTTCATGACCAAGCAAACGCGCGAAGACGATATTGCGATGTTCATGCAAATGGCACGAAAAGGCGATGTGGCCAGCGCCGATGCCGTACCTTTCACCACGCTGGTGCCGGCTTTTATCACCTCCGAATTGAAAAGCGCTTTCACCATCGGGTTCTTAATCTACATACCCTTTGTGGTCATCGATCTGATCGTGGCCAGCGTGCTGATGTCCATGGGTATGGCCATGCTCTCGCCGATGATGATTTCCATGCCATTTAAATTGATGCTATTCGTGCTGGTCGACGGTTGGAGCCTGATCATGGGCTCGCTGGCCGCCAGTTTTGTAACCTAATAGGCTAAGGAATTAACCAATGGACCTTGCTACTGTCGTCGAAATCTGTCACCAGGCCTTGTGGATGGTGGTGCTGATTTCCGCCCCCTTGCTGGGCGTAGCACTGGCCGTCGGTCTGGTCATCGGCATTATCCAAGCAGCCACTTCGATCAATGAGCAAACGCTCAGTTTCATCCCCAAACTCGCGGCTATGGCCATCACCTTGGCCCTGGTTGGCGGTTGGCAACTGGCCACACTCATCGAATACACGCGCAGCTTGTTTCAGCGCATTCCTTCGCTGTTTGTGTAGCGCCCACCAAGCTCGGATGCACACACCATGAACCTGCTGGCCACAGACATCATCGAAAGGTTTTACACCTTTCTGTGGCCCATGCTGCGCATTTCAGCCTTGATGCTATCGGCGCCGGTATTTTCCCTGCGCGCACTGAATGTGCGTATGCGCGTGCTACTGGCCGTAGCGCTGACCTGGATGATTTATCCTATCTTCAACTGGCCTACGCTCGACCCGGTATCGCCTGCCGGTCTGGTGGAAATATTCAATCAGGTCTCTATTGGTTTGATCATGGGCTTGTCCCTGCAAGTCATTACCGCTGCCGTCCTGCTGGCGGGCCAAAGTATCTCCACCGCAACCGGTCTGTCCATGGCCATGTTGATGGATCCCAACCTGGGCAATGTGCCGGTGATTTCGCAGTTTGTCCTGATCATGGCGACTTTGATTTTTATCGGTCTAGGTGGCCACACGATGCTATTGGCCCTGGTGGTCGACAGCTTTGCCAGTTTGCCCATTGGCAAAGGTTTACTCACTGCGGGCGCCTGGGTGCATTTCGTCAAATGGAGCTCCATGATATTTTTGGGCTCCGTACTGATTGCGCTGCCCGTTATGGTGACTATGCTGTTTATCAATATCGGCTTGGGCGTGGCTACGCGCGCGGCACCGAGTTTGAACTTGTTTTCATTGGGCTTACCGGTCATGATCGTGGCCGGATTTGGAATTTTGATCTTGGCCTTACCCAGCCTGGCCGCGCGCATTGAATGGCTGTGGCTGCAAGGCTTCATGGAAATACGCGGCCAACTCAATCTGGACGGGACCTAAGTCATGTCAGAGGACAGCTCAGACCGCACCGAAGACCCAACGGCAAGGCGGCTTAAGCGTGCGCGCGACGACGGCCAAGTAGCCCGCTCCAATGAGTTGCCGGCCGCTGCCGTCATGATTTGTAGCGTATTGGTCTTGCTAACCGTGGGTGAGGTTTGGTTCAAACAGCTCTCTGTTTATTTCGCCGCTGGTTTCAGCTTTGACCGCAAATTACTGGAATCGCCCATGTTGCTGCCAGCCGCCTTTGGTAGCCAAATGTTGCACGGCTTGCTGCTTATATTGCCCCTGATGCTCACCACCGTGGTGGTAGCCATCCTCGCTTCTGGCGCCACCGGCGGATTTTTATTTTCACTCAGCTCTGTGCTGCCCAAACTTTCCAAGCTCAGTCCGATCTCCGGTTTCAAACGGATGTTCGGCGCCAATGCGGCTGTCGAGTTGCTCAAATCAATTTTGAAAATGGTTTTGATCGGCACGGTACTGTTCAACCTGCTGAACCACCATTTTCTGGAACTCATGTCCCTGGGTTCTATGGCGCTGGAGCCGGCGCTGGGTAAGGCGGGCAGTCTCATATCCGAATCGGTGATGTGGCTGACCCTGTGCCTCGTGTTGATCGCCCTGATTGATGTGCCCTACCAAAAGTACAGCTTCATGAAGCGCATGCGCATGACTAAGCAGGAGATCAAGGACGAGCACAAAGACATGGAAGGCCGTCCTGAGGTGAAGGCGCAAATTCGCAGACGCCAGCGCGAAGTGGCGACCGCACGCATGATGCAAAAAGTCAAAGAGGCCGATGTCATCATTACCAACCCGGAGCATTTCGCCGTGGCGCTGTCCTACGACCCGACCTCGGACGGTGCACCGCTGTTACTGGCCAAAGGCGTGGACCACACCGCCGCGCGCATACGCGAGGAAGCAAAGGCGCACGGTATAGAGATATTTGCCGCGCCAGAACTCGCGCGTGCGCTGTACTTCACCACCGAGCTAGACCAACCGATCCCCGAAGCACTGTATTTCTCTGTAGCACAGGTGATCGCCTATGTGTTCAGCCTGGCACAGGTAAATCCCGGCGTGGACCCTATGCCGCGACCGGCGCCTAAACTTCCCGCCTCCATGCTGTTTGACACCAATGGCAAACCACTGCACCCTGAGGCCGTACCCGCATGACCGAATTTCATTTTCCTGGCGACGACAGCATTGCAGGCGTACAGCCGCTGTTTTTTCGCATCGCAGACCGCATGCGCTTGGAAGGCTATGTGTCAGCGCTGGTGCAGGACAACATGAGTTTGAGCCTGGTCAGCGGCCATGACGCGATCCTGGACCACTACGGCAAATTGCTGGTCGCACGGCTGCGCGAGGCGGCACCCCATATCGGACTGGAAGTCTGCTTCCCCGCCAGCGCCGAGGCGCTCATCACGCGATTTAATGAGGTGCTCCAGGACTACTCCATTGAAGACGCGATGGGCGCAAAGTTCCACAACGCACCACCCAAAATCTGGATCGTGCACGACGCAGGCGCCTTGCCGGACAACGAAATCCAATTACTAGCCCGTTTGGTACAGCATTTTCCCGGCGCCAATATCCGCGTAGTCATGCTGTTTAATTCCACCAGCCAAAAACAAAAGTTGGTGGCCGCATTTGGAAGGCGCATCCTCAATTGGGAAATCGAACCACCCACCCCCGAACAATCCGAAATCCTGATGGAACAAGCCCGGGCACAAGGACGAGAAGGTGTCGTAGGTGCATTGCTGCGCAAGATCACACCCCAAGAAAGGGAAGCACCGCACCGCATGTCCATGCCTGAAATGGTGGCAGAGCCCCCTTTCAGCCTTCCCCCGCGCAGTGCCCCAGAGCCTGTGCCAGATGAACCAACCCCATCCCAGGATGCGCCCAAGCGCAACATCTGGCTCTGGGTCGCACTTGCAGCCGCATTGCTTAGCGTGTGTGTCTTCGGTATCGCGGTACTGTATGGGGTCATTCCCACCGGCGACAAGGCGGTGCTCCAGCTACGTGAACTCTTAAAGAGCGGAAAAGGTGAAAAATCCGCGAGCCAGGCATCGGCAGCTGCCGTGCCAAGCCCTGCCGCGTCAGAGGCATCAGGCGCCGCGGCCTCGCCCGCCGCTGCAAACAGTGCGGTAAGCGCCGTCGCAATCCCCCCCGTGGCGGTACCCCAACCTATACCCCTCAAACCGATCGAAGAAATAGAAACTATTCTTCCTTCCACCAGCACACGCAGCAAAGCCCCGGTTGCAGAAGTACCGGTGGTAAGAGAAACCAAGGAAGTAAAAGAGCCCAAAGAAGTGGCCAAGGCTCCTGATGAAGCAAGCACTGCGCAAAATCAAGCAGGGCAGGCCTGGGTGCGGCAAATGCCGGCCGGCACCTTCTTAGTCCAGCATACGATTGTTCCAAGCTATGCCGAAGCCATCGCCTATATGCAAGCGCACCCCTACCTCAAGCGCGCGCGTATTGTGGCCAATTACCTGCCAAACCAAGCTGCTTTGCAGTTCTCCGTGGTGTCGGGCCCCTTTGGTTCGCTGGGTGATGCAAGCGCCTACGCAGACAGCCAAGGGGTTCCCAAGGACCCGCAAATCCGTTCGGCACGCTTTATGAAAGAACAGTTTTCACAAGATAACGTGGTCAGCGCCGTCCCCAAGCGCGGGGAGAATAGGCGATGAGTGAGCCAGAATTCTTCCCTAGCCATGCACCCCACAAAGTGGAGATGCCCGAAGGCAGTAATGTGGCCAAAAGCAAGTCGGCCCAAGTCGGAACCGACATACGCCGTGTCGACAAACACGAACAAATAGAAGGTGAAGATCTGGATATTCATCCAGACAACATGATTCTTTTGGACACCGGCGCGACCGCGGCCAGCAATATTGTGAAACTGCCGCCGCAAGATAAAAAAAATCTGAAAACGGTTGCGATCAAGGCCGTTGGCGAGCCGGCAAGTGCAAAAACCAGCGATAGCACGGCATCTGCTCCAAGCGATTACATCGAAGAATTTGAAACCGAAGAAATGGTCGAGATGGATTTCCCCGCGCGGATAATTCAACTCAAAATTGAGAATGACCAGATCCGGGAAGAACTCAAAGCGCTCGACTCGCTCATCAATGGCCGCTAAGCGCGCCCAAGTTATCAAGAGGACTCCGCCATGGCCGATACACCCCCCGCACTAACCCCTGACGAAGCTGCTGCACTGGAAGCGATTGGCGGCAAGCCTGCTGACACCCCCGCTGCGGATCCGCCACCGGCTGAATTTGTGGCCGAGGCGGCGCCGCAGCCCATCCATACGGACGAAGAACCAGTGCACGAACACGGCAATGAAGCTGGTGCGCTGCACAGTGGCGATGCAGCTACCCACCACGCGCATGACGAAGCTGCGCACCAAGCCTCTCAAGAAGACGCCGAAATGGCGGAGATGAAATCAACCATGCTGGACTCGGCGCAACTAGCCAACCGAGCGGCCGGATTGGCTGCAAAGTCGGCCGGTGACATGCACAAAGCATCCACCGAGTTGATCGAAAGCGCGAGCGGCCAAAAGATCTACTTGGTGATTGTGCTGGCCGTTTTTGGCTTGCTCATTGTGCTGGCGATCAGCATTTTTGCCTTTATGTCTTTTCGCCTGCAGCAACGCGTGGCACAGGCCGATGCCATGCTGCTGGCAGTAGGCAAGCGCGTCATTGCTATGGATGAGTCTTTGGAAATGTTCAGCGGCCACGGTGAAGCACTGCGTGAAGTGGCCAGCAAACAAGACGCCATCATGAGTGCGCAGACGAAAAACGAATTACGCATGGACGAAGTCATGCGTGCGGTACAAACCGCGGCGGACTCGATTGCCAAACCAGCCAATGGCAGCGAAAAAGACAAAGCGCCCGATGTGGCCAAGCTCATCAAGGAGATGGATGGCAAGTTACAAGCCCAAGCAACCGCCATCAATAATTTGAGCAGCCAGATCCGCTCGATCGGAAGCCCTGCGCCTGCGCGGGTAGACCCGGCGGCAGTGCGCAAAGAGGCCGAAGCATTGGTGCGCCAGCTCAAAGCCGCCGAAGCAAGCGTGAAGCCGCCTGCGCCTGCCCCAGCGCCAGCGCCAGCCCCAGCGCCTGCCGCAGCGCCCAAGCCTGCGGAAAAGCCGGTGGAAAAACTAGTGCAGTACCCGCGTATTCAAGGTCCTGGCAAAACGACGGATGGGCAATAGACCGCTGCCCTTGCGTGCTGCAAAGGTGGCACGCGGGGCAAAGCGCACCTGCCTGAGACGGCCAGCAGCGGGTGCGTTCGCTTTAGGTGCCTTCGCGCAAGCCGAATTTTTGGATTTTTTCGATCAGGGTGGTCCGCTGCACGTTCAGGATACGTGCCGTCTGCGACACATTGCCGTTGGTGCGGCTCAGTGCCTGGGCGATCAAGTCGCGCTCGATTTCAGCCAAGCGGTGTTTCAGTGACAAACCTTCCGGCGGCAAAACCGGCAAAGCTTGCGACATAAAGGTCATCTGCTCCACCTGGTTAGGCATTTCCTCGGGGTCCTCTTCCTCACCCAACTCGTCAAACAAACCGCCGGAGCTCGGGCCGTCCAGCCAGGTCCCGGGCGCCAAAGCCGGGTCCATTTGTGGCAGCTCGCCGGAGTCAGCCAGCGCCTTGTAAGCGAGCATGCCTTTGGGCAAAAGGCTTTTCGAGAAATTCTTCAATTCCAGGCACTGCCCGGAAAACAAGGTGCTGAAGCGGTCAATCAGATTGGACAATTCGCGCACATTGCCAGGCCAGGGGTAAGACTGCAAGGCGTAGGTGAAGTCAGGCGCGAAGGTAATGGGTTTTTCGCCACTGGAGGCGTGGTGCTTGGCAAAAAATTGCAAAAGCAGGGGCACGTCGCTGGCCCGTTCGCGCAGGGGCGGGGTATTCAGCGGTAGGACGTTGAGGCGGTAATACAAATCCTCGCGGAACCGGCCAGCGGCGATTTCGGCCTCCAGATCGCGGTGAGTTGCCGCAATCACCCGCACGTCGATTGGAATCGGCTTGGTGCCGCCGACCGGGTCAATCACGCGCTCCTGCAACACGCGCAAGAGCTTGACCTGTAATTCCAGAGGCAAATCGCCAATTTCGTCCAGAAATATAGAGCCGTTATGGGCCAGCTCAAAGCGGCCGACGCGGTCGGTCACGGCACCGGTAAAAGCGCCTTTGCGGTGGCCGAAAAGCTCGCTTTCGATCAGATCTTTGGGGATGGCCGCGCAGTTAATCGGCACAAAATTGGCCGCGGCGCGGTGGGACAAATCATGCAAGGACCTGGCAACAATTTCCTTGCCGGTACCGCTCTCGCCGGTAATCAACACGGTCGAGCTCGATGCGGCGACCACCGGCAACAAGTCGCGGATGGCCCGAATGGCATCACTTTCACCAATAAAACTGATAGCGTTTCGCGACATGGAGCCTTTGGGGGACGCGCCCGGCGATCAAAAACGACCGCAGTTTCGTGGGCTGGACGCCAAAATCATACCAGTGAGTGTCAGTTTTCAGACAGTACACACCTGTTTTTTTTGCATTTTTCGCATTTTGTTTCACAAATTACACGCATTACCTGCTTTAAATACGATTTTTAACAAATTTATGGTACTTGGTACGCAAACTGCATAATCCACCACAGGCAAACCACCGAAGGGCTGGGAAAAAGGTTTTTTGCCACCCGCCATGCCCCCTACACAGACACCACGCGTGACCGAACTAGCTCCTGATTTGCAACTCGCTGCGCTCAATAACTTGGGCCTGATGTACGCCCAAGGCCAGGGCGTGGAGCAGGACTTTGCCCGGGCGCTGGATTGCTACCGCCAGGCAGCAGAGCGCGGCGTGGCGCAAGCGCAATCCAACCTGGCGGTGATGTTCGCGCATGGGCAGGGCGTGGCCCAAGATTTTTCGCAGGCGCACCAATGGTATCGGGCGGCCGCTGAGCAAGGGCTGCCCTATGCCCAGACCAATCTGGCAGTGATGTATGCCAACGGCCAAGGCGCCGAGCGGGACTACCAACAGGCCCTCAAGTGGTACCAGGCCGCTGCCGAACAAGGCGACACCAGCGCGCAACGCGGTTTGGGCGTCATGTATGCCAATGGCCAGGGTGTACCCCAGGATTTTGAACGCGCCCTGCAGTGTTACCAAGGCGGGGCCGCCAGCGGCGACGCCGCAGCCCAGTACGGTATGGGCGTCATGTACGCCAACGGGCACGGCGTAGAAAAAGACCTGCAGCAAGCCTGCCATTGGTACCAACTGGCCGCAGCACAAAAGCATGTACATGCCTTATTCAACCTGGGTTTTTTGTATTCCAACGGCGCTGGCATCCCCGTAGATATGGACAAGGCATTCCAATGCTACGAGGCCGCTGCCAAACTGGGGGACGCGGCGGCCCAGTACAACCTGGGCGTCCTGTACAGCAGTGCAGAAGGCCCGCAGCGCAATGACGAAAAAGCGCTGCATTGGTACCGCAAGGCGGCAGAGCAAGGCGATGCCGCAGCCCAATTTAACCTCGGCCTGATGTATGCCACCGGCCAGGGCGTGGCGCAAGATGATGCGGCCGCTTTGGAATGGTACCAATTGGCCGCAGACCAAGGCGATGCCCAGGCGCAATACAACCTGGGCGTGATGATTGCCATCGGACAAGGCACGCAAGCGAGCCGCACCGTAGCGATGCAATGGCTGCAATTGGCCGCTGACCAGGGCGATGTGCTGGCCTGGTACAACCTGGGTGCGCTGTACCAAGAGGGCGCTGATCAGGCGCCCGATTACCAGCGCGCCCTGCATTGCTACCGCCAGGCAGCACAAGGCGGGCAGCCCGACGCGCAAGCCGCGCTGGGATGGTTGTACGCCAATGGCATGGGCGTTCTGCAAGACTATGTTCGCGCGCACATGTGGTTTAACGTCGGCGCGGTAGGCGGGCACGCCCAAGCGGCCAGCGGGCGCGAATTTGTGGCACAGCAAATGACCCCTAGCCAGATCGCCCAGGCACAAACCTTGGCACGCACTTGCATTGACCAGCGCTTCGCGGGATTTGACTAAAAAGCCTGGGCATCGCGCCGGCTAGCCAGCTCCAAGCGCCCGCCACGCCGATCATTTCCGCACCGCATCTCCTACTTCATCGACCATGTCCGATCACGACGCTGCAAGCGACTTTCAAGCCCACTTTGCCGACGCCCTGCCGGTGGTGGAGCATGCGCTGGCACAGGCGCACATGCAAGTGGTTTGCGCGCTCGCGCAGGGCTGCGGCAGGCACTGGTTTAACCTGCTCTTGCAGGCCCGGCGGCGCGGCCTGGCGGTGCAATTGCTGGTGCCCGATACCGAGGCCAACCGCCAGTCCTCTATCGCCTGGGAACGCCTCAGTGCGGTGGGCGGGCAAGTGCATTGGTTGGCACCTGAGGCGGCGCATTTGTACACCTGCGTCTGCGTCCTGGACGCCCAAACGGTGCTTAGCGGTGCGTTTGCAGACCTCTCTACCGTGGCGCCCGATGACTTTGGCGGCGTGCTGCGCCAGCACAGCAGCCCGCTGGCGACGCAGTACCTGCGCGCTATAGCGGAACTGATCGGGGACTATGGCGACGGCCCTGCGGCTGCAAAAGACGCCGCGCAATCGGGCGCACTCGTCACAGCAGAGGCTTTGCAAGCGCGCACTGCCGCCTGGCAATACAGCCTGCTGCAATCCCAAACCCTTGCGCTGCAGGCCGAACTCGATGAAATACAGCGCACCCTACAAGCGTTTGAAAGGCAGCAGGAAAACGCCATAGGCGAACTGCTACGCGAATTTCTAGACCTCAAACGCCAATACCTGGCGCAGTTACATGAACGCTTTGGCGGAACTGCGCATCAAGAGCAAGCGCGCCAAGCCGAGGAAAACTTTCATCGCTACACGCAAGACCATCCCCCGCAGGACGAAACCAGCCCCCTGCCGGCGCTCGACCCGGCGCAGCAGCAGGCGATAAAGGTGCTCTACCGCAAGCTGGCCATGCAATGCCACCCGGACCGGGTGGAGTCCTCTGACAAAGCGCAGGCGCAAGCCTTGTTTCAGCGCCTGCAGCGCAGCTACCGCGCCAGCGATTTACAGGGTTTGCAACATTTACAAGCCCAACTCAACGCGGGTGATGGCCCGCCGCCGGATGGCGCCAAGCTGCATCCTGGGGCAGCCAGCCCAAGAGCAGCTGCCGATTGGGCGGTGCAGTTGCGTGCACTGCAAAGCACCTTGCTTCAACAACAAGCGCAAAGGCAGGCATTGTTGCGCGGCCCGACCTGGCGCACCCTCAGTACACAAAGCGACTGGGGTTTGTGGTTTACACAGCAATCCAAGCACTTGCAAGCCGAAGTGCAGCGCTACCGCGAAGCGCTGGCCCAAGCGGCGGACGACAGCGCCGCGCGCCTACGTTGAGCACGCGCATGGGATCCCTGCAAACGACGAAGGGGCACAACGCGCTGAGCGTGTGGGAGCGCGAACGGTTGGACCTGGTTGCCCACACCTTGACGGGCCTGCACGAACACCAGGCCTTGCAATTTTTCCGTACGCGCCCGGCCTTGTTGTTGGCCTGCCTGCACCACCATTACCCGCTGGATGCGAACTTGATCCGCGCTTTGGGCACACGCGCGCACTGGCGCCAGCTCAGCGCCAACCGCTCGGTGCGCTGGACCGAGGCGCTGATCGCTGAACACCTCGACCACTGGGACTGGGAATTGCTCAGCAAAAATACCGCCCTGCCCTGGTCCAAAGCATTGCTGGAACGCTATGCGGAGCGCTGGAACTGGCAATCCTTGAGCAGCAACGCAGGCTTGCCCTGGAGCCAGAGCCTGCTCGAAGCATTTGTCTACCGCTGGAACTGGGCCGTACTCAGCCGCAATACGGAGTTGCCTTGGACACGCGCCTTTGTCGATGCCAACGCCCACCGCTGGGATTGGGCCGCCTTGAGTTGGAACACCGGCCTGCCCTGGACCGCGGCCTTGTTGAACAGCTACCAAGAGCGCTGGGATTGGACGGGCCTGAGCGCCAACAGCGCCTTGCCCATCGACGAGGCCCTGGTCGATAAATTCCAAGTGCTGTGGCAATGGACCTGGCTGAGTGCTAACCCTGGCTTGCGCTGGACCGAAGCCTTGTTGGAGCGATACGGGCAGCAGTGGGACTGGACCGCCCTCAGTAGCCAAGCCCAGTTACCCTGGAACCAAGCGCTTGTGCAACAACATGCCGCACGTTGGGACTGGAAGGCATTGAGCGCCAACCCCCACCTGCCCTGGGACCTTGGGCTACTTGGCGCCTGGCAAAACCGCTGGGATGCGCAGGCCCTGTACCGCAACCCCGGCCTGCCCTGGCATGCCCTGCTGGCGCATTGGCATGATCCTGCGTTTCTGGCAGCCCCACAAGATCACCCGGCGCCCGCACCGCTTCCTGATTGGGACTGGGACGCATTGAGTGAAAACCCAGCCCTGCCTTGGAGCATGGCTGTGCTGCAGGCTTGCCACGCGCAATGGGATTGGGACCGCCTCAGCTGGAACCCCGGCCTTCCCTGGGATGCGCAATTGCTACATACATTTGCCGAGCACTGGGACTGGAGCGGCCCAAGCAGTAGTGCGGTATTGCCTTGGGATGCCTTGCTGCTGGCACAACACGCGCAAAATTGGGATTGGGAGCGCATCAGCGCCAATAGCCATATTCCATGGACCCAGGACCTGATTGCGACCTACACAGACACCTTGAACTGGGCGACCCTGAGCGCCCAACCGGGTCTTGCCTGGGATTACGCTTTTTACCTGCGCTTTGAAACCCACTGGTACGCCAGTCTGGTCGGCCAACACCACGGACTCAACGTCCACCACCTGGGCGGCGACGATATCGCGACACTTTTGCTGGAAATACCGTCACCTGCAGCCAATAGCGCGGCGTAAATCGGCCTGCCCGGCCTACTTTCTAAGGCACAAATCTTGCGTAACTGATGTATCGAAGGCCTGAAACAGGTTCAGGCGTCAAAAAAATTACTGACCCAAGCTGAGAGGCTGTACCCAGCCCGCCCGAGGAAACGCCCATGACCGATGTCAAGCACCAGCCCAGTCCTGCCCAGCATTTAGAGGCGCAAGCGCACCCTGCCCGTGGCCCCTCTACCCAATGGCTGGCTGAATCCACGCTGGTCGTTTCCCGCCAGGCCCATGTCCCGCACGGGCAACGCCTGTACACGCTGGACCACCAAGCGCACCCGGTGCTGCACCAGGCCATGCCTTTGCTGACAGACCACCAAGAATGAGCCTGCGCGCACGACGCCACCCATGCCAGCAGGGCTTCGCGCCTGCTAGGGGAGCGCGCGCGTGAAAAATCTGCTCGCCGACGCCGACGCAGCCTACCGCCGTGGCGACTTTGCCAACGCCTTGCGCATCTCGCGGCCGCTGGCCTCGCTGGAATACGCCGCTGCCCAAAACAATCTGGGCTTTATGTACGCCAACGGCCAAGGCGTGGTGCAGGACTATGACGAAGCACTGAAGTGGTACCGCTTAGCTGCCGCGCAAGACTATGCGCCGGCGCAATACAACCTGGGCTATATGTACGCCAACGGACAGGGCGTCGAGCAAGACCATGCGCAGGCGCTGCACTGGTACCAATTGGCCGCTGCGCAAGGCCTGCCCGATGTGCAAACCAATCTGGCTTTTATGTATGCCAACGGGCAGGGCGTGGAGCGCGATGCCGCGCAAGCGGCCTATTGGTTTGAGCGTGCCGCAGTGCAAGGCCATGCCACCGCCCAGTTCAATTTGGGGACTATGCTTTTGCAAGGCGAGGGCTTAGACAAAGACGCCGGCGCCGCACGCAAATGGTTTGAATCAGCGGCGGTGCAGGGCCATAGTTATGCCCAATTTCAACTCGGTCTGCTGTTGGCGCAAGGCAAGGAAATCAGTGGTGATGCCGAGCTGGCTGCCAAGTGGTACCACAAGGCTGCCGACCAAGGCGACGCGCCAGCCCAGTACAACCTGGGCCTGATGTACGCGCATGGGCAGGGCATTGCCCCGGACTTGTCGCTGGCCATGTCCTATTTCAAACTGGCGGCCGAACAAGGCCACGGCGATGCCCATTACAACTTGGCCGTGCTGTGCGCGCAGGGCCCGGCCCAAGCCTTGGGTGCCACGAACGAGCCGTCTCTTGATGACGAGGATGCGGAGGCACCGGGCCCTATGGCCCAGGCCCTGGTCCATTACCGCACGGCGGCAGCGCTGGGCCATGTGCAAGCCCAATACAACTTGGGCACGCTGAGCGCCAACGGCTATGGCCTGGCGCAAGACTACGCAGAAGCTTTGCAGTGGTACCAGATGGCAGCGGAGCGGGGAATGCCACAGGCGCAATTTCAAGTCGGCCTGATGTACCAACTCGGTCAAGGGGTCACGCAAAACAATACCCAGGCCCGCCAATGGATGCACCTGGCAGCCGACCAAGGCCATGCCCGGGCGCAATGCAATCTAGGCGCCATGTACAGCCAAGGCAAAGGCGTCACGCAGGACTTCACGCTGGCACGGCAGTGGTACCAACTCGCTGCCGACCAGGGCGATACCCTGGCGCGTTACAACTTGGGCGTTTTATGGTCGCAAGGCAAAGGCGGGCCGCAAGACGCCGCCAAGGCCTACGGCTACTTCGCCTTAGCTGCGCTAGAAAACCATGCCTTGGCGCTATTTAACCAAGGCGTGGCACTCGCGCTCGGTCAGGGCGTAGACCAAAATCTTGACGCTGCTGCGCGCTGCTGGCAAGGCGCAGCCGATCAAGGCGTCAGCGAGGCATTGTTCAATCTGGCTGTTTTGGTATCGAGCCAAAACCCGGCTGACGCGCGTGTGCTGTCGCTCTACCAAGCCAGTGCCGATTTGGAAAATGCCGCGGCTTTGCACAACCTTGGCGCCCTCTACGCGAGCGGCACCGCAGTGGCAAAAGACGAATCCCAGGCGCTGCGCTGCTACCGCGCAGCCGCCCAACGGGGCGATGTATCGGCCCAGTACGCCGCGGCGGTTTTGCTTGCCGATGGTGATGCGTCCTTGCGCGACCCCACCGCTGCCCTGGCCTACCTCGAACTGGCCGCTGCACAAGGGCATCCAGCGGCACAGGAGCGACTGCAACTCCAACCATCCGAAACCGGTCACAGCACCCCAGACTACGCCCGTTTGGTCGACAACTACCGCGTAGCTAGCGAAGGCGGCGACCCGGTTGCCGATTTCAATCTGGGCATTTTGTACTCCGGTGGCCTGGGTACTGCCGTGGATACCGCCAAGGCCCAAGCGCATTACCTGCGCGCAGCCACCACCGGCATGGCGGTGGCCCAAAATAATCTAGCAGTCATGTTGCTGCAGTCTGAAACGCAGCCAGGGCCAGACACTTTGGAACAAGCCGCGCATTGGTTCGGCCAGGCGGCCGATCAAGGCTTTGGACTGTCGCTGCTGAACCTGGCACACATCCACCTGCATCAGGGCCAGAACCAGTCCGCCATGGTCCTGCTGCAAGAGGCGGCACAACAAGGGCTGGCCAAAGCGCAATTTAATTTGGGATGGCACCTGGCATTTGGCGATACGCAAGGGCGCAGCCTGACCCAGGCGCTGCCATGGCTACACCAAGCCGCCGAACAAGGCGATTGCGATGCGCTGTACACGCTGGGTCGTATGCAGTTTTTCGGTCAAGGGCTCAACGCCGACGCGGCGCAGGCGCTGGCTTGGTACCAACGGGCCGCGGCTTTGGGCGATTGCGCGGCCCAATTCAACCTCGGCTCGATGTATGCCAATGCACAGGGGACGCCGCAAGACTATGTGCAAGCCTTGCGCTGGTACCAAGCGGCGGCCGGACAAGCCCCCGCGCCTGCATTGCAGGACAACGCGTCCAAGCCGCTGGCGCTGCCCCTAGGTACGCCGCAAGCATTGGCTGATGCCGATAGCGAAGCATTACTAAGGCGCGCAGCATGAGCCTGTCCGCGACACCAAAATACCAGCGAAAGCACGCCAAACGTGCTCAAGATTTACCCATCCGTGCCGACTCTTGAAGGGTCTACCTATAAGGATTTAGTATGCTGCACCTGAAATTTATTGCCATTGCCCTGCTCAGCATCGTACTGAGCGCGTGCCAAATCGCGCCCTTACAAAAAATGATGGGCAGCATTTCACTCGAGGAAGCCCCTGCCGCCAAAGCGGTTGAAAAATCGGCTGACACGATCCCGTCGGCGGCCAAACCACCGGTTGAGGTGCCAATACCGAATTTTCCCCTTGTGGAAAGACGCGAGAGCCTGACTGCCACTGGCTATGCCGTGATCAGCGTGCAAAACCACAAACTTCCGGCACAGCAACGCTTGATGGCGATCCGCGCAGCCAAGCTCGACGCCTACCGCTCGCTAGCGGAGCAGGTCTATGGCCTGCGCCTGGACGCCACCGCTACGGTGGCCGATATGGTGGTGCAAAACGATACCTTCCGTAGTAAGGTGGAAGGCGTGATCTACGGGGCCACCCTAGTGAGCATCACCCCAACCGGCGACGACACCTATGAAACCACACTATCGCTAGACAAGGGCACGGTGCAGGACATACGGATGCTGTACATCAGCCAACTCAGCGCCAAAAGCAAATAAAAGTCGGAGTCTTTGCACCTATGAAGCACTATTACATCCTGCCATTGGCCTTGCTGCTGGGCACAGGCGGATGGAGTGCGTCGGCGCAAACGCTCAGCTTAGAGGACAAACTCGCAGCCATCCGTAAAAGCCTGGTCGAGGTAGCCCTAGAGGGGCCCACCAAGATCACCTCGACGCAATGGATTGACGCTAAGGGAGCCCTACAAGAAAGCAATAGTTTTCGCTCCGGTATGGAAGTGCGCGGGGTGCGCGTGATCGCGTATGGCACCAACGATCAGGGTGAGGCTACTGCCAAATTGCAGTGGGAAGAACCCAGTAGCAGCAACGGACAGAAAAGCGCCACCAACCCTAAAAAATCGGAACCCGCCTGCAAACCCATACCCGGCGGTCGGCTGCAGCACATGATTGGCCTGCAATGGGACATCAGCCCGCGCTTCGGTGCCGACGAACTGCCTTTGGTGCAGGAATTGCGTAGCAAGTGGTCAGCGCAAATTGCCAGCACGGGTGCGGCCGGCGGCTTATGGCGTGTCAGCGATATGCCGCAAAGCGCAAAACGCAGCAACTACGAACAAGCACTACTCGGCTCCAGCCTGGACGAGTTACCCTGGCGACTGGAGATAGCTGCCAAGCCATTGCCAAAACCAGAATCGGGCCTATTGGATCGGGTGGGCGGCAGCGCTAGCGCTGGCCGCGATGCTTCGGCGGGCAATGAGCGCGGTCAACAGCGCTACCTATGGCCACCGGCTATGCCATTGACGGTTCCGCTCAATCTGGAGATCCGCCTCTATGCGCGCAACCAAAGCAAACCCGTCCTGCAAGCGAACACCACCACCACATTACAGGTGCAGGACAGCAATTGGGGGGTACAGCAACTGAGTACTAGCGCCCGTGCCGAGGTCCTGCAACAGGCAGAAAACTGGTCCCTCGAATTGTTCAAAACCTTGGTGTGCCTGCCGATAGCCGGCGAAGTAACACAGGCACAAGGCAAACAATTGCGCATCAACCTGGGCGCATCGTCGGGGCTACGCGTTGGCGATAGCTTCCTACTGGCCGATACGAGCAAAGTACCGCAGCGCATTTTGGAAGCGGGCAATGCCGGACAAACTGTCATGGCCAAAGTCCAATATGTGGGACCCCACTACGCGCACTTGGTACCCAGCGCCGGGCCCGGTGAAAAAGTGCAAGCCCGCTGGGCGGCTTGGTCGGCTGACGAGGGGCGCTAAAGCACACCCCTTCGTGCTAAGCTTTACGCTCCACCGCCATGGCCAATCTACTTAACTCCATCCCCTACGGGCTCAAAATGCTGACCACCGGGGCCTGCCTGTGCGCGCTCCAAGGCCTGCCGACCCTGGCTTATGCGGCCGGCGAGCTTGCCAAGAGCGCGGCCGCCAGCCCCCCGGCGCCGGCATCGAGCTATAAGCCCAAGCCGGGCGAAACGCTGGACCAGGTAATTGCCAAAACCATGGCCAAAAGTCCGCTCAGCATCGCATTGCTACGCCAAGCATTTATCGACCAAAACCCCCAGGGCATCGTGCCGGGCAAAATTCCCAAGTTGCGCAAAGGCGTCACGCTGCAGGTGCCCGATCACGATCGTTTGTTGCGCGGCGTTCTTGCCAGCGTTACGCCGGTTCCCGCCCCCCTCCCTCCAGAAGTCCAGCCGCAGGTGGCGCCCCCTACGCCGGAAGATCGCAAGCGCTGGATCCAATACCCGTGATACCCGTTGGCGATGCGTCGGCACAGCCCTTACGTATCAACCCGCTCTTCCCGCAAGGCGCTGCCTCTCCGACCTTAATCGAAGCGGTGACAGCACGCGCCTTGAGCCTGCGCGATGGCCAGGTCGTCCAGGCCATGGTGCAATCGCGCGGCGATGACATGGTGCTGATGCTGCGCGGGCGACAAATCGGCATTGCTAACGTCCCGGGTTGGGAAACTGGGCAGCGGCTCAGCTTCAGAACCCAGGCTAATCCCGACGGCAGCATCAACTTGGTCCCCGTCACCGGCAAGGCCAGCGCCTACAGCAACCCCGGTCTGCCCACGCTGATCGAAGGGCAGCCGCACCCGGATGCCAATCCGGCCACGACCAACCCGAACCCCAATCCCGCGACAAGACAAGGGCAAGAACAAGCGCCACCCGGCCTGTCCGCACCACCCACACCTGCAAGCACCGCGGTAGTGGCGGTGCAGAACCTGCAAGCCAGCGCACTGGCCGGCCTGGCCTGGACCCCGACCAGCAGCACCGCGACCAAGTTCTCCCGGATTGGCAGTCTGGTCTACCGCGAGCCGGGCATGGCCGATGTACGTGCACTGCTCAAGACCGGCGGACTCGACGCCCTCTTAGCCAAGGTGGCCAATCAACCGGAAGTGCAAAGCCAGTTGCAGTCACAGCTACAAAACATGCGCTTGGCAATGCAAAAGCTCAGCCCCGAGGAAATTAGTGCCGCCTTGCGCGCGGCCATCGGTTCGGAAACCAGCCTGCCCCGGATACGCAACCCTGCGCCCAATGACCTCAAGCCCTTGCTGCACAAACTGCTGGCATTGATGGACGACAAAACCCAAGAGGACACAGACAACATTCACCAGGTCAAGCGGGCCCTGGCCGACCTGGATGCAGCCCAACTCGCTGCAGTACAAGCACAGCACATGGGGGCGATGTCGATGTCGGTGGTGCTGCCCTTTGCGGACCATGCGCCGGTCGAACTCGCCTTTGAACGCAAACGCAGCGCCGAGGACGAGGAGGCACATTACATCGTCAATATGCATTCCAACAGCCGCGACTATGGCGAGCTGTGGCTGCAAGCGGACTTGATGGCCGGCGACAGTGTGTCCGTCTCCATGTGGGCGGTGCGGCCTGCGGTGATTGAATTTGCGCGTCAGGGCCGCGAGGAGCTGGGCAAGACCTTGGGCGAAGCCGGCCTGACCCTGCGCTCCTTTACGGCGCATCTGGGCGCCCGGCCGCCCCCCGAGCCCCAGATCGAACCGATGGCATTGCCCGGTGAAGTACTGGACTTGCGGGCATGAAACTCGTCAAAAAAGCCATTGCGCTGGAATACGGCAAAAACCGTGCACCCGTAGTGACCGCCAAGGGTGAGGAGGAGGCGGCCTTGGAAATGATTGCCCAAGCGCGCGAATACGGCGTGTATGTAACCGAAGATCCCAAGCTCTTGGCCTTGCTCAGCCGCTTGAAAGTGGACCAGGAAATTCCAGCTGAACTGTTTACCGCAGTCTCGGTGATTCTGTCCTGGGTGTATTGGCTCAAGGGCATGCGGCCGGGTGACGAACAAAACCCTTCGGCGCCAAGCGCTGGCACGGACATGCCGCAAACTAACCCTGAAGAGATGACGGACGCCGAGACGGCGGCCGATAGCGCTCAGGCGTCGCTATAGCCTGTATTGCGCGAAAAGCGGGAAATATGGCCTAGGCGGTCGTACACCTCGACCGAACTGCTGGGATCCTCCAAACGCAGACTTTGCAAAGTACCTCGAATGGCTTCGAGTTTGCGCTCCATGAGTACCGCATTGCGACGGTGGGCATCGCGGCAGGCCAGCATCAGTTCGCGAAATCCCTGCCACTGTGGCAGGGTCTGCACCTCGTGCGCCGGAGGTGACAGACGCGTTAACTCTGTTAATAACTCGTTTTTAATGGGTTGGAGTTGCTCAAATTGGTCCAGATCCTGAACGCGTAAAGCATCGAACTCCGACTCCAGAATTTCGGCAAGCTGGCGCGCGAGTTCGTTGGCTTGTTCAGTCGGTTCGGTCAATGCACGCCCTCAAAGAAGGAAGAAAACGCCCGATCACTGGGCGATTAAGTTTTCCAAAGCCACGAAACTCTCGGCAATACGCCGAGGGTTGAGCGGGTACTGGCCATTTTGAATGGCTTGGCGGATGGAGTCCACCTTGGCGCGGTCAAACTCGGGCTCTTTTTTCAGGCGCTCGGTGATTTTCTTGAACCCGGGCACCTCAGCGCCCCGGTCAGCAGCAGCAGAACGGCTCGCGGCGATCTCCGCCTCCGAGCTCGGTGCAGTGGTGATCGCTCCCGCAAAACCACCCGCCTTGGCTGCAGCCTTCTCCAGCGCTTTACGGGGGGACAAATCTGTCGGCACCGGGCGCGAGTTGTTTGAAATCGAATCAGTCATAGTTGGCTCACTTCATGTATGGAAGTCATTTACGGGGCTTCTCTCACAGGTGAATCGTCAGTACTAAATAAAACTTGAGGGCTTTTTCAAATTTATTTTTAAAAACCGCGCGCCGTGCCGGTTCCGGTCACCACTCCTGTAATGATTCGGCCCGACTCCGGATTTTTTAAGCGAATTTGTTCACCCATTTTGCCATCTTGCAAGGCCTCCACGCGCGCACTGATGGCAAAACCGCCACTTTGGCCTATGGTCAGTAACACCGCCTGGCCCTGTTTTACCAAGGTGGCGCGCCGCACATCATGGCTACGCAGGGGCACTCCAGCCTGCATATCACGCACCATTTCACCGTATTCCAGGTCTTTTATGGACGAGACCGCGAGCAAATCTACCCCTGAGGCCGAAATTTCCTGCTCTTCGAGCATTTCCGGCGACAGCGCCGTTCCATAGCGCAGAAACTGCCGCCCCACCACCACTTTACGCAGCGTCGGCGGCGCGCTGGCCGCAGCGGCTTTGGGCGCCGCTGGCGCTAGCACAAGCGGGGCACTGGCGGGCGGTGCCGGTGTAGCGGGCGTCACAACGAGCGTCACCCCGGGCTTGAGTGTCACCCGCAGGTACAACTGCCAGGAGGGATTGCCCAAACAGCGTACCCTGACCGTCTCCCGGGTCGCAAAGGGGGCGTCTATGACCAGCGGGCGATCGCAGCTTTGCATTTGCACCCGGGCATCCATGGGGGCAAAACTAAATTGCTCAGCCCCAAGACGGTAACTTTGCTGAACCCACTGCCCCACCTCGGCCAACAATTTGTCCGGCGCCGCCTGGGGGGCTTGCGCATGGGCCAAGGTCCAAAAGCAGTGCAGGGGCAGCGCAATCAGCACCAAGCCGTGTAACAGGCGTAACAAGCCTTTGCCTGCAGACAAATTCCCTAACCAATGGCACAGCAATTGCATAGATATTTGAGGAAGCGTTGGATTTTCGACAGTTTGGAACATTTATCACTTGCCCGCAAGAAAAGTGCCACCGACACAACTATTGACCCACAGCAGCAGCCCGCCCTATTGACATCTTCAACCTGGATTTCATCGCACCATGCTTGATCGCAA
>Ga0192647_100173_pt1 | contig 42227 bp, 42 predicted proteins | sample LauGreFa1BDMLBSN_2_FD_133046 | JGI IMG/M metagenome (GOLD analysis project Ga0192647, IMG submission 133046) | Freshwater lake microbial communities from Lake Michigan, USA - Fa13.BD.MLB.SN - reassembly | ecosystem: Environmental > Aquatic > Freshwater > Lake | place: Lake Michigan, USA... | reverse complement strand
CGTCACCTGCTGGAGCGAGATGTTTGATTCCGGCTGCACGTGGCGGACCGGATGGGGAACCGAGTGGGGGACCGGCATGGGATGCAGCAGCACGTGGCGGACCGCCTGGGGAACCGGGTGGGGAATCGCCTGGAGAACCAGCAGCGGATACAGCAAAAGCCATTAGTCCAGCCGCCACCCCACCAACGACCCCACCAACGACCCCACCAACGGCCGCACCAACGCCCACACCAGGAAGAGCCGCAACCGCACCCACCATTCCTCCCACACCGGCACCCAAAGCGGCAACCGCAGCGGCCTGACCCCATCCCCCTTGCATGTCAGATCTCATCCCCGATCCCCATATGGCTCACCAGGCAGCACAATGGGGACACGGTCATCCCACCACCCAACCCCAGCATGTGTGCTGGCACATCAGAAAAAGCCGCATCCGTTCGTAACGCGTCACCCACTATCATCCCTCCCGTCTCCACCACCACGCCTTGGGGTCATGATTCCCAGTTTGGGTGGAATTGACACATGATCAACGTGAGCACCCCACTCCCCATCAATGGGAAACCACACAAGCCCTATCCCCCGATCCGCCCCACACCTCATAACATGGGGGTCCCCATAGGGGGCCCATGTCGCACCCAACCGCCCGAACGGCCATCATCCATGCTCAACCCTGATCGGCTCCAAGAGAAAAAAAGGGTATGATGAACAGGTGACTTGTCATCATGCCATCGACAGGCCACAATGCCATCATGATGCATTACCCCATGTGGATCGCCAATCAACCGTGCCATGACGGGTCCCTCATGGTCCACAACAAATGGACCCTATCCCCTGCCGCAACGGTCGCCTGTGGTGACGCATCGCATGTTGAAAAAGCCTTGAATGCCGCCCATGCCGCCCAACCCGTGTTTGCCCAATGGACATCCCGGCAACGGCATGATGCCTTGTGCCACCTGGGCGAACAGTTACAAGCCCATCAATCCACACTCATCGACTTATTGGTACTCGAAACAGGAAAACCCGTGGCCGATGCCCAGCGTGAATGGGAACGGGCCGTGACCACCATCCAGCTATCAGCCGATGCCGCCCTTGCCATGCATGGGCGATGGTGGAATACCGACCACACCCCCCTTGGGGACGGGTGTTGGGGATTGTCACGTCGGGTACCATTGGGCGTTTGTTTGTTGATTGCCCCCTTTAATTTTCCCTTAAACTTAGCCCTACATAAAATAGGACCCGCCCTGGCAGTGGGAAACCCGTTGATACTCAAGCCAGCGTCATCAACCCCGCTAACCGCCAGTTATATGGGTCAACTATTGGCCCAATGTGGGTACCCAGAAGGGGTCTTCTCAATCATTCCGTGTCACCGACAAACCATGGCAGCATGGTTGGGGGACCCCCGTATCCGATTGATCAGCTTTACCGGATCCGATCAGGTGGGATGGGCCATTCGCCAAAAAAGCAGCCGCAGTGAGGTGGTCTTAGAGTTGGGTGGCAATGCCGCATGTGTCATCGATGACTCCGTCGATCCTCTGGCGTGGATCCCTCGGATCGCCCAAGGGGCCTTTGGATTGGCCGGACAAAGTTGCATTAGTGTTCAACATTTGTGGGTGCCGAACGCTCACTATTCAAGGGTCGTCGATGCGTTGGGTCACGAAGCCGCTCGTTGGGTGCCACAAGACCCCACACAGCCCGATACCCGTCTATCCGCCATGATTGGCGTGCCCGCCCGCCAAGAAGTGGGACGGCGTATTGAACAGGCCGTCGGACAGGGGGCCCAGGTATTAATCGGCGGCAACGGAAAAGACAACCAACTGGACGCCACCGTCATCGCTGGGTGTCCCTTGACGGTACCCTTGGCCACCGAAGAAGTCTTTGCCCCAGTGGTATTGGTGCACGGCTATGATGAATTTGATGCGGTATTATCGACCATCAATACATTTCGATATGGCCTCCAAACCGGCATTATTACCACCCACATTCCCCGTGCCATGCAAGCGGCCCAGACACTGGACGTGGGGGGGGTCATCATCGGGGATATTCCCACGTTTCGATTGGACGCCTTGCCATATGGGGGACAAAAAGACAGCGGCCAAGGACGGGAAGGAGTCGAAAGTGCCATTCACCACATGACCACTGAAAAAACCGTGGTGATGCGGTCCGTATCTCCGACCCCCCATGCCTAAGTATCTTCCCTTTTAACACCCCCCCTTGCTTCGACCCAACCAAATACCAGAAACGTCAAAAAAAAGGTCCCCCATCAACCCACTTGACATAACCATTGGCCAGCCGTCCACATCCCCTGTCTGGCAGGACCAAGTAGAACCGACACACGATGGGTTGAGTCTATGAAACAAAAAACCCCCAGGTACAACGTACCCAGGGGACCCATTTAATTGGTAGCGGGGAGAGGATTCGAACCTCTGACCTTCGGGTTATGAGCCCGACAAGCTACCACTGCTCCACCCCGCGATATAGGACCGTTTGAAACGACTGACCGATCAAAAGGTGGACCCATTGTAACCACATTACCGCCTGTCGTCAAATACCCTCACCTGCCCATTTCCCATCAGTGGTCTGAGCCCACCGCCCCCTCATCCCCCCCAGACGTCTCCGGCTCCCCCTTTCCCCGAAACCGACACCCCCACCGTACCATGCAACGCTCACAATTTTTGGGCATCACCGATAGGTCATGGGGATGAAAACGCCCCGATCGAATACCGTGTGCAATCACTTCCATGCGTGCTTCTAAGGCCTGAAAATGGGCAGGGGTCGGTTCAAAGGGTCGACACCGAGGGGGAACCAACGCACGCTTCACCGTGGTAGTCGCCATGATCCACTGGGTTTTAAACTCACTGGGATGAATCCGCCATGCCATCGCCGATACCATTCCCTGTCCCTCCGCATCCTGCCCACCCATCTGAGGATCGGCTTGTAACAACCACGCATACACCGACAACGGTAACGATCGCAACCCCGACACCTCTTTAATCGTGGGCATGGTACCCGTTTTATAATCCACCAACACCAATGACCCTGTTTGACGATCGCGCCCCACCAAATCAATGACCCCTGATACCAGCGTGCCGTCCCCCAGCACGCGACGTGGTGGGCGATACTCCACGGCCAACAAGGTAATCCCTTGGACCCACTCATATAAATGCATCAAGGCCTCCGCTAACACACCCCGCCGTCCCACATCCCCCATCCATCGACAAAACGCCCACCATTCCTTATAAGGGTGCCGATGCCACTGGGCCGTGGCTTTTTCGGTGATCATCGCCAACATGCCCCCCACATCCCCCCGCTCGGTCATGAGATACCCGCCCGCCCATTCCATCACCTGGTGCACCAAGGTACCCTCTTCTGACGGGGATAACGCCAACCCATCACCCCTCGATGGGTCCACACCCAATCCATCCATCATCCAATACATATGGGGACAGGTTTGATAATCTTGAAAGGTGGACGGGGACAATCGAATCGACGGGGCGTCCGATACACCCCTTTCCCCGCCATCCACCGCCGGAGCCTCCCTTACCGGGGCCAGGCAGTCCGTCACATCCCGGGCCGCCACCCGCCACCCCACCGCTCGGGCCATCTCATCGGTGATGGTGGCCTCATGATGGGTACGGGTCGCATGGGCCGTCATCACCTGGGCCATGACCACCGACGGCGTCTGGGGCACCCCGTCGATCTCGAGCGGCGTTAACACCCGAATCGATTGCCTGGCCTGATACAACAAGTGCGTCACCACCGACTGAATCCCCTCGGACCCCATCCACAAACGGGGACGTGACAATGGGTGCCCCAACACCGGATAACAAGAAGACGTCGCATGGGTGATCACCATCCTCGACACCGGCAATTGAACCGCCCCGACAGGGTCAACCAGCCACACCCCACCCGGATCCGCCAAGGTCGGAATGGTCGCTTTTTGGATGACCCGTTGGGCCCAACGGGCCCAATCAGACCCACCCAAAGACGATTCGGTCACGATTCTGACCAAGGCCCGCTTGACCAATAACCGGTCATCCGATTCGGTCATGTCCTTCCCCCAATCAGCAAACGACCGCAAAAAAGCCATCGGCGAATCATCGTATGACGCCCCCAATTGGGCCACCACCTGCATCGCCAATGGCGACGCGATCAAAGGCCGATGGTTCCGAAACCGAACCGGAACCCCCAGTCGCCCCAATGAAGCGGCCATGTCACGGCAATGGGATGCCGGACACACCACCCCAATCTCAGACAAAGGGCCCTGTTGTGACCACTCCTCAATCCATGTGGCCAACTGAACCGCCTGAGCGTGAACAGACTCACAGGTAAACCACCCCACCGATGGCAATGGGCGAGACCACGGCACCACCGACGCACCCCCCCCAAACAACGCCATCGGACGAGAACCTGGCACCACCTGTTCAATCACCACCCCCGCATCACACCCTTCCCACACCGCCGCCATCAACGCCTCCCCCAGGGTCTCGATGGGGGACGGAAGATACACCACCGTCTTACCCTTGGCCCATTGGGTAAACGCCCCCATCCCCGTGTCACGCCAACGCCCCCATACCCTCACCGAGGGCACATAGCCCGCGTCATCCAAGGCACGAAACGCCTGCCGCCGAAACACATCCCATGGCAACCCCTCCAATCCGGGTAACCAGCCACTCACCGGCGATGGGTCCATCCCCAACCACGTCACCGCATGCTCCCACATCGTGGGCAACTGCAACGACGTCGCCTGCACCGGATACGACGTCGACAACAAGGTCACCGTGCGTTGTTGCCAGTCTAACTGTTGCATGTCGGACAAGGGACTGGTGCCGGGATCTAACACATGACCCAATTCTTCGATCGTACATACCATGGGCAAAAACGCATGCTCAGACGCCCAGTGGTCCACCAACCACTGGGACAATGCCCGGCTACCCGTCACCACCACCGTACGGGTGGGGGCCTGCTGGACCAAACGGTTTAACAAGTCCAGCAACGAATGGACCGCCCAGGTCCCCTCGCTGTGAATGGTGCTAATCACACCAGCCCAACCGCCGCCTTTACCTGTTGCAAGGTTTGATTGGCACGGTCATTGGCCCGCCGTTGCCCCTCGTGCAATACCTCGGCCACCCAAGCATCGGTCACCTGATCGGCCCGCTCCCGAATGGGAGACAATCGGTCATTTAAATGGCCCGCACACATGGTTTTACACGCCACACACCCCATGCTGGCCTGCCGACATCCCATGGCCACCTCCTCGCACGTCTCGGGTGGGGATACCACCCCATGCAAGGCAAACACAGGGCAGCGGGTGGGGTCTCCTGGATCGGTTTTTCGTATTCGTTGGGGATCGGTCACCATCGACTTGACCGCCACTAGCACCTCATCAGCGGTGGCCGTCACGGGGATGGTATTACCATAACTTTTGGACATTTTCCGACCGTCCAACCCCGGCAACACCGGATAATCCGTGACCATGTCCTGGGGTTCGGTTAAGACCGGGCCATACCGATGGTTAAACCGACGGGCTATTTCTCGGGTTAACTCCAAATGAGGCAACTGGTCTTTGCCCACCGGCACCCCTACCGGGTGATACAACAATATATCCGCGGCCTGCAACACCGGATACCCCAAAAACCCATAATGATGCCACTCATCACCCGCCATCTCCCGCTTGTCTTTGAAGGTCGGGACCCGCTCCAACCATGGCAAAGGGGTCACCATGGACAATATCACATGCAACAGGGCGTGTGCGGGCACATCCGACTGGCAAAACAACAGGCTTTTGGCCGGATCCACCCCACATGCCAATAGGTCGCGAACCAATTGCGTGGTAAGATCGCACAACACCCCAGAAGCCAATGGCGAGCCCGTCAAGGCATGTAAATTGGCCACAAACAGCACCGGCTGATGGGTCTCTTGCAACCGTACCCAATTGGATACCGCCCCCAACCAGTTACCCAAATGCATACGGCCGGTGGGTTGAATGCCACTGACAATCGTGGGCATCATAATGTCGCCCCCCCCACCGATACGGATAAAAACGATCGTAACATATCATGACCATGCATCGTTAAAATGGATTCCGGATGAAACTGAACCCCATGAATGGGAAAGTCACGGTGCACCATCCCCATAATCACCCCATCTTCTGTATGGGCATTGACCCGCAACACGGACGGTATACTGTCCGGATCGACCATCAATGAGTGATAGCGGGTGGCCAAAAAAGGAGACGGCAACCCCCGAAACACCCCCGTTCCATCATGGGTAATCGGCGATGTTTTGCCATGCACCAATTGGGGGGCATGCACCACCTTACCCCCAAATACTTCGGCCATGGCCTGGTGACCCAAACAAACCCCCAAAGTGGGGATATGGGGCCCCAACGCCGCCATCACCCCCATCGAAATACCCGCTTCACGGGGATGCCCCGGGCCCGGTGAAATCACAATATGCGACGGTCCAAACGCCCTCACCTGATCAATGGTCCACTCGTCATGACGAATGACCGTGATCTCAGCCCCCAATTCTTGGAAATAATGCACCAGGTTATAAGTAAAGGAATCATAATTATCAATCATCAAAATCATACATGCCCTCCACAGGCCTGAATAACGGCCATGGCTTTGCTCCGGCATTCCATCCACTCAGTGGCGGGGTGACTGTCGGCCACCACCCCCGCCCCCGCTTGGACCCGATACACCCCCTGACGATACATGGCAGTGCGAATGGCAATACACCAATCCATGGTGCCTTGGCATCCCATCAACCCGATCACCCCGCCGTACCATCCCCGGTTCACAGGTTCGATCTCCTGAATCAATTGAATGGCCTTGAGTTTGGGTGCCCCACTTAAGGTGCCAGCCGGAAAGGTTGCCCTTAAAACATCCCAGCCCGTTTTTCCGGGCCTCAATTGTCCCGTCACCCGACTGACCATGTGCATCACATGTGAATACCGGTCAATGCTCATCATGTCCTCACACTCAACCGGGTAACACACCCGTCCCAAATCGTTGCGAGCCAAATCCACCAACATGACATGTTCAGCCCGTTCTTTTTCGTCGGCCATCAACGACGCCATGCGCGCCTCATCCCATTCCGGATGGTTCACATCCCGGGGTCGGGTCCCCGCAATGGGCCGAGATACCACCCGCCCCTGAGACACTTGGCACAACATTTCAGGGGAGGAGCCCACCAGGTGGTAATCCCCCCCATTCAATAACACCATATAAGGCGATGGGTTGGTTAACCGCAATTGACGATAAACCGCAACCGGGGAACGGGTCGACGGGATGTCAAAGGCCTGAGACAACACCAATTGAAACACATCCCCCTTTCGAATGTGAGACTGAGCCCGTCTGACCATGGATTCAAACGCCTCCTGCGTCAACTCAGGCACAACGCTCACCGCCGGCGACAAAGTGAGGGGGGGAACCGGCACCCCTTGTTCAATGGACGCGACCGTCCGTGCGACCCGATCCTCGGCCTCCGATTGCGACACCATCGACCAACCGATGACTTGCACATAGCGGGTGGCATGGTCAAAGACCACCACCACACCCGGCCAAAACAAGTGACCCAACGGATCAGACCGATGGGTCGGGATACAAGACTCAAACAATGAAATGGCATCCCAATCCAAATGCCCCACCAACCCCCCATAAAAACCAGTGGACGGAAGGTCGGGCACCTGCCATTCCCCCATTTGGGATTGCAGATGATCGATGGGATTTCCTTCCCAACCCAAAGATTGCCCCCCCCGCTTCAATGTCAACCGGTCACGAAAAAGATGGTAATGCAAGAGCGGATCTGCCCCGACCACCGAATACCGTGCGGTTTGCTCACCACCCACCACACTTTCAAACAAAAACGTTCCCGGCTGATCCAAGGCCATCCAAACACCCAACGGGGTCACCAGATCAGCCACCATCGATACCTGATGCATCCACCACCTCATGATCGATCCATCCATGGCGACAGCCCATACACCAGCATGCAAACCAACAACCCTTCGGGCAAATACCATGTCACCCATCGGGCCGCACCCAAATACCCCCCGATGGTACCCAAAAAACAACACAACGCCGGCAATTTCAAGGCATTTAACACGGGTTTCTTTAAGGCCGCCGAAAGGTGTGGATACGGAATCGTCGATGCCATTAAACCAGCCAACACCAATAACAACGGCACCAGCACCGTCACCGGTATGCCCACGGTGGATTGGCACAACACCACCACCGCCGATGCCCCAATCGGAGAGGGCAACCCCTCAAAATAGTCGGCATGACCCGTGCGATCGAATCGCCGCAACCGAAAATGAACAGCAGCATAATGCACCAGGCCCAACGCCACCGCCGCCCACCACCCATTGGGTCCCAATCGTTGGGATACGGTCACCACCATGAGGGTGGCCGGGGCCAACCCAAACGTCACAAAGTCGGCTTTTGAATCCAACTTGGCCCCCCAATCCGTAAAGGCATTCAAACGACGGGCCAAACGACCATCCAACGAATCGAAATATACCCCAATCAAGACCAAGCCCGCCGCCAACTGGGTATGTCCCCCTATCGCATGGGCAATAGCGGCCAATCCACACCCCATATTGGCCAAGGTAATGACATTGGGCAACCACGACAACCCTCGTTGCCACATGCGACCCTCCCCCCTCTTCGCTGGTACGGCCGGGGCGGACGGTTCCGCATGCAGTGCCCGACGATACACCCTGATATAGTCAAGCAACGACGCCACGGTCACCAGCACCATGGCCCCTATCAACGCCTCTATCACCACACTGGGCCACCCGTATACCCACGCCCGAAGGGGCTCAAGGGGCCGCTGCCACACCGCCAACGGCACCATCTCCACGGGGATACGGGCCAATAATATACCCGCCACAGGCAAGGTCACCGCTGTTTTGAGTTTCCCGCTCCACGTGGCCGCCAGTACCAACCCTTTTTTGGCTGCAAATACCCGTAACCCCATCACCAAAAACTCACGGGCCACCACCAAAAATACCGGAAAAAAATGAATGACCTGAACCTGCAACAAGGGAAGAAACACCAAAATCAATAGTTTATCGGCCAAGGGGTCCATGATTTTGCCAAACTCAGACACCACCGACAAGCGACGGGCCAACCAGCCATCCAAATAGTCCGTCAGACACAACAGGGTGTACAAGGTGACCGCCGTAATCACCGCAGCATTGGTATGATACGGGGCCATCAACAAAATGGCCATCACCCCGACCATACGGGAAACGGTTAACGCATTGGGAACATGTGACCAGTTCATCATGGCATCATACTATCAGGACGGGCATATCGCCACCATCCTCCCAACGGGACACCCCCCAACGGTTTCGGCTATTGAATCCGATGATCCACCGCCTCAATCACGGCGTGAATTTCATCGGATACCATGGTTAAAAAGGGTGCCCGCTGGTATTCGATAGCCAACACCGTCAAAAACAACCCATAACTGCCCACCAACACCCCCATGGCCCACGGATCAACCGGCATTGAATCCTCCTCACGACCCAGACCCATTGGCATCCATTGCCTCTGAAATGCCAACCATCCCCCCCCCAACACCCCCAACACCAACCCAATGACCCCCACCACAAACAAGGGGCTGGCGGCTACTTCCTTCTGAAATTGAAACGCCGTCATGGCCAACAATACCGACATACCGCCCAGGGTCCAGCCCATCATCCGATTCACCCGACGCACCCAGCGGGGATTGATCAGGTCATACTGCACCATCTGAACCGCTAAAAATACCGTCAACATCGGAAACACATACGCAATATAGCGGGCCAACTTCACATGTCCTGAAAACGAAAACAGCACCAAACAGGGCAGCCACCCCGCCCACAACAACCACTGACGGCGATCGTCCCGCCACCGTGTCCACACTGATTTCTGGCACAACGTCCCCAATAACATAAACGTATGGGGAAACATCCCGACCAACGTCAACAATAAAAACCCATAATAATCATGGTATACCGTCGAATCCCCTGGTTCTTTGATGTACCGACCCACATTATCCACCCACCACTCCACCATAAAAGGGGATCCGTGGGTGCGATACTGGCAATACACCCATATCCCAATCAACGCACATGCCGCTGTTTTTAAGACCGCCCATTCCAAGAGGGTTCGCCACCATCCCCGCCGATAAACCCACGCACCCACCCCCACAAAAATGGCCATCAAGCCCACCGTAATCGAAAAGCGAGAGGTCGCCGCGATCATCAACGACAGCATGGCCCCCCCAAACGCCAAAGGACGACGCGTCTCTAACCACACCCACCACGCCATCATGGCCGACCACAACCCCATGGCCGCCGGCCAGTCATACATGGGGGTACGAGACAAATACACCCAAACCAAACTGGTGCAGGCCATTCCCACCGACATGGCCGCCACCCGACGACCCCAAATCACCCGGGCACCCCCATACATCACCGCCAAGCCCCAGATCCCACAACACAAATTAAACAGGTTATACAACCAAAATGCATGAGGACGGGGTGCCGCCAACACCGCCGCCGTCCATGCCAATAATGGCCCATGGGTTTGGTCGTTGGAACTGGTCAAAAACCGGCCCGTTAACTGGATCTCACGGGCAATGGGAACCCAATGGGCAATATCGGCATCAGTCAATGGAAACCCCACCAAAGGCCAGGAACCCAGAAAGGCCAACACGCCCATCGATACCCACCACCACGGATACCGCCACCACAACCTCATCACAACCCCCACAGCCAGACCCTCATCATGACCCCCAAAGATTGTATTTTATAATGCAACGCAAGGCACTAAACCCATCTTTATAGTTGATTTTTTTGCCTTCTGCATAAGTACGGCCATAATACCCAATGCCCACCTCATAAATGGGCACCTTCAATTTGGCCACCTTGGCCGTCAATTCAGGTTCAATCCCAAAACGGTTTTCTTTTAATGACAATGCCTGATAGACCGATCGTCGCATCACCTTGTAACACGTTTCCATATCGGTCAGATTGAGGTTGGTCATCATATTCGAAAACAAGGTGAGTACTTTATTGCCCACGGAATGCCAAAAATAAAGGACACGGTGTGAATCACCGGTCAAAAACCGAGACCCATACACCACATCGGCCACCCCTGATTCAATAGGGGCCAACAATTTGGGGTAATCGACTGGGTTGTATTCCAAATCGGCATCCTGAATCAAGAGCACATCGCCCGTAGCAACGGCCAAACCTGAGCGGATGGCCGCCCCTTTCCCACGGTTTTGAGGATGTAAAACCAAGTGGTCAATCCGGGATGCCAACTCCCCTTTTAATCGGTCTTGGGTCCCATCAGTCGAACCATCGTCCACCACCACCAGCTCAATGGAACAGGTAACCGGGGCCTTACGAACCCGATCGATCACCTCGTGAATGGTGGATACCTCGTTGTAACAGGGGATTAATACCGTCAGTATTGGCATGAGAAAAAGGAGTATACCCCATTACCCCATGCTTGCCCACCAATAAATACCACCCACCACCCAACCCGGTATTAGCTCGACTTTCGGGCCCGATCCAACTCTCTTTTGACCTCGCGGTCCTTGATGGCGGCCCGTTTGTCATACAGTTTTTTGGATTTGGCCAAGCCCAACTTGAGTTTGACCCGGTGATGAGAAAAGTAAAGCGACATGGGCACAATGGTAAACCCTTTTTCTTTGACCCGGCCCATCCACCGATTCAACTGGGCCCGTGAGACCAACAATTTTCGGTTGCGACGGGGATCCATCACCACATGGGCGGTGGCCAGATAGGGCTCAATGTACGCATTCAATAACCACATTTCCCCATCGATAATCTGGGCGTGACTTTCGGCAATGCGTACCTTGCCTTGGCGAATGCTTTTGACTTCTGGGCCCACCAACACCACACCCGCTTCAATGGTCTCGGTAATCTCATAATCAAACGTGGCGCGTCGATTGACCGCTGTGGGATGGCTCATAAGAAGTAGTGTAAGGGGTTATGAGGGCAGAAGCAACCATTTGGTGTCGGGGGTCCAACACCGTGTCAACTCTGACATCTCGCACCCACGGGTGGGGGGTGGCACACATCCCATTAACAAGTTCAAATACCCATCCAAAACGGACCGGGTCAGGGTCTGCATCCATTGGGTACGCCAAAACCCTGTCATTTGGATACCCCGAAACAACAGGGGCGACAAGGGAACCGATAATGGGGCCCGCCCCATGCCGCCGTACACACAATAACGCCCCCCATCCCGAAGTCCCCGACACAATACCCCCGCCATCTCACCCCCAATGGCATCCAAGGCCACATCAGCAAGAAACGAAAACCCCTTATCTCCCCAAACTGCCACCTCGGTCGCCCCGTTTGACTGAAGCCTCGCCACTTGATGGGGATAACGTACCCAATGGGCCATCTCAATACCCCGGTGCATGGCCACCTGATGAACCCATTGTCCCACATGGGACGTCGCCCCCGATTGGACCACCCGTTGCCCCGGTGTCACCCCTGATAACAAGCCCACCGCAGTCAGCCCATTAATGGCCACCAAGGCCCCCCACGACTCTGACACCCCGGGGGGTACTTTCCACAACTCAACCGCAGGCTTCACGCATCCGGTGGCCCACCATCCCGCCCCTTGACCCAACGAAATGACCCGATCCCCCACCGACAAGTGGGTCACCCTTGAGCCAATGGCCAATACCTGGCCCACCCCTTCGCGACCCGGCACGCTACCAATGGGCAAGTGCAAGGGATAACGGTCTTCCAGTTGATTCAGATCAGAGGGATGAACAGGGGCCGCCAACACCCGAATCCATACGTCATCATCCCCCATCGACAAGTGAATGGGTTGCCACGAGACGGCATCCCGAACCCCCCCACAGCCCGTGCGAACCCATCCATAGTCCTTATTCAACCCATATCCTCTCCACCGTCTGCCCTTTTATCTCAACTGTCACCCAGGGGTAATGGGATACCCGACCCGTGCTACCGGTCGCATCCCATTCCCACTCACCCAAGCGAGACACCTGCTCCCGAATGGATGACAGCGTGGTGCCCACACCCACCCCTTCCAATTGGTAACAAGGGTGGCGGGTCTCTACCCGACGAATCGTCGCCTGATCAGCGGTTCCCCCGATTGGCTGACTGACCCCTAAATACAAGTGAAGGGTGCCGTCTTGCCACACGGTCCAGCGCCGCTCCGATGGGGTGGGTGGCATCAGTCGATAAGACGACGGCAAAGCCCGACGCAACCGTCCCACTGTCGTCATGAGCCGCACCGGCCCCATCCCATCGGAAATACGACACGCCACCTTGCCTTCCCGATGGCCGTATGGGGAAATAAAATAAGGGGGATACGCATCCAATGGGTCATCCCAACCCATCGTGTTTTTGAGGTTGCCAAAAGGACCCTGCCACACGACCCCCATCCCCCGAATCTCATACACCCGTATCCGACCCGAAACCCCGACCAGTATCAACTCCATCACGCCATTGGCATTTGCATCGCCCAACAGCGGTGGCAATCGCAATGGCTCGGGCAATGGGGCCGACACCACCCACTCCCCCAGTTGATTGAGGGCTCCCAACTGGTTGCCGGTGACCACCCATGCGACCGTTTCAGATCGCCAAGATCCCACCGATCCGACGACACCCCCCGATTTGACCGGTATCACACGTCCCGCTTTGGTCACCACCGCCCCACCCGCATGGCCCATCACCAACACCCGATCGGCTGCCAACGGGATCAGCTGACTGTCATTCCCCACGATCTCCCCCACCGATACCCGAACACCCAACACCCCCTCGCGTCCCACCCACTGCACCTCACGGTTGGCATCCAGCACCGCCAGATCATCCGGCAACCCTACCATCTGACGACCCGAGGCGTTCAGGGTCACCCCCCAATGGGGTTTCCCTGTGCGACCATCCAAGGCCACCACCTGCCATCCCACGGACACCAGCACATCCCGAACCCCATCCCGTGACACGTCGTCTAGCACCATCGACGCCGATGCAATGCGCCGCGGGTATCGCCATAAGGGGGTTCCCGTCCGCCCCCCAACGGCCATCAACCGACCCGAAGCATCCCGACAAACCCCATCATCCACCCCATCCGAATCAAGATCGTCCACCGCCAGTTGCACCGGTATCATCGTGGGGAGTTGCCAGCGTGTCGCCATCGGATCCCGAAGCCGCCATACCGCCAGGCCTTTACCCACACTGGACACCCATGACACCCCCGGGGATTGGGCCCACGACACCACCGACCCTACGGGATGTTGGCGTGCCAGTTTACCGGTTAAGCCATCCAAAATCATGACACCTGGCGGGGTCTCTGCTGTGCCGTGATGGGCCACCCATACCGACCCACTCCGAACCTGCACATGGGTGGCCGGTGGCACCATCGCCGACCAAGCAAAGCGAAATGTCACCATGCCCATGCGATCCACCAGCGGATGGGCCACACCCAAACAAGCCAGGCTGAGCCATATCCCCCACCCTAGCCATCGTCTCATAGGCCCGTATGTCCCAGGGGAGATTGCTGGTGAAGGGTAGACAATCGACGACGGCTGACATGGGTATACACTTGGGTGGCGTCAATCGATGCGTGACCCAATAACTGTTGAATCACATCCAATGACGCCCCGCCTTCGAGCATGGCCGTTGCAAACGAATGCCGCAACACATGGGGGGTGAGGCGCACCCCCTGTCGCAAGCCTTCTGCTTTTATCATCCGTTGCACCGATCGAGCCGTCAATGCCGATCCCCGCTTGGACACCCACAACGCCGGTTGAGACGATAAGGCCCACAGGGACCTCACCTGCGACACGTACACCCCCACCCATCGACTGGCTGTCGGACCCACTACCACCAGCCGTTCTTTTTGACCCTTCCCCCACACCCGCAACCCATGCTCCTCACCCCGCCAATCAGCAAGCTGCAATCGAACCAATTCCCCCACCCGAATACCCGTACCAAACACCAACTCCAACATGGCACGCAATCGAATCCCCTCCGGGGTATGAGTGGGCACCTGATCCAAAAAGGACATCAGGGTGTCGGTGGGCACCGTACGGGGTAAGCGGCGTGGCATCCGGGCAGGCTTGATCCCCACCCATGGGTTGGCCAATCCGGGGTATTGGGTGGTCAAATACCGCCAAAACGTCCGAATGGCCGATAGCCGACGTTGCTGACTGCGGGTACCCAATGCCACATTCACCGGCAACCCCAAAAAATGGTGGCAATCGGACAAGGTCATGCGATCAGGGAACGGATAATGGGCCAACAACACCGACACATCCCGAAGATAATCCGACACCGTATGGCCCGATACCCGGCGATGCACGCTCAAAAACTCACGAAAGGTGGTCAATAACGGGTGGGAAATATCGGTCAATGTCGTCTTCTAAAACCGGTTGGCTTTGGCCATTGGATTCAATCCAAATAGTACGCTCATTGGCTTTGCGGGTATCCACATGCAACACACCCGTATCTTGACACAACCCAATCCCACGGAATTCAGGAATGGTAAGGGCATGTTTGGCCAATGACAACAAATCGGTATGCTCGGCCGTAATTTGAGCCGCAATGCCCATGTGATAAAAGTTGCGCCTTAACGACTGCTGTTTATCCACCGCATCATGGCACATATACCCTTTCGTGATGGTAATGCGTTGACCAACCATCTCACGCAACCATTCCAACGCCCCGACCAATCCAAGGGACACCTTGACCAGCTGTTTACAATGGCCACAGCGACACACAAAGTCCCGTTTAGAAAAATGATCAGACAGGCTGGGAGTAAATCGCCGCTTTTTTTTATGTCGCTTCGGTTGTCGGGTCATACAATTCCTTATTAAACCAATCCAAATTAAACCAATCCAAATAGATCACGGCTCATGGCATCCACCCCATACAAGGGGGTCCATTGTAACAAATGGCGAGCCAAGTGGGTATCCAATACCTGCTTGGGCACCCACGGGAAAGCCGCCGGTTGGAGCACCCGCTCGATCCGACGATGCAACACCGATTCAATGGTGTCAACCCACGCCTGCCCACTGGTACCCACACCGGTCCCCACATTGAATACCGCCGATGGGTTGTCTGCTTGCAAATACGATACCCCTGCCATGGTGACCGCCACCACATCCCGAATATGAATAAAATCACGCACCCAAGTCCCTTCGGGGGTATCCAAAGCCGGCAACGACACAGGGTTCCCCTGGGTCAGAGCCTCGTACACCGGTACCAAGACCGGGGGAACCACACCCGCCCCCACAACCTCGCCCAACCGAAACCCCAGATAACCCAGCCCCCTGGCATGATGGGTGGCGTTGAGCAACCATTCCACACGCAACCATGCCGACGACACCCAGTCGTGAGGTGCCACGGGATCGTTTTCACTCACAGGTGTCAACGACGGGGCATACACCCCAGCCGACCCCCACCAAATCAACCGATGGCAACCGGCGGTTGCCATGGCATGCAACAAGTGGGCCATGGCCCCTTCGTAATGCGACACCAAACACGCCGGATCATGGCCATTCTGAGGAGGGTAAAGAACACCCCCATGAATCACTACCGTAGGCTTCACTTGACACAACACCTCGGTCACGGTCTCCACATCATGGGGATCCACCCCGATATGGGGCAGCCAAGACAACCGCTCTGAGTGATCAGACAACGCAGAACCCATCATCACAGGGGCCCAACCCTGATGGGCCAAGGCCTCGGCGAGGACCATGGCCACCCCCCCCTCACACGACACCATTAAGATGCGGTGTTTCATTGCCCCCCACCCGAATGGGGAGGGTTGGCATAATGAAACATGGCCGCCAAACACCGATGGGCCGGCTCTATATCGGCCTCATCTAATACCACACGATCACACTCAAGGGGCGTTGCCATCACACGGGCCACATCCATTAAGGTATTGGATTTCATGTAGCGGCACATGGTACAAGTGCCCACAAAGACTTTGTGAGGGTAGGAGCATTGCAACCGACTACTCAACCCACATTCCGTGACCAAAAAATAATACGGGGCATCGGTATCCGCCACAAACCGAATCATCTGAGACGTGGAACCCACAAAATCGGCCAACGCCACCACCGATGGGGCACATTCCGGATGAACCGCCACCTGAACCCCGGGGTATTCACGGCGGATGTAGGCAATCATATCCGGGTCGTATTCTTCATGAACGTAACACGACCCATCCCAATAATGAATGGTTTTAGAAATATGATGGTCACGACAATGCTGGATGATGTTTTGGGCCATCAACCGATCCGGCAAAAAATAAATGGTGTCATTGGGAATGGCCTCAATAATGGCCATCACATTCGATGAGGTCACACACACATCACACCGGGCTTTGACCGCCACCGATGTATTGATATAACACACAAAGGTTGCCTGTGGGTATTGGGCACGTAAGGCATCCACTTGATCACCCGTAATCCCATCTGCCAAGGTACAGCCCGTCAGCCGGCCCGGAATGAGTACCTCTTTGCTTGGGTTTAGCAACTTGGCGGTTTCGGCCATAAATCGAACGGCGACAAACACAATACGATCGGCCGTGGTCTGTTTGGCCCATTTGGACAACTCAAAACTATCGCCCGTAAAATCAGCCACCAATTGCAATTCCGGGCTCACATAACTGTGAGCCAAGATGACGGTATTGGTGGATTGTTTAAGATCCTGGATTTGGGTGATGTACGGAAACATTTGCTCGCATTTGTCCCGGGTAAACAAACACGTCCCCCCGCCTAACTTGACCCCTTCTAACTGGCGATACAACGCCTCGGCTGATTCAATCATGGCCAATGGCACCCACCGGACAAGCCAAACGGGCCGCCTCACACTGTCGCCATGCCTCAGGCTGGGCGGGCTGGACCCACACATACGCATGACGATCGTCCGATGTCAGCTTAAAGTAAGCGGGAGCCAGGCCCACACAGGTATCACACGCAATGCAAGAATCATCGACAAACCAAGGGCCAGGCACATTGTCAGAAAGCCTTGCGTCATGACTTGCCATTCAGACCCCCTTACAAACGTGCGGCAACAAACAACCCATAACTGGCCAACCGTGACGACGTGTAACCGGTCGATGATTTCACCAAATCGCTATGGGGCAAATCCACATAAAGACCCAGTTGATACCCCATATCCTGGTACGAAAGCGACACCGTGCTACCAAACTGAAGACCCTGAAGGAGGCCCATTATGTCATTTACCACCTTGTACCCATAGGTGGCCACACCGGTTTCGTCCGCAAATAAGGGACGAGACAAATAAAAACCAGCCGCCACATTAAACCGACCCATGCGCTGCTGAATCTGAACGGGTACATGAAGGGATACCATCGATTGTCTGGACTCTGCTAGGGGGAAAGACGAGCTAACCGCCAGCACGCCATCCCCTTTGAGTGACCCCGAGACCCAACGAATCTCCGGACCCAGAATCAAACTGGTGTCACCTGCTAACGGAAACAACCAGCGGCCGCCAAACCCAAACGAAAACCCATGGACGGCTAAGATGGTGCTGGCATTAGAATAGGTCGCATTGGCAAGGCCCAAGTTCGTCACCCAATCCCATCCAAATGACAAGGGGGCGGTGGCAGGGGTGGGGGCCTTATGGTTGGTGTGTTCAATCATGTGCATAAACCGATACCGTGAATAAGCCGATGCCGCATCATCGGTTAAAAAAGTCGAACGGGCACCGGACGGTTTGACATCATCTTCAGTCAAGAGACTGGCCGACTTAGAAGGGGATGGGGGCACAGAAGGTCCCGATGATGCACCACCCCCTACCGGGACATCGGGTGAAGCAGGTGTAGTCAATGCAGGAACCGAAGTCCCCACATTGTCACCCACTTTGGGTGCTGAAGGCAAGGTAGCAGACTGGGTTTGTTTGCGACGCAGCTCACGAAATTGTTTGAATAGTTGAAAATCGTCATAGGCCTCTTTGGCTGAAGCAGACTGTTGTTGTTCGGCCACCTCACGCTGGGCGGCACGAAACGCTTCGAAGCGTTTAAACTCTTCTAAATCAGAACCCAACACCGAAGGACCGCTGCTACCGGCCCCCATGTTAACAGTCGTAATAGAGGAAGAGGGCAGGTCCTGGGCGACCACCGTGCCCACTGCCACTACCAAGGACGCCATTATACCAACCCATCGATTTATAATCATATCAATTCCTTTACAGACGGTTCAATTACCAGATGACTCAATCGTTTTACTATAACATCAAGGTGAGTGAATAACCCCCCATCGTCCACAATGTAAGAAAAATGTGGCCATTCGACAAGCCCCCATCACCCGTTTCCAACCCCAATCAACACACCCGCTAACGCCATCCGTACAGGAAAACCCTGGCCATACCCCCCATCAGACACCCAATAGGCAGCAAACTCAATACGGCCCTATCTACGCCACCCCTCATCCAGACGACAGGGCAGCATGAATGAGCAAGCAATCATGGATTCACCACGCACAACGCCATTGGCATTCCTCACGCAGACCGAAATGGATCGTGAGATGAAAAAAGTCGGGCCCCGATGGTAACAGGGGATGGGTGAGGCGACAGATAGGTATGTGGAGAGAACAATGGGCTAAAAATGACCACGACCCCCAACGCATTGGGGGGTGGCCTTTCAAAAGACCGCTATGATCACCTGAAAACAAGCCATCCCAAGATAGGCCCATGTAGGATCAATCAGTGAGATAGACGTGGCGAGAAGAATTCATTCCTGACCATCAATCGCCTGATTGGCCACGGAGTAGAGGGCCGTAACAGGCACCAGTGGTCATCCCAAACCCGAGATGCAATGGGGTCACATGCTCAACACAAGGAGATGGGAATGGAGATCGTGCACGACCGGTCTAAAAAGGGCGTGCGGCATGGTCCAATACGAAGGGGAGCAAGACAGAATCAATCATGAGCTGACAACCGGTGGGGCCCCTTATGAGATGGGACTCGAACCTGACAATCCCAACATGCCCCAAGATCACCGTCGGCCTATCAGCCGAAACCGGAATGGCCATCCCCCATACATGCCCCGGTCATCCCAAACGAACCAGAAGGAGCCGTTGCTATAGACGGGCCGCTACTTGCAATCCGTAAGTGGCAAGTCGAGACTCGCGATAGGGACTGTCTTCTTTCATGAACCCCGTGAAGGGAAGTTGGACCAGGAACCCAAATTGCACATCTGGCACCGCCACCGTATAGGTCAACGACAACGTGCCACCCAACGCCCATTCCCTCAAATAAGGGGCAATATCTTTTTTTACATCCCAGCGATAAAGATTGGTTTTGGTTTCTTCGGCCATAAGGGGCCGGGAGGCATACGCCCCAACCGACAAATGAAACGGTCCCATTCGTTGCTGCAATTGGATCGGTATGGTCAAAAACAGGAAGGCCTGTTTCCATTCCAGTGCGCTATCTGTAGTGGAAATAAAAATCGGGACGCCCCCCTTGGAAGTAAAGCTAGTGTATGACACCTCCGGTCCCACTAAAAAACTGGTATTGCGACCCAAAGGCACTGAAAAGCGTCCCCCAATTCCCAGGTTAAGACCCCAAAATTCCCTGCTAGCAGGACCGTTTTTATACGCCAAATTGGTTACCCCAGACATAACCACCCAATCCCAGCCAAAGGATACGGGTCGATTCTCATGGGACGTGGGTGACGGTGTGATCTCCATCGCCTTAACCGATTGATAGCGTTTGTATGCCTCTTTTAGGTCTTGCTCTGCTTGTTGAATGGGGGGTATGGGAGGTGAGGATAGGGAAGCATTCGGAAGGGACCCCGATGGGGGCACCGTGGTGGACGAAGGGATAGTGGGTTGAGCAGTCGATTGCTTACGCAATTCACGGTACTGTTTAAATAACTGAAACTCATCATATTCAGCTTGAACCCCGGCCGCACGTTGCTTTTCGATGGCATCTAGCTGGGACTTTCGAAACGCTTCATACCGCTTGAATTCTTCATAATCCCCTGATAAGTCCGGGGATGCGGGCATCCCCTGGGCCACACTCACCCCGGCCATCATGATCACCATACTAATTATCACAACCCACTGTGTCATACTCACTCCTTTGTTACCATGCAATGAGAGCAATCGTCCTGTCATTCATCTCAACAAACGTATTGAATCAAAGTCCCCCTTCATGTTCCCACCTCTGCATCCAGACTAACCCACTCCCATGGTGGCGACCCAGCGTGCCACCCATTTAATATAGAACGTAAACGGCATTAATAACAGTTGAGAAAGAATGAATATACCAATGAGTCGCCCCAATTGCAAAAAAAACACCACACTTTTAAGGTGTTCGGGTGGGCGATGACCATGACTCACCTGATCGGTAATGCGTGCCCCGGCCGGATCCACAAATAAGACCAACAATACGGTCGCCATGCCGTTGACCAACCCCGACAACTGAATGGCCGTTGATCGAAAAGGGGGTAACATCGCACCCGCCAATAAGGAACACAATACCCCAATCGTGTATACCGGGGTCACCACCATATTCATGATTAAAAAACGGCGGGGAATGCCCGCCAACGACACCGATCGCAACATAGACAATCGGGGCCATACCACCATGGCCAGTATTTTGGGCCAATTCCGGGGCCTTAATGCTGACAATAAGACTTTGGGCATGGACCCATGGGCGGCAAAGTGTCGAATGGCCACCGCAAACAAACGGGCGGCCGTCGGCGTTAAACACATCCCCAATGCTGTTCCCAAACACGCACTGCCAATGATAAAACGAAAGGCCCATTCCAGTTCAATCACCGCATCCAACGACCCATCCATAATCGCCGTATCCACCATGGCCCCCAACAACGGGGCTTGTACCATATTCGAAAGCCGGGACACCAACAACGTGGAGGTGACAAACGACATGGCAACGGCCATTTGTCGGGTTTGAACCCCTGCCCATCGCATGGCATACGCCACGGTCTCGACCAAATGAATCACACACGTAAAAATGGCCACCACAAGTAAATAGGTCATGTCACATCCTATCGGTCTAATACCCACGCCACCACCTCAGAAAAGGTGTGACATACGGCGGTGGGATTCAGCGCTTGCAAGTCACGACTGGCACGGTACCCGTACGTCACCGCCACCGTCATGGTACCAGCGGCTTGACCTGCCAACACATCGGATTCCGAATCCCCAATCATCCGGGTGGTAAGGGGTGTCGCACCCATCACCTGCATCAGGCAAGACAACCCTTGCGGATTGGGTTTGTGTGCCCCATACGTGTCGGGACCAGCGACCACCTGAAAAAACCCCTCAATGCCCAGGGCCTCTACCAAATGGCGGGCACTGTGCTCTGGTTTATTGGTTAAAATCGCCATGGGGACCGATGCCTGTTGTAACCGACGCAACCCCGCTTTCACCCCGGGATAAAGGGGGCTATGAGAATGCCCTTGGGCGTGATAGGCCCGGCCATACGCCTCCCGAAACCCAACAGGATCGACTGGAGAATCGCCACGTGCAGATGCCAATAATGACTCAACCCCACCCCCAATCCATGACAATACTTGGGACCGTTCAATTGGTGGAATCTGATACACCTGGGCCGCCGCATTCAGTGCCAAGCAAATGTCTTGGAGGCTATCTACCAGTGTGCCATCCAAATCAAACACCACCGTCATGATCCAAAAACACCCAAAAAAGGACGGTCTGGAACCGAAAAAGTCCCCTCCCCCGCATCAATGGCATCAAACGACGCAACCAAGGCTTGTTGTGCATTGGCATCATAGTCAAAAGGGATCCCTGACGCCACCCGTTGGCGGGTAATTTCAGCCATCACCAAGGCCGCCGTTACCGATACATTCAGGCTTTGGGCCATCCCTCGCATGGGAATGGTAACCCTAAAATCTGCGGACTGAATCGCTTGATGAGACAACCCCCGATGCTCATTTCCCACCCACAACGCCAACCTCGGATGGTGCCCCCAATCTGTATCATACAAGGGGGTTGCGTCCGTGAGGGTTGTGGCCACCATCTGATACGACTGTGCCTTCAAAAAGGCCAAGGCAGCCGCCGTGCTATCATGCGTATGGATAGACAGCCATTTAACCACCGCCGTCGCGGTGGCACTGGCTTTTTTTTTGGGATTAAACCCCGGTTGTTGATCGAACACAAAATGAACCGATTGGATACCAAAGGCATCACACGTTCGGAGTATGGCCCCCGCATTATGGGGGTCGCCGATGTCTTCTAACACCAGCACCAATCCGGATTGACGCTGGGCCGCCACCGATTGAAAGCGTTGTTGACGAGGGGTAAAGTCCAGGGTCACAGGCAAGGCCCCTCCGTTGGGGCGGGTGAAATGGCAAGCCGATCCCGCAAATGAGAAGGGAAGGTCCCATTGGTTTGGGTGCAATGGGCATGAATACCGCCGCGGGGTCGATACACGGTATCCACTTGCAGATATACCGGCCCCAACAGTTGCCACAAATCCGTTAACAATCGCGTCGTGGCCAATTCTTGATAAATGCCCACGGGGCGATACGACACCAGGTAATATTTAAGGGATTTTAATTCCACAATGTGATGGGCCGGCACATACGTCATATAAAAAGACCCAAAATCAGGCAACCCAGAAAAGGGACACACACACGACCACTCCGGGGTATGATATCGAATGAGCTGGTCACCACCCTGGTAATCGATGCGTTCTAACAAATCCGATCGAATAGAATCCGGTGAATCAAACGGTAAGGTAAGTCCTTCGGCAACGGGCATGACAACTCCTTTCACCAGCACACATCATCAATACCCCGGAGGTTATACCATGATTAACATGCCACCTACCATCAGGTGCAAACCCACTCATAACCGGTGAATGATCTTGTTTTCACTAAAACCAGGGGATACCCAACACGCCGGTGGCGGTACCGGTGGCGGTCAAGGAAGGGCAGCCCCCCACCGTCAACGTTTGAACATACAAGAAACAGGCACTAAGATAAGCCCCCTCTGTGAACCACCCATCATGCGTGTCGCGTAGCGTACAGAACATGACCGATGCCGTAACAAGGCAATGAAAAAAGTGGATCAGCGAATGAATCAAAGGAGTTACAACATGTCCTTTCTGTCGTGGGCAACAAAAAAGCCAGGTCGTGTTTGGTTGGTCAGTCTCTATGGTGCCGTGATTGCGATGGGCATGTGTTTACTTGCGTGGTTCGGATGGGGCACATTCTGGGAACAGTTAAATATTCCACCCATGACACCGTATTTTGCTGATACCAGGATCATTCAAGGGGCTGTTTTAAGCACAGCCGATGGACTTGATCCCCAACTGAACAACCCACGTGACCCATGGAAACGAATACTGAATTATCCCCGCATTTGGGTGACCATCGGACAGTGGATGCACATCGAATCGGAGGTTGGGTTTTTGATATTGGGTGTATCGTTTGTGGGAGTGTTGATAGCCTGTGGCATGCATCTTTTGTGGCAATTTCCGTCGCGTGTGTTGTGGATGGGATTATGCTCATCCGCCACACTGCTGGGAATGGAACGGGGGAATACCGATCTGTTGATGTTTGGAGTGATTTATGTAAGTGCGATCACCTCTTATCCGGTCATGAGAAGCCTCACCTATCTCATGGCCATTGTATTAAAGATTTATCCCCTATTCGCCGGCATCGGGATACGAATAAAACCCTCACACCGCCCGTGGATCGGATTCATGGTGATAGGATACTTATGGCTCGTCTACGATCAATTAACGGCCATATCAAACGGCAACAATGCTGCAGGGGTGCATTCTTATGGATTTAAAACCATATTGTCGGCCATCAAAAAGATGCTAACCCATCCCCTTGGCATGACCTCCGATTGGTTACCGTGGGTCTGTATGATGCTATTAGGGTTGGTATTAACGGGGGTCTTGTTGTTATATCGATACCGTTTGCCAATGGTAGTTGATACACTGACCCACATCCACGACCGCAAAAAAGCACTGTTCCTATCGGGGGCCGGCATTTACTGCGGCACCTTTTTATTGGCATCCAATTGGGACTATCGGCTCATTTTTTTGATACTATGCCTCCCTTTGTTAAGGGCACTGCCACACGCCGTCTTTCATACAGGGGTACCGTGTTTGATCATCGTCACCATGAATATGCTCCACTTGGATGTGGTCTTACCACTCCCCATCCTTGCCATCATCAGCCTTGGGACCAAAGTCGTCCTCTTCACCCTTCTGTTGCATCTAGGCATCGGGGTGGTCTTATCCCAACGACCACTGCCGTCATCACCCACCCGCATTGCCAGCCCACCATCGGATCGAAGCTAGCATCACGCCCTGGACCGGTGGCCCACCTTACCTTCTGTCCACGTTGGACCGTTTAACGCATGGGGGCATCGTTTGCTTGATGCCCCCCATACACAACAGCACGTGCCATTAGCAACCCATTGATCACCTCAACATGGCCATGTGGCATCAGGGGCCTTTTGATGCCAGCATATGGATTGGGCACTCGGCAGCACTTCGGTCATATCGTCCAATACCCACCCACTACGCAATAATCATTTTAAGCACTGTTGCTAAAAAAGAACCCGCCCCCGTTTCGTATTACCCGTTTGCACCTATCTGACTTGAAGCAGCGATGGCCGGCAAACGACAACCCCAAACAAAGCGATCACCCCAAGAAAGGGATGCCCATAAGACGCAACACCCCACCATCCGACAAGCCCCTATCTGGTCACAGGGGCTACAACCGCATCATATTGGCAGAAATGGGCTGCTGCTGTTGACGGGCCGCCGCATTTTCGAGTTCCAACAAGCGGGTCTGAAGGCGAGTGGCAGGCCCTTTAAATCCCCCCGCTTCTAGGATAGAAGCCGTTCGTTTCATATACGTATAATTACCTTCGGCCGCCGTCACCGCAGCATCGGCCAAGGCATTGGCACTGGCCACCCGACCCTCTTGCCACACAAACCGTGCCAAATACGCATCCACCATTGGCAACCGAAGCCGCGGCGTTAACAAGCCTTTTAAGGCTGCTTTTTCAAGTTCGGCGCGCTGATCCGCCGGCCGGTTTAATTTTTCATACAACAAACTGGCCATATAGTGAGGTCGAGGGTCATAGGGTGCCGATGACGATTGCCGGGCATACCCCTCCAACGCACGGGCCCACTGTTGATTGCCCTTGTCGTATAACGTTTGCAAATCAGGCTGGGTCCAGTTGATCGCATACTGGGTAAGGGCTCGTCTCACGATTAAACCAAAGGCTTGTCTCTGCTTAATCTCCTTTACCTTGGGGATTTCAACCGTCATGTTCAGGGTAATCGGACGAGACTTGGGCGTGTGTGCCGTCACCCGTACAATATACCAACCCAACGGGGTCTCGATCACCGGACTCACCGTTTGCAGGGGCAAGGCATGCATGGCACGCTCCAATACCAAGGGTAACTGATGGGCATCTGCCGTCTGTTGGGATAAGCCCACCACCATCGGCAGTTGACCTGCCACGGCCTGTGACAACAGGCGGTCAAACAGGGTCCCCTTGGCCAGTTGATCCGACAAGGCCTTGGCCCGAACGGTGCCATTCATGGTCGACGAATAGGGGATAAACAAGGCATCATAGGTGAGCAATTGGTATTGGTTCATCACATCTTGGTCGGTCATCACAATGGCATCATTCACCCGATTCAAATAAAGCTGAATGGTCAGATTTTTTTTCATGTTGGCCAACACCGTGTCGTAAGGAATGCCTTGTTGTTTGAACAGCTCTTTTAAGGCCTTAAGGGACGATACCTTGTATTTTGTCTGCAAGTTGGCCATGCTAACATCCATTTCAGCCCCACTCGGCTTTAATCCCAATTGGGTGGCCTCATACAAAAAAACGGAGGCATTGACCGTATAATCCAAAGCGGCCATCTGAACCGACTCTATAATTTCAGGGTCATACAACCCATTAGGGTCAATTCGGTACTGTTGCAACAAGTCAGACAACTGAACCATATACAACGACGCATCAATGTTAATCGGTCCAAGCGAGCCAATCGACGGATCGTCAGACACCGCCCGGGGTGCCTGATTCACCATCACCAATCCCGCACCCAACGAGGCCACCATGGCCACCACCACGACACCTGCGAACCAAGGGGCAAACCGACGAAAAAATGACAACATCGACTGTGCTCCTTAGTATTGTTTCACGGTTTTTGACACCGACAAATACGCTCCAAAAACCCCCAAAATCGTCCCCAACGCAAAAACCGTCAAGCGAATCATGTTAAGGGTCACCGAATCATACAACATGGGAACAAACGGCACACTTTCTTGAAATTTAACCACCAACAACGAATACCCAAACGATACAAATGAAATGGCAATGACAGCCCCAATGATCCCAATGATGAGGCCTTCGATGATAAACGGCCAACGAATAAACGATACCGTGGCCCCCACCAACTGCATGATGCTGATTTCATCTTGCCGGGCAATCACCGTTAACCGGATGGTATTGACAATGATCAAGAGGGTGGCCATGGTCAATAAACTGACCAACAGGATACCCGCAATACGGGTATACTTAGAAAACGTGGCAATACGATGGGCATATTCACCCATTTCACTCACATGGTCCACCTGGGGCAACGCCCGAATTCGGGTAACCAAGGGGGGAATTTGTTCGGTATCTGACACCGTCAAACGAAACGAGTGAGGCAATGGATTGTCGCTTAAGATATTGCCCAGTTTGATGGTAGGAAAGCTTTTTTGAAAGGTTTTCCAAGCCTCATCTCGGGATATAAACGTGACCTTCCGAACAGATGGCATGGCCTCAAATTGGGTTTGCAGGGCTTTCGATTCGTCGGAAGACACCGAGTCTTTCAGGTAAACGCGAACCTCTAATTTGGATGAAAAAAAACTGGATAAATTAGAAATATTGGCCGAAATCAACAAGAAAATACCAAAAATAACCAACGAAACCGAAATCGTGGCAATGGAAATGGCGATCATGAGTCCTGAACGGCGAATGCTAATGATGGCTTCTGAAAAAAAGAAAATAAAATCCCGTATCATGCGCTGTACAATCCCAATTGCTCATCCCGAATAATACGGCCTTGTTCTAAGGCCACCACCCGCTTACGAATATCATCCACAATGGCCTTGTTGTGGGTGGCCACCACCACTGTGGTTTGACGGGTATTGATTTTACTGAGCAATTGCATGATTTCCCAGGAGGTATCCGGATCAAGCGAACCCGTCGGTTCATCCGCCAACAACACAGGCGGGTTGTTCACAATGGCACGGGCAATACAAATCCGCTGTTGCTCCCCTCCCGACAACTCAGACGGGTAATGGGACATTTTTTGCTGCAAGCCCACCAACTCTAATACCTGGGTCACCTGTCGGCGGATGCGGGCACGGCTAAAATGCATCACACGCAAAGCAAACGCAACATTTTCATATACCGTACGCCGAGGTAATAATTTATAATCCTGAAAAATAACCCCAATGCTACGACGCAAATACGGCACTTGCTTGGGTGATAACCCACTTAATGCAATGTTATCGATATAAATATCACCCGATGTGGGAACATCCGCCCGATACAACATGTTCAATAACGTGGATTTACCAGCACCCGATTGGCCCACCAAATAAACAAATTCATTGCGATTGATGTGTAATTCAATGTCTTCTAAGGCCACAAACCCATTGGGATACACCTTGCGTAAGCGCTTGATACGTATCATGATTGGGTACCCAAGGCATCCAAAATCCGGCTCACAATGGCAGAAGGGGTAAAGCCAAAATAAGCTGCCAAGTCATGGGCAGGGGCACTGAGTCCAAACCCATCCATGGAAATGGCCAGACCCTCTGACCCAATCCAACGGTGCCACCCAAACGATGATTGGGCTTCAATCGACACCCTCAATGCACCGGACGGACCCAACACCTCGCGCTGATAATCGGGTGATTGTTGCATAAACACCTCCCAAGACGGCATGCTAACCAACTGACATCCCACCCCTTCGGTGGCCAGCAAATCGGCCACCGACACCGCCAGATGAACCTCTGAACCTGTGGCCAACACCACGACCGTTGCCTGGGGTGCTGAGCGCATCACATACGCTCCCCTTAAGGCCCCGTCCATACTGGTAAGCCCCGTATCAGGCAAGCCCTGCCGCGACAAAACCAATGCCACCGGCCGGTCAGACTGTAAGGCCGCATACCATGCCGCTTTGGTTTCGGTACCATCCGCCGGCCGATACACCGTCAACCGGGGAATGGAACGCAAGCTCGCCAAGTGCTCAACTGGCTGATGGGTCGGTCCATCCTCGCCTAAAAAAAGACTATCGTGGGTCAATTGATAAACCACCGGCAAGCCCATCATGGCCGCCAACCGAATGGCATTTTTCATGTAATCTGAAAACGTCAGAAAGGTCCCACAAAAAGGGTGGGCTTGCCCACCCAAGGCCACCCCCGAGCAAATAGCGGCCATGGCAAACTCACGAACCCCAAACTTAATATTACGCCCATCCCAGTGACCGGGTGTACACGCCGAAAAAGCCGTCATCCACGTACTATCCGAACAAGACAAATCCGCCGACCCTCCCACCAAGGGGGGGTAATGGGCCGCCACTGTTTGAATCACATGGTGTGATGCCACCCGAGTGGCCACCCCAGATGGGATGGTCATTGCACGAACCGCAGCCAGCGTGTCGGACAACGCCGGATGATCAGACCGATGAGGAGGGATCGAATGCCCGGACTTGGCCAGTTGTACCTCCCATTCCGCCATCATGCGAGCGACCCCTTCATGGTGTTGTGCCATAATGGGACCCGCCTCATTCGACACCCAAAACGGGTCGGTGGGGATCCCCAATCGAGACTTGGTGGCCTCGGTTTCCTCAGGACCCAACGGCTTACCATGCACCTCGCTGGTCCCTGCCACCGCACTGCCTTTTCCAATGACGGTCCGTGCAATCAACAATGTCGGACAACCCGTTCGCTGGCGGGCCGCCACCAATGCCGTGGCAATCGCCACCTCATCATGACCATCGACCGACGTGACAAACCACCCATAAGCACGGTACCGTGCGGCCACATCTTCGGTAAAACAGTCCGAAATAGGGCCATCCAGACATATCTCATTGGCATCATAAATCACAATCAAATTGTCTAACTGCCAATGTCCCGCCAGTGATGATGCCTCACTGGACACCCCTTCCATCAGACACCCATCCCCCGCCAACACCACCACCTGATGGTCGATCAGCGAGGGATCCAGCTGGGCACCCAAACGTTTGGCTTGCAAGGCCATCCCCACCGCTGTAGCCAAGCCTTGACCCAAGGGCCCTGTGGTGGTCTCCACCCCGACCACCTCCCCATATTCGGGGTGACCCGCAGTGGGTGAATGCAACTGACGAAACCGTTGAAGATCGGATCGGGACAAGGGAAAACCCGCCACATGCAAGGCCGCATACAAACCAGCCGAACCGTGCCCAGCAGACAAGACAAACCGGTCACGATTAATCCATTCTGGGTGGTCAGGGTGAATCCGCAAGAAAAACCCATATAACACAGCCAATATATCCGCACAGCCCAAGGGCAAGCCTGGATGACCCGAACGGGCCGAATCGATGGCATCCAAGGACAAGGCACGAATGGATTGTGCCAGGGGATGAACCGAGGTAAAGGGCCTCATGGGGGGGTTACTTGAGTTGAAAATTGACGGTGTCGTTGGTTCCATAATTGAATATCACTTACAAAGAAAAGTACCATTAACCCCATCAATATGGCAAAAAAAACAGTGCCCATTTTTTTTTCAAGCACAGGGGATAATGGTTTTCCCCTCACCGCTTCTAATACAATCATCACAACATGTCCCCCATCCAATACTGGGATGGGCAATAAATTAAACACACCCAACCCAATGCTAATCACACATAATAGGGTCAAAAAAGGCACGATGCCCTGCTGATACCCATACGACCCCACTTGGACCATCCCCACCACCCCCGTCATCTCAGACCACTTCACTTTGCCTGTGACCAACCACTGAATGGATTGAAGGGTTCGCCCTGCGGTTTGCCACGTGGCACGGGCCGCCCCCGTCACAATCTGAGAAGGTGAGGCAGGGGTCTTGGTCTTTTGCCACCCAAATGTCACCCCCATCATCACACGGTCTCCCTTTTGGACAGGGGTCAGTGACACGGGCACCAAGACACCGTTTCGGCGTACCGTCACCGTTAACGGACGGGCACCCCATGATTGAAGGGGACGCATGACGTCACGGGCCACATCCGTGACCGGACGTTGGTTCAGTGCCACAATAAGATCCCCGCGTTGGAGGCGATTCATGGCCGGCATGTCAGGGGTCACGGATTGAATAACCGGAGAGGGAACCAGTTGACCCACCCATGCAAACAACCCCAAAAAAATCAAAAAACCAAGTAATAAGTTGGCAACTGAACCCGCCAAAATCGCCGCCAGCCGGCGCCCCAATGGGGTATCCCGATAAGCCGTACCATTGACCGGACCGTCGATATCCTCATCATCATCCATTCCCACAATATGTACCGACCCCCCAATCGGGAACAACCGCCACGAATACCGAATATGACGCCACGTCACATGAATCAAGCGTGGGCCCATCCCAATCGAAAATTCACTCACTGCCATCCCACCCCACCGTGCCACCAACAGGTGACCCATTTCGTGGACAAATACAATCAGATTAAACGCCAAAAAAGTGGCCAAATACCCCATCATACCGGACCCTCAGCTGAATCATCCCGAAGGCTCTGACGCAACGTCCGGTTCATGTCGTTTAACTCATGCTCGGGGTCAATGCGGTGATGGCGACAAAACGAGACCAATTCCATTAATAACGACCCTACCACTGGACCCGGGTTATCCGAGGTGGCACACAAAGACACCCACTGTGCCAAGGCCTCTGGGGTTCCCGATGGAACCGACACACCAGACGCATCCGCCAATGATTGTAACTTTACTTGCTGGCTAAGGGCCGGCAACTGCTTGGGGATATGATCCACGGGATGACGAGAGGGTAACGACTGTTTTTCTTGGGCTTTGATCAGGGCCCACTGGGCCACCACCTCGTCAGCGGTGCCTGCCTTGGCATCCCCAAACACATGGGGGTGTCGCCGAATCATTTTTTGGTTGGCGGCCTGTGCCACTGCTTCAATATCAAACCAGCCATGCTCTTGGGCCAACTGGGTGACCAATGCCAACTGAAACAACACATCCCCCAATTCTTCTTTCAATGAGGCCGGATCCCCTTCTTGCATGGCGTCGGCCAATTCGTACGATTCTTCAATGATATAAGGGGCCAAACTTGCCAAGGTCTGTTCTTGATCCCAGGGGCACCCACCGGGCCCCCGAAGGCGACGTGTGGTAGCCAGTAATTGATCCACACCCACCGACACGCTATACCGACTGACGACGGAAGAAGGTTTCCCGCTCTTCCTGATTCATCCCCCGCTCCAAGGATGATTTCTCACCTGATTCAATCAACACACTCGACGGCGTAAACAAAAAAATATTCTCCCCGATTTTCATCATGTGACCATTGATGGCATACGCCGTACCACATACAAAATCAATCAGTCGCTTGCCTGATTGGTTATCCAAATGTTTGAGGTTGATAATAACGGGCTTGTTGTCGCGAAGATGGGTGGCAATTTGGAGTGAGTCTTCATAAATCCGGGGTTCTTCTACCTTGATTTCAGCCGAAGGGAAAGACCGTGTGGTGGGGGATACCGCAATCAATGGCTTGCCCGCCCGCAAGGGAGATGGCTGAGAAGGGGAGGGGCGTTGGGGAACGTCGAATTCTTCCTCTTCTGCAAACCCAAAAAAATCTTTTACTTTTTGACCCAGTGTCATGAAACCTCCTCCACAGGTTGTGAATACAACCGACTACCCAATCGAACCACAGTGGCCCCTTCTTGAATGGCCACCATAAAATCATGACTCATCCCCATGCTTAACTGCGTACACTGGGAATGAGCCGATCGAATGGTTTGCCAAATAGAAAACGCCTCCCTGAAATACGATCGATTGGCATCAGGTACCTCAGAGAATGGTGTGACGGCGATTATACCGATGATCTGCACATTTGGAAACGACCAGATTTTTGGATGAGAGGCCAACAATTCTTCAGCCAGAAACCCGTGCTTTTGTGGCTCTCGTCCTGCATTGAGTTGAATATAGCCCGTGATCACCCGATCCGAACGCTCGAGGTGGGCTTGCAAAGCCGCCAACAATGACCAGCGATCAATCGCATGAATGCAGTCAAAAAGGGCCAAGGCCTGGGGAATTTTATTGCGTTGCAAGGGACCAATCAGGTGTTTTTGGATACCCGGCAAGAGGGGGACCAACTGAGGATCTTCAAACTTTTTTTGGGCATCTTGCACCCGATTTTCACCCATCATCGTGGCCCCCGCCTGGCATAACCACCTGATTTCGTCGGGCCCCACATACTTGGTGACGGCCATGACGCTCACCCGTTGAGGGGGAGCCAACTGGTGAATCATGTCGTGAATCGCATGCCAATTGGCATGAATGATATCGCAAGCGGTGGTGATCATGGCCTCATCTTACTGGCAACCCATCCGCTTATACAACATGACGATCGCAATGACGATCGCATCAAGGGTCATGGGAAGCCACCCTTTCCACACTGGTGAACCCTTTTGTTTTTTGATATCGTGCCGACATGTGGACGATCCCCTTTATTGTCACCCCAGTCGGGTTGCGAGTCGCTTGAACAACCCATCTATTCTCATTGCATTAATCCATTGTCATAACCAGGAGCGACTCCGCTCCATTCGCCCCCACCTGGCCCATTTGGCATCATGCTGGTCCGATCAGTATACTGTCCAACAAATTGATATTTCCCATCAACCACCCACACCCTCCCAACTCATATGGCCCACTTTTTGGGAATGTATAAAACGAGACGTTTTACATACCAGCACCCAACAGAAATGGTCCCGCTATATTGAATGCCCCACCCGTTCATTTTTACAACCCGTCAAGTGGGCCTATTACGCCATGAACTATGCCATCCAAAAAGAAAAAGGGCGTGCCGCATACCGAAAAAAACACTTTCTTGAATTGATGATATCTGACAAACACGTACGGGCATGGGACGCCTTTCTAGACTCTAACCATGACTTATTGATGGTGTTAGAAGACGATGCCATCTTTGATTCGCAATCAATTGAACGCCTGTCGGTAGCATGTTACACGGCCATGGCCACCCCACCCTCCAATGGGGTATATGTGGATCTGGCCGGTGGGTATCCACTCGAGCAACTCCATGTAAACGCACTGATCACCGCCCAACAACACAACATGACAACGTTTTCTAAACCAATTTCCAATACCGCCTGTGGGTATTTAATGAACCAAGCCTTGGCCCAAGATTTTAAAAATACCCTGTGTTACAATCCGTCCTCACGCTCTCTGTGTGCAGACTGGCTCATCAATGATTGTATGATGGCGGCCCACCGTCGACTCCCCATTACCTGTTTTCATATGACCCCTTCCGCCTTACAACATGGATCGATATCGGGTCACTACGTACCCATCCATTAGTGCCGTGTCACGATTAAGAACACCACGGAACTCACAGGGCCTATTTGTCTCAGGTTATCCTATCGCATCACGATGATGCCCTGGCAATGGATCCCAAAATAGCCGCCACACAAGAATCGGGTGCTTCCCATCCAATCCAGTGGCCCACGTCAGGGATCACCATCAGCTCAGACCGAGGGAAAAACCGGTTCACCAGGGGGATCATATCAGGATGGGTATAGTCACTACGACCTCCCATCACCCATTGGACGGGGTGCTCAGACTGCCGTGGCAAATCGGGGGCCCGCATCAGCCCATGGTATCCCGCTACGATAGACGACAAGCCAATGCCCCAATGATAGCGCTCATCGGCATCCCTAACCCAATTTTTCAGGACAAAATCAGCCAGTAAATCCGATACGCCATGCTGCAGTAAAAACCGCTTGGCGTCCGAACGGGTCGCCCCATCTGAGTGGGTCATGCGTTGCATCACGGCCAATAAATCCTGATGATACGGTGGATACGACAGGGGCAATATGTCTAAAATCGTCGCCGATGTCCACCGATCGGGTGCCATCGAAAGGGCCATCATGGCCACTTTACCCCCCATCGAATGCCCCACCACATGACATGGGCCCACTCCCCATTCATCCAAAAACGCCAAGACATCTGACACCATCGCCTCGTATGTATGGGGTGATAAACAGGGTGACCGGCCATGGTTTCTTAAGTCCAACAACCATACCCGATACGACGCATCCGCCACCGCTTGCCCGATGCGTAACCAATTGGACGATGACCCCAACAACCCATGCAAAAACAAAACCGGTGGGTCGTCGTCACGACCCAAGCACCGCCCAAATAATCCCCCCACTTTCTAGCCCAATCCGACTGCGTCGTTTAAATAATCCCCCACATATTCGCCGATGGCCACTTCAAGGGGGGTCATCGTAAGGTCGGGTAAGACCGACTTTAGTTTACCCAAATGGGCTTCAGTAAAATACTGATAATGGGCTCGAATGGTCTCGGGCATGTCAATGTACTCAATGACAGGAGACCGCCCCAACGCCGCAAACAACGCATGGGCCACCGCATTCCAGGTCCGTGCGGTTCCCGATCCAATGTTATATAGCCCGGTTAGTTTTCGGTTTTGTAACAATTGCCACATGATGGCCACCACATCTTTGACATAAATAAAATCACGTTGTTGCTCGCCATCACGGTAATCCGGTCGATAACTTTTAAACAAGCGCATCATCCCGGTGGTTTGAATTTCTGAGTGTGCTTTGCAGACAACACTGCGCATCCCCCCCTTGTGGCCCTCATTCGGACCAAACACATTAAAAAACTTTAGCCCAATCGCCGTATCCAGAACCCCAGAGCGCAAGGCCACGGTATCAAAAAAATGCTTTGAATACCCATATGGATTGATGGGACGCAATGTATGCAACCGGTGATGGTCATCTTCAAATCCTTGACGGCCATCCCCATAGGTGGCCGCACTACTGGCATACATAAACCGAATGGACTTTTTGACACAATAATCCGCCAACAATTGGGTGTAGCGGTAATTGTTTTCCATCAAATAATCCACATTGCGTTCGGTGGTATCCGAACACGCCCCCAAATGCACCATGGCCTCAATCCCTTTGGGCAATCGATTGTCAACAAGCATATCCAAAAAGTCATCTTTTTGAATATAATTATCGTATTGTAAGGGAACCAAGTTGCGCCACTTGGTGCTACTAGACAAATGATCCACCACAATAATGTCATCGATCCCTTGTTGATTGAGGTACCATACAAACGCACTGCCAATAAACCCCGCCCCACCCGTCACAATGATCATGTCTGCACTCCTTCCTGATGGCTAATGAGCACCTTATCCACCCGTTTGCCATCCATATCCATGACTTCAAACCGATGACCCCAGGCCTCAAACCAATCCCCTTCAACGGGTACTTTTTTTAGGTGGTCCATCATCAACCCCCCTAAGGTAGCGTAAGAACACTCAGGTTCAAGGGGAATATCCAATCCAAACCGGTCCCTTAATTCATCTAGCAACATGGCCCCATCGACTAATAATGTCCCATCCTGACGGGTGACCACCTCATGGGTATCATCATCCAATTCAGGTAAAGTCCCCACAATGCTTTCAATCAGATCATGCAAGGTAATGACGCCTTCCACCGACCCATGTTCATTGATGACAATACCGGCATACCGTTTTTCTTGCCTAAATTTTTCAAGAATCCGAATGCCGGTCATGTTTTCGGGGATATAAAGGGGGGGCGTTAAAAACCCCGCCAAATCAATCCCCTCGCCATTTAAAATGGCACTTAAGCAGTCTTTTAATGACAAAAACCCCAATACACGATCCAAGGTACCATCACATACCACCAATTTACTGACGGTGGCCGACGCAATTTGAATCCGCAACGTATCCGCAGGGGTTTTGATGTTAATCCATTGAATATGGGCCCGTCGGGTCATAATCGAAATGGCTTTGCGATCATCAAACCGGAAAATCCCTTTTAACAACGCCGATTCTTCTTCTTCAATGACCCCATGTTGAACCCCTTCTTCGATCAACAATTTAAATTCTTCTTGGCTTACGGGCGTAGGTGGCTTGTTTTGAACCCCCATCATACGCAATACCGTTTGGGTAATCACTGACAACAGATGAACCAAGGGCAAGGTTACCTGGGACACCGCATGAATCACCGGGGCCATGACCACCGCCACCGACTCGGGGTTTTGCAAGGCGATCGATTTCGGCACCAATTCGCCCACCACCAAGGATAAAAACGTGGTCAACAAAATCACAATTCCAAATGCCAGCTGATCCGCCACCGGTGCCAACCATGACCAGGTACGAAGGACACCAGCCAAGGCCTCACCCAGTGTCACCCCGGCAAATGCACCCGATACAATACTAATTAAGGTAATGGCAATTTGAACGGTCGATAACAACCGGTCGGGATGATGCAACAAAGCCAATGCCATGGTGGCCCCCCGTTGACCGCGCTTGCTTTTTTCTTCTAACCGGGTTTTACGAGATGAGACCAAGGCAATTTCCCCCATCGAAAACAACCCATTGACGACCACCAAGACCAAAAGCCCGATAATCTCAAACATAAAAATAAACGCAGGATAATGTGACGGTCATGATTGAGCGATCATGGTAGCAAACAAACGACCAGAAAAACAGGGTAAGCCCTACCCCCAATGGGCATTACAACACAGTCGGATGCAACTGAGAGTGCTGCTTGTACACCACCGATGAAGGGGCCGTCTCACGCGACTGCTGGGCATCATACGACGCCAACAAATCCGCCATGGCGTACGGTGAATCCACTTCAAACCCTGCGTCTTGAATCAGTTGGATGGTGGCCTGAGGCGACAGACCCGTGGTGTTCAGATACCCATCCATAAACAATGAGTTGGCGGGATACAATGCCAAAGCCTGAAGCTGCCTCAAATGGTATTCCCGACCAGCCGCTGCACGCAGTTCCGCCTTGGGATTGAGGAAGCGGTACACACTTAACACCTTCAAACAATAGGACGGGGTCAACCGATGTTGATCGGCCATGGGGGTTCCTTCAATCGGAATCAGGAAGTTGATGGGGATGGATACCGCCCCATTGTCTCGTAACGCCATCGCCACTTCCACCACTTCTTCAGGCGATTCCCCCATCCCCACGATCATACCCGAACACACAGGCAGATTCGCCGCACGTGCAGCACGAAGGGTGTTCAAGCGGTCTTGGTAGGTATGAGAAGTGCAAATGGAGGCATACCGGTCTTCGGCCGTATTTAAATTGTGATTCAGACGATCCAGACCCGCTTCTTTTAAGGTTCGGGCTGCGTTGTCATCCAACAACCCCGCCGACACACACACTTCAATGGGTACCGTTTCTTTGACTTTTTTAATTAAGTCAGCCAATCGTTTCACCTTGGTCGGCGAGGGGCCACGGCCCGAAAACACCATGCAATACCGAAACGCACCCGATTCGTGGGCCCGTTTGGCTTCGGCGATGATTTCTGACTCAGGCTTCATGCCATACGATTCAATCGGGGCCTCACTTGGTTTGGATTGGGCACAATAGTGACAATCTTCGGGACAATGACCGTTTTGTGCATTGTTAATAATGTGAATGGCCACCCGACGGCCCCAAGTGGCCTTGCGGACCTGATACGCCGCATACAAGACATCCATCAAATCGGCGGAATCCGACAACAATGGCAAGACATCGGACGCCCCAAGGGGGTCACCTGCCAATACACGCTCAGACAGCTTCAGGTAAGGGTTGTTGATCATCGTGTCCGAGCATACCCGATGACGGCAAGATGGGCAACGACCGATCCATCAAGCCCGCCGCGGTGAATGGCCCAGCCTACTCCCACGCTGTCCAAATGCGTTAGGAGGCTCAGCCCTTTTTATTTTTTTAATACCCTCGCAGCCTATTCCATTTCATCAGTTGATGCATTTTCATTACCGGTTCCTTTTCGATCCGGATTTTTCACCCACTCCGCAATCTTTCTAATGAAATCCCATACATCACCTTCTTCGGGCCTGACATATTCTGCATCGGAAGGGTCCGACCCCATCTTTCCAAATACTTGGATTAACCAACCTGGTCCGTGACCCCTACAATCTAGATGCTTCAACCAAGACTCCAGCTCTCCACCGGGAACTAGAAAGATGCCATACTCAGCTAAATCACCGATCAACTTGTCAGCCAAAGCTCTCGTTTCACCCTGAAGAATGGCTACACCACCATCTCTTTTCATATCTTTACAAGTGGCCTCGAAAGCCGATTTGACCTTTGAACGCATACCTTGAAGTGACTCATGTAGGGTCGTGGGGACTCTTGCAGAGTTCAATGCTTTGGTAAACTCTGAGCCTCCATTTTTGACAAAATCAATATCGACGATGCCAACCGTAGGTATCCCCATATCTCTCAAAGGCTTCAGGACATCCCAGACAGTTTGCTTGTTTTGAGCATTAAGAAAAAGAGCACTCGGGAGACCTTCCGGCGTTTGCTGCGCAAGAAGTCTTTCGTTTATTTCATTGTAAAATGCCCGGTCAGCATCTGATTCGCCAACTATGACGGTAGAGTGGAACAACGCCTGTATAACACCTGTGGATCTTAAAAGTGGGTTCTTGAAAAGTTCAATTACCTTTTCAGGACTTAACATCCTCGCTGTTGGAGAAGCAAATTCATCATAAGTTAAGCGAATAACATTGAGCTTCTTACCCGCCTGCAGGCAACCCATTACAAAAAAAGGACTGTGAGTTGCAACAAATAGATTACCGGAACGATTGGACATTAGGGTCGAGAGCTTATTACCAAGTAGGTTCGCCAGAGAAGGATGGAGAAATGCTTCTGGCTCGTCAACTAGCATGATCGTCTCTTCGCCTGCCACCACTGTCATCACCAGTCCGGTAAAAGCCTGCACACCATCACTGAACTCGTTGATGTGCTTTGCTGCCTTATGAAACTGTACAGATTGATCGCCCCAGCCCCTTTCAACTTCATCAGATGGAGGAGGTGTATCAGAAAGGCGAACCTCTAAACTCCTCATACTTGTTGGATCAATCACAAAATACTTCCCAAACGCCTCTTGAATCAGTGCACGAACCTCCCGCCGTTTTGAATCACTTTGAAGAAGTCCGATCAGACTATTCGTGGGGTGGGTCTTGAGATCCCCGTTGTCCTTGTTCTGCACTAATTGAAATCGCTCTTTACCGCCAAATCTCGAAACGAACATCGACACATAGTACTGAATAAAGTGCTGCTTGTAGTTCGGTATCTTGGCCCAGCTAATAAAATCGGTTAGATTCAAAGTTTTAATTATGAATCCGCGAGTCGAGTTGAATCTGCCATATTTTGAGTGACCGGGCTGTTGAATCTCACTTGTGAGAAAAGGAACATTCATTTCTTCAAGTTTGGTTCTAAGCTGGTTTTCTTCGGGTATGTCTATACTGATATCATCAATGATCTTGAAGTTCCCTTTAGTGCCGCTTTGGCAATAGGTCTCAATTTCCTTTAGGACCATACTCTTGCCAGAGTTGTTAGGGCCAACAAAGATTGTCACAGAACCTGGATCAATCTCAAACTTTTCAGCAAGACCATTTGGACCAAATTTTAATAGTATTTTCTTAATCATTTATTCTGCCCAATTCGTGTATCAAGAGCTCCACCTGATCGCACCCAACCATCTACTTCCTCGGCCTTAAACTTCCACAACTTGCCAATCCGGTGAGCTGGAATGCTTTTGCACTCAAGCCAGCGATAGACAGTTTCTTTTGAAATACCAAGATGTGCTGCGATCTCTTCAATTAACCAATACGGTTCAAGGCTCATCATTTGGATACTTCAAAAGACCATGCATTTAAGAAATGACTCCCGTTATATATCGTCAATGGTGGAGCCATGGGGAGTCGAACCCCAGACCTCTTGCATGCCATGCAAGCGCTCTACCAGCTGAGCTATGGCCCCATTCCAGGGGCTAAGTTTATAGCACACACCCACACCCATTGGGTAGCCCCCAACCCATCCTATCGGCAGCATCGCCCATCTTGCCAGCATCACAACCCCAGACCGCCACGCCCTGGCAGGCGGCTTTTATCGGCATTGTCTTGGTTTTGACGTGTACGTTTTGGGAGGGTTCCTGCCATCCAACACCGTTAGAAGGGTTAACCCACCATGCCAACATGGCAGGTCAACCCATGAAACACATGCGTCACGGGTGCATGGTAGGCAAAGGGTTTAAAGGATAAGCATACGTTGGAACGGGGCGGGAACTAGAATGGGATGAGCAGGAAAGCGGGCGATCAGGGGGGATTAACATTCATCGACCACCGCATCCATGGCACGTGGCAGGTCCAAGCAGCGATCGGCAGCATCTCCGCATCGAATCGTGAGTATGATAGAGAATGATCATGCCGATCGGTCATCATCAATAAAAAGAATGCCCGACATTGGATAACCAGGCAAACCGCCTTGATTATGTGAGGACATGTTGTGGGTAGACAGGGTTCAATGGGGTCCTCAGCATCCTAAACTGAGCAAAGCCGGGTATGGCCAAGTGCAAGCCGCAGGGTAAACCCGCCAAGCATTTTCTTGCCTGTCAACCTAGCAAAAAGCCCATACAAGACTGCAGCAATCGAACAGAGAGGTTACAAGGCCTGAATATCGGATAATAACAAACCCGTGATGTCCGCAATGTCTTGAAGGGGATATCCTTTTGCTTTTAAGCGGTTTGCCATGTCCATTTTTTCTTGTTGTCTCCCTTGGATCAGTCCCTCTTGCTTACCCTGAATCATCCCCTCTTGTTTCCCTTGGATGATCCCCTCTTGTTTCCCTTGGATCAGTCCCTCTTGTTTGCCATCATGAAAAGAAGAATGGAACATACTGGCTTCATAACTTAAATCTTGAAGGTAGCGATCGTATGCGGCACGTTTATCAGGTGCCATGTTGACCACCGCCAGTTTTTCTGCAGCCACTTGGATGCCTTGGGCAGAAAAAGAGGGTTTAACCGTTTCATGCTTAAAGAAGTAAATCCATTCATCGAGCTTTTCTTTGATGCGGTCACGGAATTGATTGACCTTGA
>Ga0192647_100162_pt1 | contig 43237 bp, 38 predicted proteins | sample LauGreFa1BDMLBSN_2_FD_133046 | JGI IMG/M metagenome (GOLD analysis project Ga0192647, IMG submission 133046) | Freshwater lake microbial communities from Lake Michigan, USA - Fa13.BD.MLB.SN - reassembly | ecosystem: Environmental > Aquatic > Freshwater > Lake | place: Lake Michigan, USA... | reverse complement strand
GCTTTCTCGCCTTTGCCATACACCTTCAATGCGCCTTTGTCACCGACCGCATTCGGCCGGTTGAAAATCCAGTTTTGCCAAGCCGACAAGCGGCCAAAGATGCGTGTCTCCATGGACTCCTTTTGGCAGAAACGCAAATTGGCTTCCAAGCCCGTCAACGAGTCGGGCGACATGGACGCACGCTCTTCTATCGCGATGCGAATCTCATCCGCCCAGTCAATGTCGTCGGGTGCTGCCGTGACCAAACCCAACGCCAAGGCTTGTTCGGCGTTCAGCGGTTTGCCGATCGCTTCTCGCACGGCTTGCATCGGCGCGTCTTCTTCATAAAAACGCCGTTGCAAACGTGACTGGTGGTTGACCATCGGGAAGTAACCCAAGTTGAGTTCACTCAAGCACAGGTGTGGGGCGTCATTCGGTTGGTCTGGCAGGGACAACATGTAACAGCGGTCGGCGGCGAACGCCAGTTCGGCCAGCATGCCAGTGAAGCATGTGCCTTGCTCAACCAGCGCAAACAAGGAGCGTGAAGACACATCCAAGCGTGCCAGTGTGCGGCGCAACAAACCGAGGGTTTCTCTCACCAACCAATGGTGCTGGTGTTGGATCAACACCGCGTCCGATTGCAATGCCAATGCCGCATCACCCTCTGTCTTGAGCAACCAGGTACCGATGTCAAGTTCGTTGGTGCGCAGACTCAATATCGCGTCATCCAATTCACGCGCCATTTGCAATGGGTACCAACGGTCGCCCGCCGCTTGTATCGCATGCAAGTCATCCGGCACAGGCGATTTGGGTGCAGACACACACACGGTGGCGGTGCGCTTGTCACGGTCAATCGACACTTGCACATATTCGTAGTTGATGCCGTTGGCCGTGCTTGTTTTTTTCAATGGATGCAGTGTCACCCCTTCATTGGCAGCCGCCATGCCTGCTCGCTGGCTTTGGGCGGCCAACTTGGCGGCGCGTTCTGCCACAGTGGCGTTGAATTGCGCGGGTTTGGCAATCGCATCCACCAGTCGCCAATCAAGCGCGCGTTGTCCCCGCACACCTTCCACGCTGGTGCAAAACACATCCGCGTGGTCGTGTCGCACATGCCGCTTGTCGGTGACCCGGGTCAACCCGCCTGTGCCGGGCAGCACGCCCAAGAGCGGCACCTCTGGCAAGGACACGCTGCTGGAACGGTCATCGACCAACACGATCTCGTCACAGGCCAATGCCAACTCATAGCCACCGCCTGCACACGCACCATTGACCGCCGCCAAAAACTTCAGGCCGCCATGGCGACTGCTGTCCTCGAGACCGTTGCGGGTTTCGTTGGTGAATTTACAAAAATTGACCTTCCAAGCATGGGTCGACAAACCCAACATGAAGATGTTGGCGCCCGAGCAAAAGATGCGGTCCTTCAAACTCGTGATCACCACGGTTTTGACTTGCGGGTGTTCAAAACGCAAACGTTGAACCGCGTCATTGAGTTCAATGTCCACCCCCAAATCGTAAGAGTTGAGTTTGAGTTTGTAACCGGGCATGATGCCGCCGTCTTCTTGGATGTTCAGAGACAAGGTGGCGATTTCACCGTCCACCTGAAATGACCAGTGGCGGTAAAGGTCTGGCTGTGTTTGGTAATTCACTTGCAGGGATGTGCTCATGTCGACGTCTTTCTGTGGGTCAGCGTGCTCATGCCAATTTCATGGCGTATTTCAAATCCAGGCTCAATCGCTTGACGGTCTCTTTCAAGCTCATGGCGCTGGTGTCCACACTTTGGTGGGCTTGCGAATAAATGGGCGTTCTTTCGTCCAAGATGTGCTTGAGGTCTTCCAGCGCCTGGCTGCTGCCAGCCATCGGACGCATATCGCCTTGCGCCATCACGCGGTTCAAATGGTCTTCGGGCTTGGCTTGCAACCAAATGGTCAAGCACTGGGCTTGCAATTTTTCCCATGCCTGCATGTCCATGGCAATGCCACCGGTGGTGGCGATGATGGCCGGCAACTCGCTGGCCAGTGCGTTTTCGAGGGCGCGCAATTGGTACCGCTGGTAGGCAAGCGGGCCGTACAAACTGTGTATTTCATTGGTTTTGCAGCCCGCCAGTTTTTCGATGTCGCGGCTCAATTCCACAAAATGCAATTGCAACTCGTTGGCCAAGCGCTGGCCGATGGTGGTTTTGCCGGCACCACGCAAACCCACCAAGGCAATTTTTCGTTGGTTCAACTTGGCTTTGGCGCTGAGCAACTGCGACAAATAGCCGTGAACCACTTTGAGTTCGCTGTCGGTTTTGTCGATGAGCAGTTGCTGGATGGCCTGCAGTTGGGGCTGCTTGAGGTTGAAACTGGACAGCAAATCGGTGATTTCACAGTCCAGCGCCTGCGACACCTGCAGCAAGATCAGGATGGAGGCGTTGCCCGTGCCCGACTCCAGTGAAGCCAAATGGCGTTCAGAGACTTGGGCGGCCTGGGCCAATTCCTTGCGGGTCCACTTGCGCTGCTGCCGCCACCAACGCACTTGGTGGCCAATGACTTGTAGCAGAGGCGAATGGGTGGATGAAGTGCTGTCAAACATAAGTGCAGTTTATTACATATTTTATATTTCTACCAGTATGCACTCAACCTAAACTGCAATAAATTGCACTATTGCACGAAATTGAATGGTTTTTAATTGTTTTTGAAACAAACACGGTTTTTTAGAATGATTTGTATTGAACCAGGTTTACAAACTAGTTATTATTTGTAACCCATTCATCAATTCGGAGAGCTTTCATGGCATTTCACGCGGCCAATACCCATTTACCCAATACCAAATATTTACAAGCAAAGCAAAAGGGCTACAGCATCGTGGAGTTATCGATCGCGCTGGCCATCATTTCCATCATTTTGGTGACCGCACTGGTTGGGGTTCAGCGGATTCTTCGGTCAAACAATGTCAACGAAGACTTGAGGAATCTGAATTTGTTGGCATCCAAAATCACGGTCATGTTGACAAATGTGCAGAACACAGCCGGTATCACCCAAGCCAATCTTGTCAATCTCAGGGCTTTTGAAGGTTTCCGAGTCGCAGGTAACGTCGTCACCAATGCATTTGGCGGCAACATCACCATTGCACCAAACACTGTGGCACTTGGCACGGTCCCTGCCAATGGTGGTTTGATGCTCTACAGCACCGGCATTCCCCCTGAAGTCTGCAGTGACTACATCACAGGCTTGTCCCCCATTTCCAGCCATATTTCAGCCTCCAACGCGGTAGCCCCTGCCGTGGCAGGCGCGGCATATGCCACCGTGGTCAAAACCAATCTTGCACCCATCACGATTGCCACCCTCGCCGCAGGATGCACAGCTGCCGCAGGCGCGACCATCACGGTAGCCGCGCTGATTGGCAGCGGAAGTTGATGCCAAGCGCATTGTTGAGTCGCTGACATGCGCAAGTTTTGGCCCTGTGCAGGCATGTTGCTTTGGCTGGCAAGCTTTTCGGCATGGTCACAAGCACCCATCACAGAATCGGACATGGAGTGGCGCAAGTCACCCCGTCCGGCCATTGAGCGCTCAGAACGCAAACACACGCCGATCACCTTGCCGGACAGCCCAAGCGACACGGTCACACCCATTTGGACCATTGAGTCCAACGATGTGACTTTGTCTAACACCCTGTCACGCTGGAGCCGACAAGAGAAATGGCAGCTGATGTGGGAGGCAGACCGCGACTTCCCTGTGCTTGCCACGGTCTACCTCAAGGGCAGTTTTCAGTCTGCCATATTGGCTGTGATGCAGTCACTGTCTGACAGCGACTACCCGCTGCAAGCCATCCTCAACCCCAATACGCGCGTGGTTCGCATCGTCAGGTACATGCAAACACCGAACGGCTGACGGATTGCCATGATGAACTCACACGCAGTGAACAGTTTGCGCACCACGCTCCACGCTGTGCTGATCGCCGGTTTGGTGAGCGGTTGCGCCAGCAGTTTCGACCCCACCATCAAAGCTGGCCACGAAGAAAACAAAGAGCGGTCTGCGTTGGCGCAAAACAGTTTGCGACAAGCCCAAAACGCCGTGCCTTTGGTGTCAGAAGACCACACCTTGCGTTTCACGCAAAAATCCATCCCCTTTGTTCGCAGCGCCATGTTGCCCACCCACATCGGCAACATCACTTTGCGCGTCCCAGGCCGGCACAACCTGTCGACGGTGGCTGATTTGATCAGCAATGCCACAGGCCTTCCGGTGATCATGACGGCAGACGCGCTCCAGGACCCGGCTTCATACACGCCTGGCAAAAGCACTGCCACACCCACTGGCACGGCCAACAAAGACGTCGCGCATGAAGAGGCGATTTACACCAGCCTGATGGCCGCCGGTGCCAGTCGTCTGGCATTGAGCGACCAAGTGGCGCAAAACACCATCGAGTTGAATTACAGCGGTTCGCTGTCTGGCTTGCTCAACCAAGTGGCAGCCAAAACCCGTTTGCGTTGGACTTACGAGGACGACCGGATCGTTTTCAGACGGGTCATCACTCGCAGCATCCTGGTCAAGTCCTTGCCCGGTTCGATCAAAAGCTCGGGCACCTTGACCATGTCCAGTGGCGGCACCAATGGCGGTTCACTTTCCATCAACTCGGATACCGACACGGATTTCTGGTCGGCTTTGGAAAAAACCATTCCCTTGCTGGTGTCTCCTCAAGGGCAATTCATTGTGGATGCGCGCGTGGGTTTGATCACGGTGCGCGATGCGATTGACAATGTCCAAGCCATTGAAAAACTGGTGGAATTGCAAAACGCATTGTTCCTGCGACAAATTTCCATGAATGTCGAGGTGCTGCAAGTCGACTTGTCGCTGGAACACCAATCGGGCATCGACTGGAATTACATCTCTGACACCCTGGCCAAAACCAATTCGGTGGTTTCGTTGACAGGTGCGCCCGTGTTGGTGGGCACCTCCACACCTGGCGCCTTTGGCATCAAGATGAACAACGGCGGCCAAACCAGCCAAATCATGTTGAAAATGCTGGAGAAATTTGGACGCGTCAGCACGGCCTACTCCAGTGTGCTGACCACAGTTAACCGTCAGTCGGTACCGGTCGGTGTGCTCAATACGCTCTCCTATTTGAAATCCATCACACCGGCGCCGATCTCCACCATGTCATCAGGTTCTGCGCTGTCTGGCGGTGTGGGCTTGGTCCCTGGCGAAATCACCACGGGCTTCAGTTTGAATTTGTTGCCCATGGTGCTTGACTCCAACCGGGTGCTGTTGCAGTGCTCCATCAGCATCAGCAGTCTGCGCGAATTGGCCAAGTTTTCAACCGGTTCAGGGGACGCCATCCAAAGCGTGCAACAACCCAACATCGACACGTTTGCATCGCTGCAACGCATGACACTCAATTCTGGCGAAACCATGGTCATCATGGGGTTTGAAAGAGACGAGTCCAGAACCAGTCAAACCGACGTGGTGCGCAACAGTGTCCCAGGCTCTCGGTTGACCAGCAGCAACAAAAAAAGCACCATCATTCTTGTGACGCCACGACTGCTAGGGGTATGAGCCGTGAATGCCAAGCAGCTTTTGTCCTTCGGTTGGGCTTGGCCCCCCCGGTTTTTGAAGTCCATGCGGTCAACCCCGTCACAGGTGTCGGCTTGGCCGCACTGGCTGGGTGTCAAAGGACAGGTTTTTTTATTTGGCATCGACTGGGAATTCACCTTATTCACCGGCAGTAAAAACAAAGAGTTGCAGGCCCAGCGCAAAGCCGGCTTTCGTTTTTATGCCATGTCTCCCTTCGAAGATGTGATTGGCTTTGTCCGCGCATTGCCCACAGCCAAGGGCAAAAAATACGCGGCCGCACTGCACTTGGCTGACAAGTTATCTCAAGGCGGCATTGAGGTGTTCAGCTTTCACCTCAAAGACGACTTGTATTCGTTCATAGCATTGAATGAGTCCAAACCTGTCCCCGGCCATGACTACATCGGAACCAAAGAAAACGTGTGGCAACTGGGTGAAGACTTTGCCAATCTGCAAGAACAACAAGCCATACGTTACTTGGGCAATTCAGGCATTTTTGCCATGGAAGAACACCTCACGGTAGAAAAAGCGTTCTCCAACCCACCCGCCAGCGCACTGGTCAAACCCATCTTCAACCTGCCCTTGCTGCAAGCATTGGCCGCCGTGTTGCTGACCGTGTTTGGCTTGCTGTATGCGGCGAACGAGTACCTGACCCAATTGCGCATCAAAGAAGAACAGCAGCGCCAAGCCGCACTCAATGACCCCAACCGACTTTACGAACAAGCCATTGAGCCGGCATTGAAACAAGTCTCGGTCGGCGGCAGATGGCAACTTGACCAATGGCTGAACACCATGGGCAAACTACCCATGAAAACTGCCGGCTGGCGGCTTGGTTCAGTGAAATGCGGGTTGAACGATTGCACCGCCACTTGGCACAGAGAGTACGGCAATTTCACGGAGCTCTTCAACAGCCTGCCAGTGGCGTTCACATCACGCACTGAAAACATGGATGCCGCCAAACCTGAACTCTCGACCGCGACCACGGTGCATGCCTTGTCACCCACACCCAGCGTCGGCAAATTGTCAAGAAATCAACTGCCGCTGGCCAGAGATGTTCTCAGCGAGTTCAGCAGCCAGTTACAAGACCTGTCATTGCTTGACAAGACCGTCTTGACGCTGGAGAAGCCCAGCTTGTTTCCCAGCGCCGCACAAGGAACACCCGAGTCGCTGACCCGTCCCGTCATGCGCGGGACATGGGGCTTGCAACTGGAACTCTGGAGCATCAGTTCACTGAACCTCTACCCCTATGTGGTGCCAGAGTCGTTGGACCTTCAATTCCCGGTGGGCCAACAAGACCAGGCCGTTTATTCGTTGAAAGGAAGCTTTTATGCGCTTTACAAATAAATGTCTTTGCATGTGTGGGGTCGCTTGGGTGTGTGTTGGCATGCCAGTTCATGCGCATCCTGTGACTGTCGATGGCGCCATTGAATCTGCCAAACAAAAAAAGTCACAACCGGCGGTGGCCAAGTCCGACCCGCTGCCAACCGCTTTGCTACCCAACCCAGGTGCGCCGGCCTCGGCACCCGGGCACCACCCGCCCAAGTTGTGGTCGATCAAAGGCATCAACGGCAAGTACACCGCCGAAATCATTTGGAACCAGAAAATTTTTCATGTCCCATTGGTGGTCGGTGAGCGCTTTCAGACCTGGGAAATCACCCAGTTTGACGATGACAGTGTGACCTTGAGCGAAAAGCGGCCTGCACGCAGCAAGCCCAAAGCTGCATCGTCCAAACAACCCGAGCCGCGACAGCCACTGAGGTTGTTTGTCGCCGCCTCGGGAGACACCATTTCCACTTACCAAATAGCAGCTGACAACGAAATCAACACGATGCAGCGGCGTGCCGCCGCCGATTTGCCTGCGCCAACGGCCCCCGTCGCCAGAAATTGAACATGCACAGCCAAACTTCCTTGGTCAACCCAACCCCGATCGGAGGGAAGATGCCGCGTTCATATTTCAAAAACTTGGGTCACCTCAAGTTCTACCAAGACTTTCCTGAATACAAATCGTCGTTGACGCACGGTCGCACACCGTCCATTCCGTTGAATGAAAACAAAAAAGACGCCTTGGTGGCGATTGAGCTCAATGACAAACAGTTTGTCATCATCAGCACGCAAGAAGAGCAAGGCAGTTCAACCTGGTTTTACCTGGTTCAGCAAGGCATACGGTTGCAACTCCATTTTGAGGGTTACTACACCAGCGACCAACTGTCGTTGAAGTCGTTCATCAGCCACAGCAAAGACGGACGCAGTCAACGCGGGCGCGAACAAGAAAAGCAAAACCACGAGGTGGTACAAAACATTGTTGACTCGTCAGAACCCATCGACTGGTTCCGCTCTGTCATCAAGATGTGCATAGAGCTCAACGCCTCCGATGTGCATTTCGAGGTTCGTCAAGACAAAGCGTTTTTGCGAATTCGCCGCGACGGCTTGATGCGTGATGTGCAAAGTTATGACCATGCAACGGTCACACAGGCCATGTCGGCCATCTACACCTTGTTGGCAGAGGAGCGTTCTCGTTCTGAAGTGGCCTTCAATTTGAATGCGCCCCAATCTGCATTGATCCCGATGACGATCAACCGCGCCAGCTATGGACTGCGCTACCAAAGCCATCCTGCGGTCGGCGGGTATGACGTGATCATGCGCATACTCAAAACCGATGTGCGCGCCAACACCAGCCAAGACCTGGCATTGGAAAAACTGGGCTTCACACCGTGGCAATCCAAAGCGCTGCTTGACGCGCTGGGCACAGCCAACGGGGGGATTTTTGTGGCCGGCATCACTGGCTCGGGCAAAACCACGACCCTGAGTGCATTGCTCAACCAACTCGCAGCAGCGGGGGACAGAAAAATCATTTCCATTGAAGACCCGGTGGAATACCAAATTCCTGGCGTGTCCCACCTGTCTATTCAACGGGCGGCAGGCAACGAAAGGTCAGACACCGCCAACCCGTTTGCCAGCTCCATGATGGCCTTTTTGCGCATGGACCCGGATGTGGGCATGTTTGGCGAAATCCGCGATGCACTGTCAGCGCAAATTGCATACACCGCGATCCAAACTGGCCACAAATTGCTCACCACGGTGCATGCCACCTCGGCCCTGGGCATCATTTCCCGCTTGGCTTCTGCCCAAATCGGTCTGATTCGCTCTGACATTTGCCGACCGGAATTCATCTCGGCGTTGGTTTACCAAACCCTGATTCCCAAAAACTGCGTGCACTGCAAGGTGCCCGCAGAAAAGAGCATGAAAGCTTCCGAGCTGTTGGTGTACGAATCGATTTTCTTTTTGGACACCAGCCAATTGTGTGTGGCCAGCGACAACGGCTGCCCCGCATGCAAGCCGCCCAATTTGGCGACGATTCGTGGTGGACATGCCGGGGTCAAAGGCGTGACGGTCGCTGCTGAAATCATTCAACCCGATTTGCAGCTGCTGGACTACCTGAGCAAAGGTGAGGATTTGAAAGCCTTTGACCATTGGCGCAATTTGCAAACCTCTGCATTCACGCATTCAGAAATGCTGGGCAAGCCGTCATGGGGGCATGCGTTGTATCAAATGTCTTTGGGCCACATTGACCCCTACCATTTTGAGAAAGTGTTTGGTTCGCCACTGCGGTTGAACATCAGCTTGAATGATTCAAGCCATGGCTAACCTGCTACAAAGTTTTTTGATTTGGCAAGGTCAAGTGAGTTTGCGCGCCAGGCGCGCGGATTTCTATTACGACTTGGGCATGACACTGGACGACAAGATCCCCTTGTTCACCACCTTGCGCAAATACGAGTCCCGCGCGAGGCAACGCAAACAAATCACAGCGCCCTTGTTTTTGCATATTTTGAAACGCATGCAATCGGGCTCTTTGTCTGAAGCATTGCGCGGTGTGGCTGCCGATTCGGAGTTGATCATGCTGGATGCGGTGCAAGCATCCGGCGATGCCGCGTTGTCTTCAGGTTTGAAATTTCTCTCCAGCACCGTGGAAAAGATTGACCACTTGAAAGCCATCGCGCGCAAAGCCGTGATCTATCCCGTCGTCATGCTCATGGTGTTTTACGCCATGTTGTATGGCTTTTCAGTGCACGTGGTGCCCATATTGAGTTCCATCTTGCCGCCTGAAAAATGGCCGTTTTTGGGCAAACTGTTGTACGCAACGTCCACCACCATTCAAAAGTACGGCATCTACATCTTTGTCAGTTTCATCCTTGGCGTGTGGGCATTCGTTTACAGCTTGCCGCGTTGGACAGGCACGCTGCGCCGCCGTCTTGACCCCTACCCGCCTTGGGTGCTGTACCGGGATTTTTCTGGCGCCATGTTGATAGTGTCCTTGTCTACCTTGATGCGATCAGGCGTGTCCTTGCGCTCGTCCTTAGAGCGGGCGCTGCGCTACAGCTCGCCTTGGTTGGGTTGGCATTTGCGTGAAATTTTGACCCGTTTGTCGCGCCCGAGTTCATCCACCTTTGGCGAAGCCTTTCAAACCGGCGTGGTCAATCAATACTTGGAAGACCGCATTCAAGATGCCGCTGAAAGACGCAACCCGGTGGAGGCGTTTGTGAAAATTGGCGTGGGCTCTATCGACCGGTTGGCGGCATCGATTGAAGCCTCTGCCAGCAAATTGAATTCTGCACTGCTGGTGGTATGCGGCTTGATTCTGGGTCTGATGATGGGTGGTTTTTTTTCCACCGCCATGGAATTGCAGTCGGGCATAGCCAACCAGAGCTCGCAAGTCAGTAAATGAACAACACAGCCAACACACCTTTCCAATCGCCAACACACGTCCCTATGCCTACCCATTTCAACCATCCGCCCGCTGAGAACACACCACATGGTCAAACGGGCTACAGCTTGATTGAATTGACCATCGTGTTGATCCTCGTCGCGGGTTTGGTGATCGGCCTGTTCGCCATTTACCAATTCAAAATGGCCGCTGACAAAGCTGAGGCCATTGCCGGTCAGTACCAGCGGATCAATCTGGCCGTCAGCGGTTACCTGTCGCAAAACTCAGATGCTTTGCTGCAGTTATTGGACAAGGCACCGGGTTGCAGCAACATACCGTGGAGGGCGAGCAGCGCGGGTGTGGCTGGGGTCTCGGTCACGCCCGACCCCACGGGTTGTGAATTGAAAAACAGCGCGGGCGCCACGCTGGCGGTCAACGGGGTGCAACCCACCTTGGATGAATTGCGCAACCTTCAATTCCTGGACCAGACCACCGCCAGCAACTTGGCCCTGTCCACCACACCCACCGTGGTGGGCAACATCGGTGGTGCCAATCAATTTTTGCCCGCCAGATTCGCCATTCAAATTTCTCGTGTGTGTGTCCAACATGCGGGGCCAGTGTCTACCAGCAGCCATTTGAATTGCAGCGTCAGCGGCACACCAGGCTATTGGGATTTGAGCTCGTTGGTGTTCAACAGCCAGCCTTTTTCTGATTCAGCCATCTACACAGGGCGGGGATTCAACCTGCTGCACATGATCTTCAATGCAGCCGGCCCAGATGCGCTGATGGCCACACAAGGTTTGCAACGCGTCACCAATGCCAGTGGTGTGGACATCACCAACCAGTTTCCATTGATCCCGGCCAACCGAAGCGCAAGTGATTTCATCAACAACCCCTTGCAATTCGCCTCTGGCGCGGGTGTTCCCAATGTGCTGGCCATGCGTGGCGGTTTTCAAAGCAGTTTGTTTTTGAACCGCATGCGGGTCGATGGCGGCACACGGCCCACCAATGACTGGAATTTTGCTGGCTTCAATCTCAGCGACATGGGCACACTGGGGGTCTCCACTGTCAATGCCAGCGGCAACGTGAACGCGACCAACATGACCGCCAAAGCGACGGTGTCGGCCTTGGACGTCACCTCAAGCAACGAGGTGGCTGTGGTGAACGGTGCGACCAAAACCATTTCATTGAAGAAAGACGGTTCAATGGCTGCCGCGTCATTGACCACCACCGGTGATGTGACTGCGTCAGGTAACTTGAAAGCCAACGGCGATGTGACAGCAGGCAACAAGAACACGGTGAGCGGACAGTTTTTCAAGTTTTTGGACACCGTGGCATTGGGCACGGCTTGTGCGGCTGACAAATTCAACAGCCTTGCCCTGAGCAGTTCGTCATTCAGTCAATTGCTGACCTGTGAGCCAGCGACCAACAGTTGGGTGGCTGTCTTGCAACAAGGCCCACCGGGTCAACCCGGCACACCCGGTCAGCCTGGCACACCCGGTCAAGCCGGCCCGCCAGGCCCCCCAGGCCCGCCTGGCCCGCCAGGCAATGTGTTCGCCAACAGCATCACTTCCGCCAGCAAAGACTTTGTGTTCAGCGGTACGAGTGGCATGGGTGACACCGAATGGGCTTGCACGGATTGGACAAAACCTGGCATGGCCAGCTTTTTGGTTGGCGATGTCCGAGATGACTACCAAGTACGCATCGGCTTGACATGCGTCAATGGCAAATGGCATGTCAAGTACGAACGAAATGACACGGGAGGCGGCAACATCACGGTTGGCGTGGTCAGCTTCCAAAAAAATAATGGCCTGGGAACCCTCGTCACCGAGGAACTTGTAGACGTTCCCATGCGATCCAATATTACTGGTGTGGTGCTCACCCAAAGCCTGATCGGCTCCCCGCCATTTGTGGTCAACCTGGACCCGTATTACCTGCAAATCTCTCGCAATTATTCTTGGTTCGCAGAACGGTCGACTGGCAATGTCTGGTTGTTCTACAGTAACCAAACAGCCAACTGCTGTGACGGCGAACAATATGGCCAAGTCCAGTACAACAGTTTGAAGTTCACCGGCCCGACCAGCATTCCAAACCGCTTCCTGACCTACAACGACCGCGACCAACATGACACTGGACTGAGTTGCAACACGTGGTCCCGCCCCGTCAACAGCGGCATTTGGGGCCCAACCCGGTGGAATGCAGATACTTTTGAAAGCTACTGCAAGTATGGGATCTGGTGGGTGAATGCCACCCAAAATGAAGAAACTCTTCAAAGCAACTGGGTCAGCTTCAAGCTGCTGCCTTATGCCCCTTGACGCAAATGCAGCCCGCCACCGTTAAGCAACACGCCATGAAACATTTTTTCATTTCATGTGTGCTGGTTTTCGCAACGGCGGTTCATGGCCATTGCTTCAAAGAAGCAGCTGCGCGCTATGGCGTGTCGCAACCCTTGTTGCTTGCCATTGCCAAACACGAGTCGGGCGGCAATGTGTCTGCCATCCATCGCAACCCCAACGGCACACGTGACATCGGGCTCATGCAAATCAACTCCGCTTGGTTGCCTTTTTTGGCAAGTCGGGGCTTGCACGAACAAGACCTGTATGACCCCTGTGTGAATGTGCTCGTGGCCGCCTGGATTTTGTCCAACAACTTTCAGCGTCTGGGCTACAACACACAAGGCTTGGGGGCTTACAACGCCGCCACCCCTTGGAAACGCGAGCGCTACGCTCGGAAAATATTGCAGACATTTCAGTATTGATTTTTTTGAATATTTAAGCAAGCATTGGCAATGGATTGATCAATGATTTATACCTAAATTGCCATGACCCACTTGAACATCATTTCGCCCGAATCTGTCCAGCAGACGCACTACCTCGGTCAAGGCATCGATCTGGGGGAACAGCGGATTGATTTCTTGGTCTCGCAAGGGTTCCCGAGCGACCAACGGGCCACGTTGGTCCAGGGCAGTTTTTTGATCGCTTTGAAAACCCACATCTACCAACATGCCATCGGCTACCCCGGTCCGGAAAACCTCAACGCTGAAATCATTTATTTGCTGCGGGTCAGCAAATCCAAAGGTGTGCCTGACGAAAGCAGCCATTTGTTTGGTCTGAGTCAGGTCATCATCAACCACAACATCAAACACCGGGCACCCGTCACGAAAGAGGGCGTGGCGCGCAGCGAAGATGACACCGAACTGATGAAGAGTTTGTTCTTTTTGCTCGAATGCGACATCATGGGCACATTCGAGGCGGCCACCATGGAACCAGCGGGCGTCAACTTTTCATCCGACGTGGGCCAAATCAGCCCAGCGGTGGTGTTTCATTTGTTCAGACCAGACACCAAAGTCATGCATTTGATCCTCAACGGCATGCTCAACCCTGAACACCGGATCGAATTTGGTTTGTTGCGCCCCAGTGAAAATGAAAGTTTTCTGGAACACAAAGAGCCTGTTTACATCTCGATGATGGACATCCGCGGCAAACGAACCGCGATGTTCGGCAAAACCCGAATGGGCAAATCAAACGTGGTGAAGTTGGTGGTCCAAGGCATGTTGGATGTCACCAAAGACCAACGCAACGTCGGCCAGTTGATTTTTGATGTCAACGGTGAATACGCCAACAGCAACCCGCAAGACGGCTTTGACGCAATCGCATCCGCTTACCCAGACCGTTGCACTTCGTACTTTTTAACGCCTCGCGGTGCGCAACCTGACGCCCCCAAATTGTTGCGCTTTAACTTTTATGAACGCACATTTGAAGCTTTGAGCGTCATGCGTGAACTGCTGCCACCCGCCACCGCCGAATCTGAATATGTCGCCCGACTGTTGACATGCCGATTGCCCAACCTCGCCAGAACAGAGCACGATTCCGAGCGAAAAATTGGCAACCGTGTGCGAAAAGTCATGTTGTTTTGGACCTTGCTGGACATTTGCGGCTTTGAAGTCAACCCGCAGCGTTTGCAAAACCGCATGGAAGCCATCGGCATCACCCAGCCTTTCAACCCCAGTTTTCCTCAGTTGCTTCGCTTGTCCGCTTACCAAGCCATACGCAATTCACCGCCCCCGCCTTTGCCCACCACCTTTGCTGACATGGTCACCGAAATCAGCGTGGTGGCGCGTTTCAGCCAGTCCTACCAAAACGACCCCAGTTTGCGCCGCAACGGTCAATTCATTTTTGACAGCGATGAAGAGATCATGATCAGCTTCATGTTCCCGCCCATCGGTTACAGCCCGTTTGTGTTGCGCCCTTGCCTGCAGTTCCATTCACCTGAAGCCGGCGACTTCGTGGCTGAAATTCTTTACAAACTGGCACAAGGTGAAACCGTCATATTGGACTTGGGCAGCGCCAACGAACAAATCATCCGTTACTTCAGCCGCAGTTTGTCCGAGGCGGTGTTCAGAGAACAAGAGAGCAAGTTTGTCTCGAACACATTGAACAACAACTTCATTCAAATTTATTTTGAAGAAGCCCACATGATTTTTCCGCCCAATGCAGGCAACACCATCGATGTTTATTCACGGTTTGCCAAAGAAGGGGCGAAATTCAACATTGGCATCGTCTACAGCACGCAGTCCCCGTCCACCGTCAACCGTGATTTGTTGTCGCAAACCGAAAATTTCTTCATCGGGCATTTGTCCAGTTCCATTGACACCGAACAGTTGGCCAAAATTCAACACGCGTTTCAGCAAATTGGCGACATCATCATGCGCCAACGCACCCGTGGCCTGTTGCATGTGCTGACCCATTCACACCGTTATGTGATTCCTGTGCAAGCCAACCGTTACAACGGCAGCTCGCGCTTGGTGCCCTGAAGGCGTCAGGTGTCCTTGGACACTTTGATGGTGGGAAATTTAGACGAGAAGTCTTTGGCCTTGGACGCCACTTTGACCGCCAACTGGCGGGCCACGGCTTTGTAAATCCCCGCCACTTCGCTGTCGGGTTCTGCCACCACACTGGGTAAACCGCTGTCCGCATGCACACGGATGGACATGCTGAGCGGCAATGCACCCAAGTACGTCATGCCTTCGGCTTGCGCCAATTTTTTGCCACCCTCGACCCCAAAAATATGCTCGGCATGGCCGCATTGGCTGCACACATGCATCGCCATGTTTTCCACCAGACCCAAAATCGGCACACCGACTTTTTGAAACATGCGAATGCCTTTCATGGCATCGATCAAGGCGATGTCTTGCGGCGTGGTGACGATGACCGCGCCGGTCAAAGGCACGCGCTGACTCAGCGTGAGCTGAATGTCGCCGGTACCCGGCGGCATATCAACAATCAGGTAATCCAAATCGCGCCAGTTAGTCTGTCGCAGCAGTTGTTCTAAGGCTTGCGTCGCCATGGGACCGCGCCAGACCATGGCTTGGTCTTGCGCCACCAAAAATCCAATCGACATCACTTGCACACCATGGTTTTCTAGCGGCTGCATGGTTTTGCCATCGGTGCTTTCGGGCCGACCCGACAAGCCCATCATCATCGGCTGACTGGGGCCGTAAATGTCAGCGTCCAGCAAACCGACACTCGCACCTTCAGCGGCCAACGCCAAGGCCAAATTCGCAGCGGTGGTGGACTTGCCCACCCCGCCTTTGCCGGATGCCACCGCAATGATGTTTTTGACTTGCGGCAGCAAAGCCACGCCAGGCTGCGCGGCATGCGCCACCACCTGACTGCTGACCGACACCTTCACCGAACTGACGCCTGGCACCTGCGACACCACGTGCTCGAGTTGTTGTTGGTACGAGGCCCACAAACTTTTGGCGGGGTAAGCCAACACCACATCAAAACTGACCGCACCGCCTTGAATCTGCAGGTGCTTGATGGCTTTGGCCGCGACAAAATCCTGGCCGGTCAGCGGGTCCACCACCGTTTGCAATGCGGTGTGGATGTCTTGTTCAGTCAAGGCCATGAGGTCTCCAAAGGTTCGATGCAAAACCGCCAAGTCTAGCCAACAGACACGCAAACGAACTTTCATGCCCCACAAGACCGCACACGAAGACATCCTCCATCACACAAGGATGTCCTGATGGGTCATGGGGTTGCGAATGCCGTGGCGCATAAAATCGCCATTTCCCCGCCCAAATACCTTACTTATGAGCCAGCGTCGCCTGTTTGTCACCACCGCTTTGCCCTATGCCAACGGCAATTTCCACATCGGCCACATGATGGAATACATCCAAGCGGACATTTGGGTGCGGTTTCAACGCATGCAAGGCCACGCGGTGAATTTTGTGTGTGCCGATGACACGCACGGCGCGCCCATCATGATCGCCGCTGAAAAAGCGGGCAAAACACCGCAGCAGTTTGTCGCGGACATCGCAGCAGGTCGTCAAGCGTATCTGGATGGTTTTCACATCGGGTTTGACAACTGGCATTCCACCGATGCGCCGGAAAACCATGCACTGGCGCAACAGATTTACCGCGACTTGCGTGATTTGCCCGCCGAGCGAGGCGGCAGTTTGATTGAACGAAAAACCATCGAGCAGTTTTTTGACCCGGAAAAAAACATGTTTTTGCCGGACCGCTTCATCAAAGGCGAATGCCCGAAATGCGGTGCCAAAGACCAGTACGGCGACAACTGTGAAAGCTGTGGCGCGGTGTATGCACCGACCGACTTGATCAACCCTTATTCGGGTTTGAGTGGCGCCAAACCAGTGCTCAAACAAGCCGAGCATTTTTTCTTCAAACTGTCTGACCCGCGGTGCGTGGCGTTTCTGCAAGACTGGACGCAAAACGGTAAACACTTGCAACCAGAAGTCGCCAACAAGGTCAAGGAATGGTTCAGTGTGCGCACCAACCCTGATGGCAGCACCAGCGAAGGCTTGGGTGACTGGGACATCAGCCGCGATGCGCCGTATTTCGGCATTGAAATTCCGGACGCGCCAGGCAAATATTTTTATGTGTGGCTGGACGCGCCGGTCGGCTATTTGGCGTCATTGAAAAATTTGCTGGACCGTCGCGGTGAAGATTTCGACGCTTACATGCAAGACGAGCACGTAGAGCAATACCATTTCATCGGCAAAGACATCGTCACCTTTCACACCTTGTTTTGGCCTGCGATGCTCAAGTTCAGTGGCCGCAAAACCCCAGACAAGGTGTTTGTGCACGGCTTTCTGACGGTGAACAACGGCGAGAAGATGAGCAAAAGCCGGGGCACGGGATTGGACCCGTTGAAATACCTCAAGCTCGGCATGAACCCTGAATGGTTGCGCTATTACCTGGCCGCCAAGCTCAATGGGCGCAACGAAGACATCGATTTCAACGCCGACGATTTCATGGCGCGTGTCAACAGCGATTTGGTCGGCAAATACATCAACATCGCGTCTCGCGCGGCGGGCTTCATCGGCAAACGGTTTGATGGCAAGTTGGGTCTGGTGGGTGCAGACGGTCAAGCCTTGCTGGGTCAATTGCAAAACGGCTTGGCTGGCGTGGCCGACTTGTTCGAGCAACGCGATTACGCCAAAGCCTTGCGCGACACCATGGCACTGGCCGATCGGGTGAATGAATTTGTCGATGCCAACAAGCCGTGGGAACTGGCCAAACAAGCGGGTCAAGATGCCCGCTTGCAAGAAGTTTGCAGCACTTGCATCGAAGCGTTTCGCTTGCTCAGTGCCATGCTCAAGCCAGTGTTGCCGCAACTCGCGATCCAAGTTGAAAGTTTTCTGAACATTGCGCCCATGACCTTCAGCAATGCCGCCCAGCCTTTGGGTGCGGGGCATGTCATCGGCACCTACACGCACTTGATGCAGCGCGTGGACGAAAAGATGCTGGAGGCTTTGTTTGAAGTGTCGGCGGATAAATTGGGGTCAGAGTCCGATTTTCCTGCGGAAAATTCGGTCTCTGACCCCAATTTATCCATCCCAGGCGGCGAGGACATTGCCCCGGTCATCACCATCGACGACTTCGCCAAGGTCGATTTGCGGGTCGCGTTGATCGTCAATTGCGAACCGGTCGAAGGCAGCACCAAGTTGCTTCGGCTCACTTTGGATGTCGGTGAAGGCCGTCTGCGCAATGTGTTCAGCGGCATTGCCAGCGCTTACCCACCTTCTGACCTGATCGGCAAACACACGGTCATGGTGGCCAATTTGGCACCGCGCAAAATGAAATTCGGCGTGTCAGAAGGCATGGTGCTGGCGGCTTCGCATGCGGACGAGAAAGCCCATCCCGGTATTTATGTGCTCCATCCGTGGCCAGGCGCTGCGCCTGGCATGCGTATTCGCTGACACCTGCGCGTGATGCATTCCACGTTGCGTGTAGGCGCGGTGTTGTTGGCGGCAGGCGCGGGTTCGCGCATGGGGAACAAACCCAAATCGCTGTTGCAACTCGATGGACAACCACTGATCAAACGCATGGCCAACCATCTGTTGCAAGCGGGTGTTGCTCGCTTGGTGGTGGTGCTGGGCCACTATGCCGAAGACATCAGTCTGCCGCTGGAAGGCATGCCATTGGTGTGGGTGCACAACCCTGACCCCGCGCAAGGGCTGGTGTCGTCTCAGCGCTTGGGCTTGCAAGCGATCGGAGAAGACATTGACGCGGTGGTGATGGCATTGGCTGACCAACCTTTGGTCAACGCGTCAGACATCCAACAGTTGATTCACGTGTTTTCAAAACGGCCGACTGGCACCGACATGGTGTTCCCTGTGGTGCACGGTCAACCGGGCAACCCGGTGCTGCTCAGCGCCGCCGCGCGCTCAGACATTTTGTCTGGCAACAGCGACTTCGGTTGCAAAGAATGGCGGCAAAGCCATGGGCCAAGAACGCACCGCCATGAATGCCAAAACCTGCACTACATCACCGACTTGGACCGCCCGCAAGACATCAGCGACTTCGAGCTCAAGCACGGCGCGCGCTTGCACTGGCCCAGCGGTTGGTGAGTGCACTGGGTAGAATCCGTGGCAATAAGGAATCTGTGACCCATGTCTTTGTTCAGCCGCCCACCCTACGTCTCTGACACCACCCGGTTTTTGCAGCAACTCAAAGCGGCAAAACCCACGCTTGAAGCCGAACAACGCCATGGACGGTCATTGTGGTGGGACAAGCCCCTCAACCGGCAACAGCAGTCCGAATTCCAAGATGCGCGCGTCTCGCAAAAACCTTATGTGTATTTGAGTTCCGTGCCCAAGTGACCACCCCGACCGTGCCCCACTGGCCTGCCGGGCCGAATGCCGACCTTCCCCACATGCCATCGGTGATTGACCACGTGGCTGTGGCCCGCTTGTATGGTGAACCGCTGTTTGCCATGCCGCAAGATTTGTACATCCCGCCGGATGCGCTTCAAATCTTTTTGGAAGCTTTCGAAGGCCCGCTGGATTTATTGCTCTACCTGATCCGTAAACAAAACTTCAATATTTTGGACATCCCCATGGCGGGATTGACGCGGCAATACCTCAGCTATGTCGAGGAAATCCGCAAAACCAATCTGGAACTGGCCGCTGAATATTTGCTCATGGCGGCCATGCTGATTGAAATCAAATCGCGCATGCTGCTGCCGCCGAAAAAGGTTGACAACGGCGGGGAGGTCGAAGACCCCCGGGCTGAATTGGTGCGCCGCCTGCTGGAGTACGAACAACTCAAATTGGCTGCAGCGCGCCTCAATGCCGTGCCGCAACATGGCCGCGATTTCTTGCGCGCTCAGGTATACATTGAACAATCTTTGCAGCCGCGGTTTCCGCATGTCGATGTGCCCGATTTGCAAGCCGCTTGGGCAGACATTTTGCGCCGCGCCAAATTGGTTCAACACCACAAAATCAGTCGCCAAGAACTGTCGGTGCGCGAGCACATGAGCATCGTGCTGAAAAAACTCCAAGGTCAGCGTTTTGTCGAGTTTGAGCATTTGTTTGACCCGTCACAAGGGGTGCCCGTGTTGTTGGTGACTTTCATCGCGCTGCTTGAATTGGCCAAAGAAATGCTGGTTGACATCACCCAAGCCGAAGCCTACGCCCCCATCTATGTCCGTTTGGCATACGCACCCGCCCATTGACACCCACGCTTTGAAGGAGCACACGCCATGAGCGTTCAACCCTCTGCCCCACCCGCCGGCAAACGCCCCGCCATGACCCTCAACAGCTTGATGAAAATGCTGGCTGATGGCGAAAAAATCACCATGCTCACCGCCTATGACGCGACCTTTGCGGCTGTGGCAGATTTGGCTGGTGTAGAAATCATTCTGGTGGGCGATTCACTGGGCATGGTTTGCCAAGGCCACAACAGCACCATCCCGGTGACCCTGGACAACATGCGCTACCACACCGAATGCGTGGCGCGCGGTTTGCAAAAACAAAATGGCCGCCCGCTTGTTTTAGGCGACATGCCATTCGGCAGTTATGCCACGCCTGAACAAGCTTTTCGCAGCGCCAGCGTGCTGATGCAAGCCGGGGCGCACATGGTCAAACTCGAAGGCGGTGCTTGGTTGGCCACCACGGTCGAGTTTTTGGTCACCCGCGGTATTCCTGTGTGTGGCCACATTGGTTTGACGCCGCAAAGTGTCAACACCTTGGGCGGTTACCGGGTGCAAGGCCGCACCGAATCGGCCGCACAACAACTGATGCATGATGCTTTGCAATTGCAAAATGCCGGTGCACAAGCATTGGTGATGGAAATGGTGCCTGCGGCATTGTCTGGCGAGATCACTCGTGCGCTGACCACCTGTGCCACCATCGGCATCGGCGCTGGCGTGGACACCGCAGGACAAATTTTGGTGTTGCATGACATGCTTGGCGTGACCCAGGGCAAGGTGCCGAAATTTGCCCACAATTTCATGACCGACACAGGTAACGTCTTGGGCGCCATGCAAGCGTTTGTCCAAGCTGTGAAAGAAAAACGCTTCCCGGTCAACGAATTGCACGCTTGGTAAATCGCGCATGCTGATCGCCCGCACGGTGGCAGACTTGCGCCGCCATCTTTCGACATTTCAACACCCCGTGTTCGTGCCCACGATGGGCAACCTGCACGAAGGCCATCTCAATTTAATGCGCATGGCCAAGCCACTGGGTGACGTGACTGTTGCCAGCATTTTTGTCAACCGCTTGCAGTTTTTGCCCCACGAAGATTTCGCCAGTTATCCGCGCACTTTCGACAGCGATGGCGATCAACTGCGTGCGCTTGGGTGTGATGTGTTGTTTGCCCCGGATGAATCCGAACTCTACCCCGAGCCCCAAACCTTCAAAGTCTTGCCCGACCCCGCATTGGCGAACATTCTTGAAGGTGAATTCAGGCCAGGGTTTTTCACTGGCGTGTGCACCGTGGTGTTGAAACTCTTTCATTGCGTCTTCAATGGCCAAGCAGGCACCGCGGTGTTTGGTCAGAAGGATTACCAACAGCAACTGGTTTTGAAACGCATGGTGGCGCAATTGGCCATGCCCATTGACATCGTGACCGCTGCCACCACCCGCGCCGCAGACGGTTTGGCCCTGAGTTCACGCAACGGGTATTTGAGTGCAGATGAGCGCGCCGAGGCGGTGCATTTGTCATTGGCATTGAAAGCCTTGGCTGCGTCGGCACGGGCGGCTCAAGCAACGGGGCGCATGGATGTGACCGCCGCCGAGAACCAAGCCATGGACCACCTGCGCGCCAGGGGTTGGCAACCGGACTACGTCACTTTGCGGCACCAACACGATTTGTCACCCGTGTCATCGCCTGGCCATGAACCCATGGTCGTGCTGGGCGCAGCCAAACTCGGCCAGACCCGATTGATCGACAACGCAGAGGTTTGACACTTGCGCCGATTGCAAGGCGCTACTCGCCCTTGGCGTCGCGCCCCATCAATGCAGCGACAGCATCGCGGGCACTGACTGTTCCCTCAAGCACCGAGACCACGGCAGACGCAATCGGCATGTCCACCCCCAATGACTGTGCCCGTTGCACCACCGTGCGCGCGCTGTAAACACCTTCAGCGACATGGCCGAGCGATTGCAACACCTCTGACAGCGCACGGCCTCTGGCCAAGCCCATGCCGACTTGTCGGTTGCGTGACAAATCACCGGTGGCGGTGAGCACCAAATCGCCCAAACCGCTCAAGCCCATGAACGTGTCAGCGCGGGCACCCAAGGCCACGCCCAAACGCGTCATCTCTGCCAATCCGCGCGTCACCAAAGCAGCTCGCGCGTTCATGCCGAGTTCCAGCCCGTCGCACAAACCCGTGGCAATCGCCATCACATTTTTGACGGCGCCACCGACCTCGACACCGACCACATCGTCATTGGCATAAATGCGCAAACTGCCGCCATGAAACGCCTGCACCAATGCATCTCGCACATGGGCATGTTGACTGGCAGCCACCAAAGCGGCTGGCAAACCCAAGGCCACCTCTTGCGCAAAACTCGGACCACTCAACACGCCAGCTTGCAACTTGGCCGCCGCCTGTTGTTGCACTTCGTGTGCCATCCATCCTTGAGAAGCTGCTTCAAAGCCTTTGCACAACCAAACCACTGGGGTGTTCGCTGCAAAAGAAGACAGGTCTGAAAGCAGTCCGCGCAAAGATGCCATCGGCACGGCCAACATCACCAAATCGGTGACGGGCACCAACTGAGCCAACGGCGCGTGGCTGAGCGCGAGTGAATCAGGCAAGAGGGTGCCCGGCAAATAGCGTTGGTTGACACGCGACGCCACCATGTCTTGCACATGGTCTGGGTGACGGCCCCACAACGTGACCGCGTGGCGCTGGCTGGCTTGAACGGCCAGCGCTGTGCCCCAGGCGCCAGCCCCGGCAATCAATAACTTCACTGCAGTTGTTGCTCGGCTTTCATCCGCTGCTGCTGGTCATACATGGCTTGGAAATTGATCTCTGCCATGTGCACCGGCGGGAAACCTGCACGCTGGATCACATCAGCCACATTGCTGCGCAAATAGGGGTAAATGATTTGCGGACAGGCAATGCCTGTGATGGGTTGCAATTGGCCTTCAGGCATGTGCCGGATTTCAAAAATGCCGGCTTGCTTGGCTTCCACCAAAAACATGGTTTGTTCATTGATCTTGGCGGTGACCGTTGCGGTGACGGTGATTTCGTAAACGCCGTCAGCCACTGGTTCAGAATCGAGTCCAATTTGGATGTCCACCGCAGGCTGGTCTTGAGACAACAAAATGCCCGGTGAATTGGGCTGCTCCAATGACATGTCTTTGAGGTACACACGTTGGATGAGGAATACGGGTTCGAGGTTGTCTGCCATCTTGGCTTCCTGACATGAAAAACCCGCTGTGCGGCAAGGCCTGAGCGGGTTGGTTAAAAAAGGATTATCTCAGCTCACTTGCAGCAGTGGCATCAAACCACCACGGTTGTCCAAGGCCATCAAATCGTCGCAGCCGCCGACATGGACATCGCCAATGAAAATTTGGGGGACGGTGCGTCTGCCTGTCAGCGCCATCATGCGGTCACGCTCTTGGTCAGACAAATCGATGCGCACTTCTTCAATGTGTGACACGCCGCGCGCTTTGAGTATTTGTTTGGCGCGCGTGCAATAAGGGCAAACGGCGGTGGTGTACATCTTGACAGGTGCCATGGTCGTTCTGTGTGGGTTAATTCAAGCTGTTTTTTCCAAAGGCAGATTGGCATCCTGCCAGTTTTTCAATCCACCACCCAAACTGTGGACTTTTTCATAGCCCATTTGCAAAGCCAAGCGCTGGGCTTTTTGGGAACGCATGCCGCTGGCGCAAACAAGCAGCAACGGTTTTTTTTTGTCTGGCACGGCCTTGGTCAAGTCGGTGGAAATCTGATCCACCGCCACATGCTTGGAGCCAATCAAATGCCCGCTGGCAAATTCTTCGGCGCTTCTCACATCGACCACGTTGGCTTTTTCCCGGTTGATCAACAACACAGCTTGCGTGGGTGACAACCCAGGGGTGCCCATGGCTTGCAAAGCAGGCAGCAACAAAGCGGTGCCGGAAGTCACCGCAATAAACACCAACATCCAGTTATCGATTAAAAAGTTCACTCACTTAACCCTTAAGGCAACAGCCGTGCATTCTAGAATCCTTTTGGAATACATTCATTGGCAAGGTTTCTTTCATGTACAAGCTCGTTTTGATCCGCCACGGTGAATCGCTGTGGAACCTCGAAAACCGTTTCACTGGCTGGGCCGATGTGGCATTGACGGCCACCGGCGTGGCGCAGGCCAAGCAGGCCGGCCAAAAGCTCAAAGACCACGGTTTTGATTTCGACCTGGGTTACACCAGCATGCTCAAACGCGCCATTCACACCATGTGGCACACCTTGGACAGCATGGAGCGCAGTTGGCTGCCCGTGGCGCACCACTGGCGTTTGAACGAACGCCATTACGGTGCGTTGCAGGGGCTGAACAAAGCCGAAACAGCAGCCGAATATGGCGACGCACAGGTGCTGGCATGGCGGCGCAGTTACGACGTGCCGCCTCCTGCGCTGTCACCCGACGACGAGCGCTGCGAACGACACGATTTGCGCTATGCCAAGTTGCAAGCAGGCCAAGTGCCGCTGACCGAATGCCTGAAAGACACGATCGAACGCGTCATGCCGTTTTGGAACGACTCGCTCGCGCCCGCCATGCGCAGTGGCAAACGCGTGCTGATCAGCGCGCATGGCAATTCCATTCGCGCCATGGTCAAGTACCTGGACGGTATTTCAGACCAGGACATCGTCGGTTTGAACATCCCCAATGGAGAACCTTTGGTTTATGAGCTCGATGCCGATTTGCGCCCTCTGACACACTATTACCTTTGACGCCTCCCCCACACATGCGGGTCCCACGGCGCAGGGGTTATGGTCCAAGAACGTGACGGCCTATCCCATATAGGCAGTAGACTATCTTCCTAAATCGCCATCTCAGCGATCGTCACACATGGGCAGGTTACATATGGGTCAGAAACTCAAAATCGCAGGTTGGTTGACAGTGGGTGCGTTGGCCGGTGCGCTCACCACGTTCTCTCTTCAAACCGTGGCGCGCGCCAACATGGCGCCACTGCCGCTGGAAGAACTGCAACAACTGGCGGCTGTGTTCAGCATGGTCAAGTCTGATTACGTGGAACCTGTCGATGAGAAAAAACTCATCAACGACGCGATTGCGGGCATGGTCTCTAGCCTCGACCCGCACTCACAATATTTCGACAAAAAATCTTACAAAGAATTCCGTGAAGGCACCACAGGCAAATTCGTCGGTGTCGGCATTGAAATTTCGCAAGAAGAAGGCCTGGTCAAAGTGGTCTCTCCGATTGAAGGTTCACCCGCCGACCGCGCTGGCCTCAAACCCGGCGACCTGATCACCAAAATTGACGAGGCGGTGGTCAAAGGCATGACGCTCAATGATGCCGTCAAACGCATGCGCGGCGAGCCCAAAACCAAAGTCGTGTTGACCATCTTCCGCAAAGACGAAAACCGCACCTTCCCCGTCACCATCATTCGCGAAGAAATCAAAACCGTCAGCGTCAAGAGCAAGATGATCGAAAACGGTTACGGCTGGGTGCGTGTGAGCCAGTTCCAAGAACGCACGGTCGATGACCTCACCCGCAAGCTCGAAGAACTCTACAAACAAGACCCCAAAATGAAGGGCTTGGTTTTGGATTTCCGCAACGACCCGGGCGGCCTGCTCGATGCGGCCGTGGCCATCTCTGCGGTGTTCTTGCCTGACAACGTGACCGTGGTTTCCACCAACGGCCAGTTGGAAGAAAGCAAATTCACCTTCAAGGCGGCACCCGACTTTTACTTGCGCCGCGGCGGACAAGACACCGTCAGCACCTTGGCCAGCAAAACCCAAAACTTCTACAAAAAAGTGCCCTTGGTGGTGCTGGTCAACGAAGGGTCTGCCTCTGCCAGCGAAATCGTCGCGGGCGCATTGCAAGACCACAAACGCGCGGTATTGATGGGCAGCCAAACCTTTGGCAAAGGCTCGGTGCAAACCATCCGCCAATTGGGTGCCGACACGGCTTTGAAAATCACCACGGCCCGCTACTACACACCAAGCGGTCGCTCGATTCAAGCCAAGGGCATCATTCCGGATTTGTTGGTCGATGACACCGCAGAAGGCAGCCCTTATGCGGCTTTGCGCACGCGTGAAGCCGATTTGGAAAAACACCTCAACAGTGGTCAAGGCGCGGAAGTCAAAGACCCTGCCCGTGAAAAAGCCCGCGATGAAGCCTTGAAGCGGTTGGAAGAAGAATCCAAAAAGCCTGCGGCTGATCGCAAAACGCCCGAGTTCGGCAGCGCGGAAGACTTCCAGTTGCAGCAAGCGCTCAACCACTTGAAACGCCAACCGGTCAAGATCAGCAAAACCCAGACCGAACGGCCGGTTGAAAAAAAGGAACAGTAAAGGGTGAATGACGCCCAACTGCTGCGTTATTCGCGCCACATATTGCTCAATGAGCTTGGCGATACCGGGCAAGAAACACTGCTGAACAGCCACGCGCTGGTGCTCGGTGCGGGCGGTTTGGGCAGTGCAGCCGCCTTGTATTTGGCGGCTTCAGGTGTTGGTCGCATCACCTTGGTTGACCATGATGTGGTCGACTTGACCAACCTGCAACGCCAAATTGCCCACACCACAGATCGCATCGGCGAACCCAAGGTGGCGTCAGCGCGCCAATCCATGCTAGCGCTCAACCCTGACATTGACATCCACATTTTTTCGCAGCGCGCGGATGCAGCTTGGTTGCATGAACACATGCCGCAGGTGGATGTGGCGCTGGACTGCACAGACAATTTCACCACCCGACACGCGTTGAATGCCGCCTGTGTTGCCCATGCCGTGCCGTTGGTCAGCGGGGCGGTGATCCGGTTCGATGCACAACTCACCACTTATGACACACGCCATCCTGACTCTCCTTGTTATGCCTGTGTGTTTCCGCCAGACGACGCACCAGAGGAAATCAGTTGCGCCACCATGGGCGTGCTCGCACCACTGGTGGGTGTGATTGGCAGTTTGCAAGCGGCAGAAGCCCTGAAGCTGCTCGCAGGCATTGGTGACTCATTGGCCGGGCGTTTGCAATTGTTGGACGGCCACAATTTAAGCTGGACGGAAATGCGCTTACAGCGACAAAGCGATTGCCCGGTTTGCCGTCATCGGCCCAACACATAGTGCTGAACCTGAAAGTCCGATCCGCTGTCTGACAACAGCGTTTCTTGTTGTGTCAACTGGAATCCTGCTTTGATCACCACACGGGCGCTGGCGGTGTTTCTGACATCGATGCGACACAACATGCGCACGTGTGGCCAATGTTGCCTCACATAATCGGTTAACACCTTGACGGCTTCACTGGTGCGTCCCTGGCCTTGAAATTCGCTGCTGCACCAGTAACCCAATTCCCAAACCTGGTTCTCATGGTCCAAGCGATGAAAGCCGATGCTGCCCACCAACCGGCCGCTGTCGGTGTCCCACATCAACAACGGCCAACGCAAGCCCATGACCCAAGACGCATAGCAAGTCTGGCAATAGTCTTCAGAGATGTCAGCTGACTGCGCTTGCTGCGCCCACGGCAGAGAGTCAGGCCATTGACGCAACAGGTCCAACGTGGATGACACCGCTGGGTACAACGCCATGCCTTCACCCGGCAAAGGACAACGCAACCACATGCGCGGTGTTTGCAACTGCTGGGCAAACACCGCGGTGCTCATGCGTTGACGATCCATCCTTCCAACCGGTCCATGTCCGACGGAAGTCCATACATCGCATCGCCATTCGCATGCTGTTGCAACGCCCAAGCCGCTTGCATCATGCAGATGACGGCGTCTATGCTGTCGCCACTGGCATCGCCGACCAAGGTGTCCGCCATCGCCGAGCTGAGTTTCAATCGCAATGGCACATCATCATGTCCCCAGACCAATGCATGCAACAGGTTTTTGCGCGCCACCCAACGCTCGGTGGTTTGTTTCGCGACAGCATCGTTCTTGTAGCTTTGCCGGTTCAACACGCGACGCGCCCACATGCCAGGGTAAGTTTCCAGCGCCACCCGACGCAAATCGCCTGCGTGCAAACCCGGGAAATGCACGCCTGCTTTCAACAGCAATGGCACACCGGCATGCATCATGAATGCCACCGGCGGGTTGACCCATTTCATTGATGGGCTGGAACCTGCAGGCCCGTCAGTGGCGCGGTGGGCAAATTTGCCACCCACTGGTCGGGCTTGGCAAAACGCCGCAAACGATGTGCGAATGTCTGCACGGCTGAGCTGTGAAAAATGTTGCATGCACGCGAGCCATTGCGTGGGCCAACCCAAGGTTTGCACCAACTCGCGCGGCAACCCAAACGGCAGGTCAAAGCCGCCCACCCAATCGCTGTGCGTTTGCAAACCATCACTGAAAGCGCTGAGCGATGGCAAGCGCTCTAATGCAGTGAGCGCCACACGGTCCCCCACCAGTTCTCCCCATGCCAGCAAGATGGGTTTGCGTGGGTTGGGGCTGCTGCTGAAATCGCAACCCAGCAGCCGTGTCATGCCCACGGGTTGCTAACCACTGCAGGTGGCATCGGCTTAACTTTTTTGGGGGATCAAAGCCAAAAACTCTCGGCGCAATATCGGGTCTTTCAAGAACGCCCCACGCATGACCGAATTGATCATGCGGCTGTCCAAATCTTTGACGCCGCGCCATGCCATGCAAAAGTGCGTGGCTTCCATCACCAAGGCCAAGCCGTCAGGGCGGGTTTTTTGTTGAATCAAATCGGCCAATTGCACCACGGCCTCTTCTTGGATTTGCGGTCTGCCCATCACCCATTCTGCCAAGCGGGCGTATTTGGACAAGCCAATGACATTGGTGTTTTCATTGGGCAACACCCCAATCCAAATCTTGCCGATGATGGGACAAAAGTGGTGGCTGCATGCGCTGCGCACCGTGATGGGCCCGACGATCATCAATTCATTGAGTCGCTCGGCATTGGGGAACTCGGTGATGTCAGGCGAGGTGACATAGCGCCCGTTGAACACTTCCTTGACATACATTTTGGCAAGTCGCTTGGCGGTCTCGTTCGTGTTGTGGTCGTTGGCGGTATCGATCACCAAACTCTCGAGCACATGCTTCATTTTGTCTTCAACCTCTTGCAGCAAACCTTCGAGTTCGCCGGGCTGAATGAATTCGGAAATATTGTCGTTGGCGTGAAAGCGTTGCTTGGCGGCTTTGACACGCTCACGGATTTTGACGGAGATGGGAACGCCCTGGTCGACGATGGAGGAGGACATGTTGGGATCAATCCAAGTGGTTGTGGCGGGATGCTAACAGCCGCTGGTATCAGGGCCAGCGTGCGTCGGGCAAAACCTCAATTCACTGAGGTTGCAAAGCCTCAGTGAGGGTGCCAAGCCTTCAAGCGGGCTTGAGATCGAGGTTGCGCAAGCGAATGTGCAACTCGCGCAACTGTTTTTCATCGACCAAGGACGGGGCCTGGGTCAGCAAACATTGCGCACGCTGGGTTTTGGGGAAGGCAATCACATCGCGGATGGATTCTGCACCGGTCATGAGTGTGACGATGCGGTCCAAACCGAACGCCAAACCGCCGTGCGGTGGGGCCCCGTATTGCAATGCATCCAACAAGAAACCAAATTTGATTTGCGCTTCTTCAGGCGTGATCTTCAATGCATCGAACACTTTTTGCTGGACATCGGCGCGGTGGATACGCACCGAGCCGCCGCCAATTTCCCAGCCGTTCAACACCATGTCGTAGCCCTTGGCCACGCACTTTTCAGGGGCAGTGACCATCCAGTCTTCATGGCCGTCTTTGGGTGCCGTGAAAGGGTGGTGCACGGCGTTGTAACGCTGTGCTTCTTCGTCGTATTCAAACATGGGGAAGTCGACCACCCACAACGGCGCCCAGCGGTCTTCCAGCAAACCTTGTTTTTTGCCGAAATCGCTGTGGCCGATTTTCAAACGCAATGCGCCGATGGCATCGTTCACCACCTTGGCTTTGTCAGCGCCGAAGAACAACACATCGCCGTTTTGCGCGCCGGTGCGTTGCAAAATATCGGCAATCGCTTTGTCGTGCAGGTTTTTCACAATCGGCGACTGCAAGCCTTCGCGGCCAGCAGCCACATCGTTGACCTTGATCCACGCCAGGCCCTTGGCCCCATAAATCTTCACAAACTCGGTGTAACTGTCGATCTCGCCACGGCTGATGTCACCGCCGCCGGGCACCCGCAAAGCCACCACGCGTCCGCCCGGGGTGGTGGCAGGAGTGCTGAACACTTTGAAGTCTACATCTGCCATCACATCGGTGAGCTCGGTGAATTCAAGCTTGACGCGCAAGTCAGGTTTGTCAGAGCCGAACCGGTGCATGGCATCGGTGTAACTCATGATCGGGAAGTCACCCAACTCAATGCCCAATGCCTCAACGAACACGCCTTTGATCATGTTCTGGAAAAGCGCGCGGATTTCCTCTTCGTCCATGAACGAGGTTTCGATATCGATCTGGGTGAATTCTGGTTGACGATCGGCCCGCAAATCTTCGTCACGAAAACATTTGGTGATTTGGTAGTAGCGGTCAAAGCCCGACACCATCAACAACTGTTTGAACAGTTGGGGGGACTGCGGCAGCGCAAAGAAATGCCCGTCATGGACACGGCTGGGCACCAAGTAATCGCGCGCGCCTTCGGGCGTGCTTTTGGTCAACATCGGGGTTTCGATGTCGACAAACCCATTGGCGTCCAAAAATTTGCGCACGGCCATCGCCACTTTGTAGCGCAGCATCAGGTTTTTTTGCATGTAAGGACGACGCAAATCCAACACGCGGTGCGTCAAGCGGGTGGTTTCAGACAAGTTGTCATCGTCAAGCTGAAACGGCGGGGTCACCGAAGGGTTGAGCACCACCAATTCATGGCACAAGACTTCGATTTTTCCGCTCTTCAACGTGTCATTGGCTGTGCCTTCAGGGCGCAACCGCACCAAGCCTTTGATTTGTATGCAGAACTCGTTGCGCAATTCTTCAGCGCGTTTGAACATCTCGGGACGGTCGGGGTCACACACGACTTGGACATAGCCCTCGCGGTCGCGCAAGTCGACAAAAATCACACCGCCATGGTCGCGCCTGCGGTTGACCCAACCGCACAACGTGACGGTTTGTCCTTGAAGGGCTTCGGTCACCAAGCCGCAGTAATGAGAGCGCATTGCCATGGTCAAAATTCTTTCGTGAAAGTTTTCTTAAAAAGACAGCCCGCCAAACGCATCAAGACGGCAGCTTGGCAGCAGGTGGTTGATCGGGCGACACCGCGCCCATGGAAATCACATAGGTCAGTGCCTGGTCCACGCTCATGTCGAGTTCAATCACATCGACCGCTGGCACCACCAAGAAAAAACCGCTGGTGGGGTTGGGCGTGGTCGGGACATAGACGCTGATGTGCCCTTCTCCCACGTGCGCAGCCACTTCGCCCGTGGGTGTGCCGGTTTGAAACGCGATCGTCCATGCGCCTTGGCGCGGGTACTGAATCAACACGGCTTTGCGAAACGCATTGCCATTGCTGGAAAACAAGGTGTCTGAGACTTTTTTGACACTGGTGTAAATGGATTTGACGATGGGTATGTGGGTGAACAGTTTGTCCCACTGGGTCACCAACCAGCGGCCCGCCACGTTTGAGGCAAATGCACCGGTGGCGACCAACACCACAAACACCAACACCACACCGAGCCCGCGTATTTGTAACAAGTGTTGAAACGAGTCGCCCAAGCTTTGCGGCAACACACTGGTCAAGCCATTCAATACATTGGCAAATATGCCGTCCATGGCGCCCACCAACCAACTCAGCACCCACAAGGTGATGGCCAATGGCAGCCAAACCAGCAAGCCGGCGAATATGTACTTTTTGATATTCATGGCAATGAAAAATAAGAATTAATGACAGGCGCAAGATGGCGCACAGGCGCTGGCGCTGGCCGTGGGGGTATCGGTTTTGACCGGGGCGGTGCTGGCTGGTGCATCTTTGGACGGCGTGTCCGTCACGGGTGCGCTGCCGCCATCCGTGGTTGCCGGTGTTGCCACGGGGGCATTGTTTGATTTGAAATCTGTCGCGTACCAGCCCGACCCTTTGAGCTGAAAACCAGGCGCAGACAACTGCTTGGAAAAGCTGGGTTTGCCGCATTGCGGGCAATCTGTCAGTGCCGGGTCTGAGATTTTTTGCAATTGGTCTTTGGCGAAACCGCAAGCTCCGCATTTATAGGCATAAATAGGCATGGTGTGACCGCAGTGTTCTGAAATGGATGACCAAAGCCAAGCATTGTAAGCTTTTACGCTTTCAAAGGGGATTTTCCGCTGGGTACAGCGACTGATTACATATACTAGAGCACCTGCCGTTTTGCGCAGGTTCCATCCTGACCACCCACTTATCTTTCTGGAGTCAAAGTCATCATGATCCATCGTTTTTCACTGGTACTCGTCGCTGTTTTGGCCCTTGCCGCTTGCGGAAAAAAAGAAGAGCCCAAAGCGGCTGCACCGGCCGCGGCTGTCAATGCCGAAGAAAAAGTGCTCAACATTTACAACTGGCCCGACTACGTGGCGAAGGACCTGATCGCCAACTTTGAAAAAGAATCTGGCATCAAGGTGAACTACCAGACCTTTGAAAACAACGAAGCGTTGCAAGCCAAACTCGTTGCTGGCAACACCGGCTACGACATCGTGGTGCCCGGGTCCGTGTTTGTCAAAGCGCAGATCGATGCCGGCTTGCTCAAGAAACTCGACAAAACACAAATCCCGAATTACAAAAACCTGGACACCGGTTTGATGAGCAAACTCGTTGGCGTGGACCCAGGCAATGATTACGTCATCCCTTGGGCATGGAGTTTCACCACCGTGGCCATCAACAAAGCCAAAGTGGCCAAAGCCCTTGGCAGCACCGCCATGCCAGACAACGCTTGGGATTTGGTGTTCAACCCCACTTACACCAGCAAGCTCAAATCCTGTGGCATCGCGTATTTGGATTCGCCCACCGAGGTCTTGCCGCCAGCGCTGCACTACATCGGCAAGAAGGCCTATTCTGAGGATGCGGCCGACCACAAGGCGGCAGGCGAGATGCTGGCCAAGGTCCGCAAAGACATTCGCCTGTTCTCTAGCACCATGATCGACGACTTGGCTGGCGGCAAAGCCTGCGTGGCATTGGGCTGGGCGGGTGACTTCATTCAAGCAGCCAACCGTGCCGCCGAAAACAAGAGCGGTGTCGAGATTGAAGTCATGTTGCCCAAAACGGGCGGCTTGATCTTTTTTGACACGATTGCCGTACCCGCTGACGCCAAGCACCCGAACAACGCCATGGCGTTCATCAATTACTACCTCAAGGCCGAGGTGTCTGCTTCTCAAACCAACGAGCTCGGTTACCCCACTGCTACCAAAGCCAGCGTTCCCATGGTGGCCCCTGAAGTGGCGCAAAACAAAGCCGTGTTTCCGGACGATGCAAACTTGGCTTTGATGGTTCCCCCTGAAGCGCTCGGTAACGCCACCCGCGAGTCCATGACAGCGGTTTACACCAGCTTCAAAAAAGGCAAGTGACCCCAGACACAGCGGTGCATCACCTACACCTGATCTGCCGCTGTCTCACTGTTGAATCGGTCAGCCTGTGACAGCCGCCTTGGTTTCTTGGCACCAGCTCGCATTGCGTCGCGGACGCAGTGTGGTGCTGGCTGTGCCTTGGTTCTGGTTGTTGCTGTTTTTCGCGGTGCCGTTTTTCATTTTGTTGCGCATCAGCGTGACCGACATGGGCGAGGGCTTAGACCCCTTCGCCCCCTTGCTGGAATCGCGCGACGGTCATGTCGTGCTGCACCTGAAACTGGCCAATTACCTGTCGCTGCTGCAAGACGTGGACACTGGCGACTGGCTGCAAACCCTCTACACCGAGTCTTACCTGCTGTCGTTGAAATACGCCTTGTGGACCACGTTGTTGTGCCTGTTTTTTGGCTACCCGTTTGCGTATTTTTTGGCCCGCAGTCCCGCCCATGTGCGACCCCTGTTGTTGCTGATGGTGATGTTGCCGTTTTGGACATCCTTTTTGCTGCGTGTGTACGCATGGAAAGGTTTGTTGACCGAGCAAGGCGTCATCAACCACCTGTTGATGGCCATCGGGCTGATCCAAGAACCCCTGCAATTGCTCTACAACGACGTGTCCATGTTGGTGGGCATGACCTATGTGTATTTACCTTTCATGGTGCTGCCTTTGTATGCCAACTTGGTCAAACTCGATGACCGGTTGTTGGAGGCGTCACAAGATTTGGGCGCCACGCCTTGGCAAACCTTTTGGCTGGTCACCGTGCCCTTGAGTCGCTCAGGTGTGGTGGCGGGCTCGATGCTGGTGTTCATTCCTTGCTTAGGCGAGTTCGTCATTCCTTCTTTGTTGGGTGGTGCCGAAAACCTGATGATCGGTCGTGTGGTCTGGGACGAAATGTTCAGCAGCAACAATTGGCCGCGTGCCTGTGCGCTGGCGATTGTGATGATCGTGGGGGTGGTCATGCCATTGGCTTGGTACAACCAACGCGTGGCGAGCAAAGCCGAACTGGAGAGGCACACATGAGCTTGGCTTGGTGGCGTCAGCACTTCGGTAAATTTTGGCTTGCAGGTGTCTTTGCTTTCTTTTATTTGCCGCTGGCTTTTTTGGTGGTGTTCTCGTTCAACAGCACCCGACAAGACAGTGTATTCACCGGCTTTTCCCTGCGCTGGTACCAAGCACTGGTCAATGACAGCCGGTTGGTCGATGGGTTCTTCTTGTCACTGAAGGTGGCCTTGCTGAGCGCCACACTGGGCACCGTGTTGGCCACGATGGCAGCTTATGCGTTGGTGCGGTTTGGCGCTTTTCGCGGCCGCACATTGTTCAATGCAATGCTGTCGTCCCCGCTGGTCATGCCTGAAGTCATCATTGGCATGTCATTGCTGTTGTTGTTTGTGGGCATGGAGCGCCTGTTGGGTTGGCCTGAGCGCGGCACTTTGACCATCGTGCTGGGCCATGCCTTGCTCGGCATGGCTTACGCCAGTGTCGTGATTCAATCGCGACTCAAAGACATGGACCGGTCCATCGAAGAAGCGGCGCTCGACCTTGGATGCAGGCCCTTTCAGGTGTTTTTTCTGGTGACTTTGCCCAACATGTCGCAAGCCTTGGTGGCGGCTTGGTTGCTGACCTTCACCTTGTCATTTGACGATGTGGTGGTGTCTGAATTCTTGTCGGGACCAGGCGTGACCACCTTGCCGCAAGTCATCTTCAATTACGCAAGGCGCGGGGTCAACCCGTCCATTTACGCCGCTGCCAGTTTGCTGATGTTGGTGGTCACCATCGCGGTGGTGATCTACGGCGTGCACACGGCTCGGCAAGCACGGTTGAACCAACGCCCGCCGAGCGGGTGATCAACCAGTGGTTACCAGGCTCCACATGCCCAGTAAAGCGGTGACCACCAAGCCGGCGAAGAATCCCAGCGCCAGCAGCAACAGGGTTTGCAACGTGCGATTGCTGCGTTGTTGTGCGCGTATCAATGCATGCAATTGGCGTTTTTCTTCTTCGTGGTCGCGTTGCAAAAACGCGTGCACCAAGCGCGGTAACTCGGGCAGCATTTTGGCCAAGCGTGGCGCTTCGTCTTTGAGTTGTTTCCACAAACGTTGCGGCCCGACTTGCTCGAGCATCCATTTCTCTAAAAACGGTTTGGCGGTGCTCCACAAATCCAACTCCGGGTCGAGCTGTCTTCCCAAACCCTCAATGTTGAGCAAGGTTTTTTGCAGCAACACCAGTTGCGGTTGAATCTCCACCTGAAAACGGCGCGAGGTTTGGAACAAACGCATCAACACCATGCCCAAGGAAATTTCCTTGAGTGGTCTGTCGAAATACGGCTCACACACGGCACGAATCGCTGACTCCAATTCATCCACGCGGGTTTGTGCAGGCACCCAGCCTGACTCGATGTGCAATTCCGCCACACGTTTGTAATCACGCCGGAAAAATGCCGTGAAGTTTTGTGCCAAGTACTCTTTGTCGAATTCGGTCAAGGTCCCGACAATGCCAAAGTCGAGTGACACATATTGGCCGAACGTGGCAGGAGCCAAGCTGACCTGGATGTTCCCCGGGTGCATGTCGGCATGGAAAAAACCATCGCGAAACACTTGGGTGAAAAAAATCGTGACGCCGTCGCGGGCCAACTTCGGAATGTCCACGCCCGCTTGACGCAAGGCATCCACATGGCTGATCGGCACGCCATGCATGCGTTCCATGACGATGACGTCGCGGGTGCACAGGTCCCAAATCATTTCGGGAATCAACACCAAATTCAGCCCCGACATGTTGCGGCGCAGTTGCGTGGCATTCGAGGCCTCGCGCACCAAATCGAGTTCATCGTGCAAATATTTGTCGAACTCGGCCACCACCTCACGCGGTTTCAAGCGCTTGCCATCATGCGACAAACGTTCCAACCAAATCGCCATGGTGCGCATCAAATCCACGTCTTTGTCGATCACTTGCAGCATGCCCGGGCGCAATACCTTGACCGCGACTTCACGTTCTTGCCCAGAGGGGCTGCGCAAGGACGCGAAATGCACTTGGGCAATGGATGCGCTGGCCACAGGCACGCGGTCAAAGCGGCTGAAAATTTGGTCAACCGGGCGACCCAGCGCTTTTTCAATAGAGGCTACCGCAACGTCAGAAGGAAACGGAGGCACTTGGTCTTGCAGTTTGGCCAATTCATCCGCGATGTCGCTGGGCAACAAATCGCGTCGGGTTGACAGCACCTGTCCCAACTTGACGAACACCGGCCCCAAATGTTCCAAAGCCTGTCGCAAGCGTTGTCCGCGCGGCGCACTCAAATTGCGGCCAATGGTGAGCACGCGGGTCAAACGGATCAGCCAAGGCTGCTTGAAACCGGAGAGCAACAACTCATCCAAGCCAAAGCGCAGAACAATCCAAACAATGAAAATGCCGCGGTAGATGCGGGTCATTTGGCGACAAACTCACGCAAAGCGGTGGCGATGCGCTTGAACATGTTCGCCATGTGGTGCGCGGTGGCGTCACCAAACACCTTCGATAAATCTTCTTCCATGTCCCAGCGCACATGGTCAACCAACCAGTTGATGTCGGCGGCGAGCATCACATCGCCATCAATCCGCATCGCGGGTTTATCGCCTTTGGCCAAGGTTTGCAGCAACGCCAGCGGTTGGTCTTGGCTGATGTGCAAATGCAAATCGGCCGCTTGGTGCGCATCAGCGCGCGCCAGCAAGCCTGCGGGTGTGATCAGCCATTGCAAACGGTATTCGCGCCAACTGACTTGCACGCATTGGCCTTGTTGTCGCCGCAAGCGTTCGGTGGCTGCCGGTTCTTGCCCAATCACATGGTTGAGCAGCAACACCAGTTTGTCTTGCAGTTCATGCAGCAACCAATCTGGCAGGCGAAACGCCAGCAAGAAACCGGACAAACGGGCAGACGCGTCTGCAAGCGAGGTAGCAAGGGCCATGAAAGAATCCGGTGAGCTGTTGGAAAACTGAACAGCTCGGATTATTGCAAGGCTTGCACCCCCGCGACCAACCAACCAGCGCCGCCGGTTTTGGGCTTGGTCATGTTCCACACCTCGCGGAAGGGGCTGGGCGCCGCATGGGGTTCTTCGCGGATCATGCCGGAGAACTCCAAACTGGCCATGTAACCTTGGCCCAAATCCTCGATGCCCAGCATTTGGGCCTCGAGCATCACCACTTCGGTGGTGTTCGGGCCTTGCACCAACTGGCCACGCTCGGCCAATTGGGTTTGGATTTCATGCAGCATGCTGTCGGTCATCATGGCGCGCAGTGCAGGAATGTCGGCACGGTCCCACGCCGCTTGCAAACTGATGAAATTTTCTTTCGCAGATGCCACAAAGCCTTGCACATCAAAATCTGGCGGGATGAACCAATTTTGGTTACCACCGATCAAGGAAGAACCGATGCGAACGCCAGAACGCGAAGCAGCGGAACTGTCAAAACTGGTGTCGGTTTGCTCCCATGGCCTGGCAGAAGCGTCGTTGCCTACTTTGGCGGGGTTGTATTGCGGCATGTTGCCGGGGTTGGTTGACGAGCCACTGCCGCCGTAAGCGTAAGGACTGGGCATGGGCGCACCACGGCGGCGCAAAAAATACCCGATCAGGGCCACGGCCAACATGGCGATCAACCCAAACATCAGGATTTGACCGAATTCAGCGCCAAAGCCCAACGAATGCGCCAACCAGGCCAAGCCCAGACCGGCTGCCAAGCCACCGAGCATGGCACCCCATGGGCGACGGGGGGCTGCCGAAGCAGGTGAGGTGGGCGCTGGTGCCGGCGCGGCATTGGGTGATGTCGGACGCGCCGCTTCACGCTGGGTCACGTTGCCTGATTGTTGTCCAAGGGATTTGCCGCCACCCATGCGTCGGGCAGCATCGGCATGCATGCTGACCATGGCCATGCTTAAAGCTAAAACAACACTGAAAAATTTCATACGACAGCCACTCCGAAAAACACAATCACACACTAACAGCGTATTCCAACATGAAGTGCGACCAAACCCAAATTCATGTTGTGTATGTCCACATGGGCAAAGCCACTATCTTGCATAAGGGCTTTGAGGGTTTGCTGGTCGGGATGCATGCGGATCGATTCGGCCAAGTAGCGGTAGCTGGCATCGTCGCCCGCGACCAGCTTGCCCAAGCGCGGCAGCACTTCAAACGAATACCAGTCGTAGGCCTTGGCCAATGGCGGGGCCACTTTGGAAAACTCAAGCACCAACAACTTGCCGCCGGGTCTGAGCACACGCGCCATTTCAGTCAATGCGCGGTCTTTGTGGGTCATGTTGCGCAAACCAAAGGCCACGCAGACCCGATCAAATGCCGCATCGGGAAACGGCAAATGCTCGGCATCGCACACGGTGGTGGGCAGCAACACCCCTTTGTCAATCAGCCGCTCTCGGCCTTGGCGCAACATGGCCAAGTTGATGTCGGTGTGAACCACCTGACCGCGCGGACCCACTTTGTCGGCAAAGGCCATGGCCATGTCGCCGGTGCCGCCCGCAATGTCCAGCACCTTGTCGCCGGGTTTCAGATTGGCCACCATCACCGTGTAGGCCTTCCAAGCCCGGTGCAGCCCCATCGACATCAAGTCGTTCATGATGTCGTATTTGGACGCCACCGAATCGAACACACCACGCACCCGGCGCGCTTTGTCCTGCTCGTCAACCTTCTTGAACCCAAAATCTGTGGTGGCCATGAACTTGTGTGATCCTTATGAATGGCAGGCAGAACCACCGCGCTCGGCCATGGGTGCATCGCGGTCCACGCCCGCTTGTTGCAAACGCTGCTCGTATTGCGTCCACAGTTGTGCTTGGTTAACGCCTAAAAAATGCAAATAGTCCCATGAAAAAATACCGCTGTCGTGGCCATCGCTGAACGAAGGTTGCACGCCGTAATGACCGACGGGCTGCAAACTCAAAATGCCCACATGGCGCTTGCCGGATTGCAACACTTCCTGGCCAGGACCATGTCCTTGCACTTCTGCAGACGGGCTGTAAACACGCAGCAACTCAAAAGGCAAATGGAATGACTGTCCGTTGTCAAAGGCAATTTCCAGCGTTTTGGACACCTCGTGCAACACGATGTCGGTGGGCTGTGGGGTGGTGGCTTGCAGTCCGGCCATGCTTACACCAACACCCGCTCGATACCGCCTGCATTGGCAAGCTGCACGTACGTTGGCATCCATTGTTCGCCGAGTATTTGGCGCGCCATTTCCACCACGATGTAATCTGCCTCGAGCAAACCATTTTGCAAATCGTCTTGGAAGCGATTGAGTCCAATCAAGCAACTCGGACAAGAGGTCAGCACTTTGACATTCGCTTTGTCAGAGACCCAACCTTTGTCGCGCAAACTGGTTTCGCCAGCGAGGATTTCTTCTTCTTTGCGAAAACGGATTTGGGTCGAAATGTCGGGACGGGCATAAGCCAAGCCGCCACTTTCACCGCAGCAACGTTTGCTCTCTAACACCTGATCGCCCAACAAGGCTTTGACGGTTTTCATGGGGGCTTGCTGTTTCATCGGACTGTGACACGGGTCATGGTACAGGTAGGCTTGTTGGCCCGGCAAAGTCACGCCTTTTTCCAACAGGTATTCGTGGATGTCCACAATGCGGCATCCGGGGAAAATTTTCTCGAACTCATAGCCTTGCAACTGGTCGTAACAGGTGCCACAACTGACCACCACCGTTTTGATGTCCAGGTAGTTGAGCGTGTTGGCCACACGGTGAAACAGCACGCGGTTATCGGTGATGATTTTGTCGGCCTTGTCCTGCTGGCCCGAGCCACGCTGCGGATAACCACAACACAAATAGCCGGGTGGCAACACGGTTTGCACGCCCACATGCCACAGCATGGCTTGCGTGGCCAAGCCGACTTGGCTGAACAAGCGCTCTGAGCCACAACCGGGGAAATAGAACACCGCTTCGGCATCCGCACTGGTGGTCACAGGGTTGCGAATGATGGGCACGTAATCGCGGTCTTCGATGTCAAGCAATGCACGCGCGGTTTTGTTGGGCAACCCCGCTGGCATTTTTTTATTGACAAAGTGGATCACTTGCGACTTGAGGGCGGGTTGGCCAACCGAGGCAGGCGGTTGACGGGTTTGACGGCGCGCGATCGTGCCCATCACGCCATTGGCCATGCGCTGCGCTTGCATGCCCCAACGGGTGAGTTGATGACCGAATTGGATCGCACTGGGATGCATGGTGCTGACCAACCATGATTGAAATGCTTGGGCAGGTCGAAAACTCTGGCGCCCCATTTTGCGCAGCAAGTTGCGCATGTTCATGCTGACATCGCCAAAGTCAATGTTGACCGGACACGGGGTGGCGCACTTGTGGCACAGCGTGCAATGGTCAGCGACGTCTTCGAATTCTTCCCAATGCTTGATGGACACACCGCGGCGGGTTTGCTCTTCGTACAGAAACGCTTCAATCAACAACGACGTGGCCAAAATTTTGTCACGCGGGCTGTAGAGCAAGTTGGCGCGCGGCACATGGGTGGCACACACCGGCTTGCATTTGCCGCAACGCAAACAGTCTTTGATCGCGTCAGAAATGGCGCCGATGTCAGACTGCTGCATGATCAGCGACTCGTGGCCCATCAAGCCAAAACTGGGTGTGTAAGCGTGGCTCAAATCGGCGTGTCGCACTTGTGGATCAGGCTGGGTGGGACGGCGAAGCAACTTGCCTTTGTTGAAATGGCCGTGGGGATCGACACGCGCTTTGTAATCGGCAAACGGCTGCAATTCGCTGTCGCTCAGGTATTCCATCTTGGTGATACCGATGCCGTGTTCGCCGGAGATGACGCCGTCCAATGACCTGGCCAACGCCATGATGCGATCAACCGCTTCGTGCGCGGTTTGCAACATGTCGTAATCGTCGCTGTTGACCGGCAAGTTGGTGTGTACATTGCCGTCGCCGGCATGCATGTGCAACGCAGCCCAGACCCGGCCCTTGAGCACTTGCTGATGCACTTTGTCAAACTCGCGGCGCAACGGCGCAAACGCGGCACCACTGAACAGCAAATGCAATTCAGCGCGCAACTGGGTTTTCCAACTGGCGCGCAATTCGTGGGTTTGCAATGGCAACAAACAGGTGTCGATGTCGATCAACCATGACAGCCATCGCCCCCGCACCTCGGCAATCAACGCCAGCGCTTGGTCGACCCGCTCTTGCAGCAATTCGGGTGACGGCCTGTCCAATTCATCATCGACCGCCGCCATGGGCAATTGACCACTGGCCAGCAAGGTTTGCAAGGCGTCGCACAAGGCAATTTTGTTGCGCAACGACAGTTCAATGTTGATGCGCTCAATGCCGTCGGTGTACTCGGCCATGCGCGGCAAAGGGATGACCACGTCTTCGTTGATCTTGAACGCGTTGGTGTGCCGACTGATGGCCGCCGTGCGTTTGCGGTCTAGCCAGAATTTTTTACGCGCTTCAGGACTGACCGCGACAAAACCTTCACCGCTGCGGGCGTTGGCCAATCGCACCACCTCAGACGTGACCCTTGCCACGTCGTCGGCGTCATCTCCCGCGATGTCGCCAAACAACACCATCTTGGGCAAACCACCGCGCTTGGACTTCGTGGTGTAGCCCACGGCTTTCAAATAGCGGTTGTCCAAATGTTCCAAACCCGCGAGCAAGGTGCCGGTTTGCTTGGCGACCTCGAACATGTAATCTTTGATTTCCACAATGCTGGGAACCGCTTGGTGCGCCGGACCAAAAAACTCTAAGCACACTGTGCGCGTGTGCGCAGGCATGCGGTGCAAAATCCAACGTGCGCTGGTGATCAATCCATCGCAACCTTCTTTTTGCACACCGGGCAAGCCACTCAAAAATTTATCGGTGACATCTTTGCCAAGGCCGGCTTTGCGAAAACTGCGGCCAGGGATGTCCAATCGCTCGGTGCGCACAGGCGTGACCCCGTCGGCCTCGAAATAACGCAACTCGAAACTGGCCAACTCGGCGTCGTGGATCTTGCCCAAGTTGTGGTTGAGGCGAACCACCTCCAGCCACTGGGCGTCGGGCGTGACCATGCGCCAACTGGCCAAATTGTCCAAAGCCGTTCCCCAGAGCACCGCTTTTTTGCCCCCTGCGTTCATGGCGATGTTGCCTCCGATGCACGAGGCCTCGGCCGAGGTCGGGTCCACCGCAAACACCAACCCGGCGGCATCTGCGGCATCGGCCACACGTTGCGTCACCACACCCGCTTCGGTCCAAATGGTCGCCGTGGTGTGGGTCAAGCCAGGGAGTTGAACCTGCTGCACCGCGTGAATCGCTGTCAATTTTTCGGTGTTGATCACCACGCTTTGCCAAGTCAATGGAATCGCGCCACCGGTGTAGCCGGTGCCGCCGCCGCGCGGCACGATGGTCAGACCCAGTTCGATGCAGGCCTTGACCAAACGCGCCATCTCGGCCTCGCTGTCCGGGGTCAACACCACAAACGGGTATTCAACCCGCCAGTCAGTGGCATCGGTGACATGCGACACCCGGCCCATGGCATCGAACTTGATGTTGTCGACCGCGGTGCATTTGCGCAACACTTTGAGCGCTTTTTTTCGCAATGACTGCTGTTGCTCAAATTGCTGGGCGAATTGGTCGACCGCAACTTGCGCGGCG
>Ga0192647_100161_pt1 | contig 43380 bp, 59 predicted proteins | sample LauGreFa1BDMLBSN_2_FD_133046 | JGI IMG/M metagenome (GOLD analysis project Ga0192647, IMG submission 133046) | Freshwater lake microbial communities from Lake Michigan, USA - Fa13.BD.MLB.SN - reassembly | ecosystem: Environmental > Aquatic > Freshwater > Lake | place: Lake Michigan, USA... | reverse complement strand
TCCGACTTCTAATGGCACGAGGCTCAAACAGTCGAGAAGGTCGGTCGGCAAGAAGTGAAGCCCCGCCTCTTGGTTCTCCCTTGAAGCCCGTCTACGAGGGTCTTGTTCCGACGGATGCTATGAAGGCGGACAATGCCTTTAAATCAGCCAGACGGCTTGCCCTACGAGACATTGGACAGTCGGTTTCTCTTGATGCCGAAGATGGGCGTGTAGCCCCGAAATACACATCGGAAACGATGAACTTCCAATTTGGCGGTGAAACATACTTGATGAAGATTGAGGCGAATGTTAAGTTCTCCGAATCTGGTGGCGACTCCAACACGGAGTTGTCCAATATCAAATACACCATCGAGAAATACAAAAAGAAATAACCTATGGCACGAGGACGAGGAGCAGGCAGAAATGCGTTATCCGAGGGTAAAATCGGAGAACTCATCCGTGGAAACACCGAAGCCTTGAAGCAACAGGCGGCGACGGGTGGCAATATGCCCCCTGCGACTGCTCCTACATCCCCGCAGGCGAACCAGCCAGCCCCCGCTCCTGCACCGACCCCGTCTCCGACTACGCCAGCACCAACTCCTCCAGCAAGCAACACGCAGGCTCTTGAGTCGGCTGAAGCACAGGCGGAATTGGCGGCAAACGAAGCCGCCGAGAAGGCTTTCAAGGATTACCTACAAACCAAGCAGGATAAGGCACAATTTGCCTCCGAGCAGGAGGCTGAAAAGGCACGCCAAGAGGCTTGGGAGCGTTATGTCCGTGGTAAGCAGTCCGCCGCTGGTGCGGCTAACTCCGCAAAGAACCCAGCAAACGCCAAGAAGGGTAAGAAAGACCCGAAGTCAACAGAACCTAAAGAGGAAAAGGAAGTCCAACAGGCGGCACAGGAGCGTCCTTGGTGGATGTCTTCTGGCGGTGGTCCGAGGTTCATTTTTGGCGGAAATACGCAAGGTTCTGATGTCAATCCCGGTGGTGCGTCCGAAATCGCCGCCAAGGAGTTTCGTTCTGACCTTGGTGCGAAGGCTCTCCTCAAGAAGCGACAGGCTCGCCTTGCGGGCGGTGCAACACCTCCGACTCCTCCACCCCCTCCGACCAAGTAAGGTGGACAGATAACCACGGGCATCTATGGCACGAGGTTCAACAGCATCTGGGGGAAGAGCGGCGAGGAGCGAGTCTCCTACACGAGACACTCCGTGGTCTAACCGCAATTCGAGCAAGGTTGCCGAAGCGTCCAAGGATTTTAAGATTGTCGGCTCGGATGGTCGAATCGACATCAATTCGGTCAAGAACGCCGTCGTGTCTGACGATGTGAAGAACCTGTTGAACACTATTTCGGCAGACCTCGATAAGGACGACAAGATGCTCAAGTTTGCTGGCTCAAGTGCGAAAGACCTTGCCGCTGGCTTGGTGACTGACTCTGTGGAACTTGCCTACCTTCGCTCGGCAAGACAATCCCGTATGGATGACATCGCCAAGGGCGGTGAAGAGTCCCCCCGTGCGGTCGAGGCTCAATACGACCAGAAGATTGCTGACTTGGAAGACTCTATCAAGTCCACGATGCGTGATTTTGGCTCTATTCCTAGCACCAAGGCGAAGCAGTATGCCGAACAAGTCGTGCAAATGGTCTCGTCTTCAGCCAAGTCGAGCAAGGGTGCGGGTGATTCGGGAGAAAAGAAGGTCTCCCAATATGACACGAAGAGCGTTCGTGTTATGGTTAACGACATTTACGAGGAACTTACCAAGTAACGACCTATGCAAGCCTGCGAAGAAGCAACACAACTTATTATGACCCTTACGGCTCAAGTAGCCCAACTGAAGCAGATGGCTTCCGTTGAGCAGATTGCCCGTCAGCGTATCATTGAATGTGGTGAGGATGTGATGAACGCTTGGATTAAGGGCGAGAAGCACAGCCAAATCCTACACGCCCGCTGGCAACAGGCGACCGACCCGAAGACCATCGACAAGGAGTTCAAGCGTATCGCCAAGGAGTTTGAAGCCAGACAGCAAGAAGTGCAGAAGGCACGCCAAGTGCTTGAACAGCACGAAAAAGACCAAGCAGACCCGAAGATGCCTACCATCCGTGAGTCTGCCCCTGCTCCCGCACCGAAGAAGCAAAAGTAAGCCCGCCAATGAGCGAGGAAAGCATCGTGGTTCTCTCCAGAATGGGGACACCAGACTTGAACACGCACAGGCGTATGCTGGCTACCTGTATTGCTGACCTCAAGGCGGCACAGCAGAACATTAACCTACTCGTAAATCAGAACACATTGGACAAGACTCCATACCTGTTGGCTGGGCAGGACACGAGCGGGCAAGAGCGTCTTCACGCCGCCAAGATGGCTGTCGAGGCTATCGACAGGGTTCGGGCAGTTATCGGCACGCTACCCTCGTAATGCGAATAAAGGATTTCGCACGGGTCACGGGCTTAAGCCTGCTGGAGACACAGGACATCTTTGGTTCACCCTCGCCTTATAACGATAGTAGGCATTCCATCCTCTCCACGGGGGTCAACCAGCAAGGCGACTTAATCCGAGGGACGCTACGGCTCACCAAGGACGGGGACGACCTCATCATAGACTCCATACGGGCTATGGACACGGGTGGTGGTTCGATGGTCATCGGAAAGATATGCCAATTCGCAGACAAATACAAGGTAGGCATCACCGACCTCACGCCAACCCCGTATCCCTTAAGTCGCTATTCGGTGAGAGTCCGCAAACTTGGTAAGAAAGAACTCATCGCCCTCTACGAGAAGTTCGGGTTCGTGATGGGGGACGACAAACGGATGTTTCGCCTGCCCCGTTGACAATAGGCAAGGCTTACTATGGCAAGAGGTCAAAATGCTTCAACAGGTCGCACCGCCAGAAGTTCGGTGAACGACATCATTCCCCCGCCCCCGGCTCCAGACCCCAACTACAAGCCGCCGGGTCTTGATTTGACAGCCTTCACACGGACGACCGCAGGCGAAACAAGCCCCTTGGGCAAGAAACTCAATGATGTGTTTGAGAAGACACCTACATACCAAGCAAAGGAAAAGGTGTTCAGCACCTCTTCGACATTGTTTGAAAAGCCCGCCCCTGCGGGTCTTAAGGGGTTTGAAATCGAGAGATGGAATCGCAACAACAAGGATGCCCAAGAGCGTTTTGCTATGCTTGGTGAAATCACCAAGAGTTCCAAGACGGACAAGGAGTTCTTTGAGAAACTTGGCGAAAGAGTGAAGACCTCGGATTCTGGTAACTATGTAGTCCAGACGGGTATTCTCTACAACGGCAACCTTGACGGCAAGGGTCGTGCGGAGCAGTTCCTAACATCCGTTAAGGAAGGACTCAAGGAAGGCACATTTGGCGACAAGTATCGTGAAGCCAAGGTCACCTTCAAGGGTTCACGCAAGGATGAGATTCGCATCGACTTCCCAGAAGGCACGGAATTGCCGAAACGCTCCGAACTTCGTAATGCCGTCAGAAACCTTGGTCGTTCTATGACCCAGACGCAGACGGAGTATTATGGTGATGGCTTCGGATACACAAGTATGCCACAAGTTTCCTTCCGTGTAGGTGGCAAGGTCGTCGATTCACTCGATTACATCTAATCCGTGGCAAGAGGCTCTAACAGCCGAGAGGGTCGTTCCGCACGGAGCGAGGTCTATCGTGACTTCGAGCGAACCCAACGAACGACCCCTCCGCCCGTGAAGGGCGAGGTGGACTTTGGTCTTCAGCAGAAGGATGCTGTCTATGTGCCTATCTATGTAGTGTCGGAAATCCAGAGTAAGGAGAACCGAACAAAGGATGCGGTCGCCGACGCACAAAATGTGCTGGCGAAGCGAGACCAAGCAAGATTGGTCGCCTCGTTGGGTGGTGAAGACAAAGCCAAGGAGGCTTTTGCCCTGTTCAAGGAGAAGGGGCTACCTATGGAGTTACTGAAGCCAAGAGGCTTTTACAGCGAGCAGGAGCAGTTCAACAAGGAGTTGAAGGAGGCTGGCGATACGATGCTCCGCAAGGATGACCCGATGCTGGTGCGTGCGTTGAGCAATTACTTTGAGGCACAGAAGGTTGGTAAGAATCCTACATACGAAATGCTTGGTCAAGGTGGCAACGGATACAGAAAGGGTTCGTTCCAAGCCGTCTATAACAAGGAGCAGAAGGCGTGGGAGTTGGTTCGTTATGGAAGCCCGCTACTGAACTCCGATGACCCAGAAGACCGATACGAGGAACGCAATTGGTTTGCGGTCAAGGGAATGCCTAACAACAGGGCGATGGAGACAAAGATGAAGAAGATTGCCATCGTCCTTAACACCTTCGTCGAAGACTGACGAAGCGTAATGCTTAAGCCTGTGGCTTCCGCAGGAGCGGGTTATGCACATTGAAATACCAATCGGCGAGCAGGAGAGCGTCCGCCGTCTGGTTGGTTAGGTCTTTCCGCACGCCGTAATGCTCCTTGGCGTAGAGGGTCAGTTGCTTCTTCCAATCGCTGTGCTTAATCTCGCCACGCTTGATGCCCTTCTCGTCTCGGATGTGGCGTTGCCACTCCGTCGGCGTGACCTCAATGGGTCGTAGGTTCTTCGCCGCCAGATAACCAAGAGTGATTCCGAACGCCTCGAACAGGACTGCGATGCGTGCCGCTGGAATCATCGTTCCCATAAAGCGAGGTGGACGCTCGATGACCACAGTCTCAACCTCCGCCGTCACGGCAAAGTGCTTATCGAGGACGGGCTTCAGCGTCTCCATCGTGTCGCCCGTGAGTTTCTCAAGGACGAAGGTATGGGTCTTCAAGTCCCAGACGCAGATGCCACCATTGGCTCCGCTGTCGATGCAGATTAGTTTGCTCATCGTGGAGGTAGTTCTTTGAGTTGTGCGGCGATGATGCCGATGGCTCGCTTGGTGCGAGCGGGGAGTTCGGAATACTTGTAGTCGTGGTCGTCACGGAAGCAAGACGGACCCCGTGCGTATGAGGCGTAGACCTCCCAATAGTAGGGCTTCCTTCCGAGTTCCTTTTCGAGAACCATTCCGCACCAGCGGAGATACTCGATTGCGTATTGGCGAGAGACATAAGCGTCGTGTGCGTATGCCCACGGGTAGCGATACTTCTTCTCCTTGGTTCGTTCCTTGTTCACCTGTTCCCAAGCGACACGCCACATCTGGTATGCTCCTCTTGCCTTGCCAGAGTCGCCGACTGCTTGCGTGTTGTTGTTGCTCTCCGCAACCGCTACGGCAGATGCGAGACTATTATAGTCGAACCCCATCCCGATGGTAGGCATCATCAAGAGCAGGAACAGATTAATCGGGAAGAGGCGGGTCTTCATCGTCGGCATCATCGAGGACTTCGTTGAGAATGTCCAGCGTTGCTTGATAGTCGTCCGACGAGCCTTCCTCCATATCCTCGACCTCAATCTCCACGATGGCTTCAATCATACGGGCGAGTTTGCCTGCTTCCATCCTGTCTCCCTTGGCGAGTGCGATGTTCATTGCGAACCAGATGAGGTTCGTAGCGGCCGCAACAGATGTGCTGATGTTGTCGTTATCGACAGGCTCGCAGAGCGGAGGGATTGTCTTTCCTCCAATTTCTTGAGGCTCGAACACGGAGATTTGCTTGACCATTCACCATTGCGAAGTGTCACCTTATGATAGGAGTGTGAAGGAAAGTTTGTTCACACACAAAAATGCCCGTTGACGAAGTGCGTGCGACTACCCATAACAGGTTTCGCACAACGCACTATGTCTCACGAAAACAACGGAGAAATCATCGAGGTCAACTCCAACCTCACCAACGCATCCAACAGCGTTGGCATCTACAACAAAATCACCGACCCCATCCAAGCCATCGAGAAGATGGGCGAGATGATTTGGGCTTCTGGTATGTTCGGTTGCGTCAAGCCCGAACAGGGTATGGTGCTGGCGATGCAATGCCTCGCTGAAGGCAAAGCCCCGCTCGAACTCGCCAAGACCTATCACATTATCGAGGGTAAGTTGACGATGCGAGCCGATGCTATGCTGGGTCGCTATCTCACTACGGGCGGTAAGGTCAAGTGGCTCGTCCGCTCCGATGTCGAAGTGCGTGCTATCTGGTCGAAGGATGGCAACGATGTCGAAATCGCCTCGACCCTCGAAGAGTTCAAGAACAACGGCATCGCTATGTCCGCCAAGGGTGGTCTCAAGGACAATTGGCGTAAGTTCCCGAAGCAGATGCTCACGGCTCGCAATGTCTCCGAAGCCGTCCGTCTCCTCGCTCCGCAAATCATCTCTGGCATCTACACTCCCGAAGAGGTCTCCGACTTCTCCTCGCAGGACAAGCCCCTGCCCAAGCCCGTGGAGTATCAGCGTGTGGAGCAGAAGACCGAAGTCGTGGTTGACCCCGCACAGGCTGTCATCGCCCGTCTGGACGAAGTGCTCTCCAAGTTCGAGCCTCACGCCACGAACTACCTCATCGAGAAGAAACTCATCAAGGAAAGCAAGACTTACCGAGACCTCGATGCGATGACCGCACAGCGTATCCTCTCTAACCCCTCGAAGATTGTCGGCATCCTCGAAGGTATCGTGAATGCCTCTTGACAGAGAGGCGTTAACCAGCACAACAGCCATTCCTACGACTATGACTAACGACGCAACTACTCCTGCCCTCAACACTTTTGCCCTTGCCTCTGGCGGGAAGCAAGACGCACCCTCGCTCGCACAGGGTTCGTATGACAACATCCAAGCGGAAGACTACCATCGTATCCTTGGCTTGACCAAGAGTGGTCTGATGATGCTCCGCAAATCTCCCGCACACTTCTGGCATTGGATGACCAGCCCCTCCGAGCCGTCTACCAAGGCGATGCACATCGGCACGGCTACGCACCTCGCCGTCTTCGAGCCTCACAAGTTCAACGAGGAAATCGTTGTCGTCCCCGACGACGCTCCGAAGAAGCCTACCAAGGCACAGATGGATGCCAAGAAGCCGAGCGAAGATGCGGTGACCGCCATCGCTTGGTGGAAGGACTTTTACGCCAAGAACGAGGGCAAGATTATCCTGTCGCAGGACGAATACGCACAGGTGCAGGGTATGGCTACGAGCGTTCGCTCCAACAAGGAGGTCGAGCCTTACCTCACTCACGCTTCCGCCAAGGTCGAAGTCTCCATCGTCTCCGTGGAGAAGGTCAATGGTCTGGACATCGTTTGCAAAGGTCGTGCCGACCTCATCACGATGGACAACACAGTTATCTGTGACCTAAAAACCTGTGAGGACGCATCCGCTGACGGCTTCAACAAGTCGTTTATGCAGATGGGCTATTGGATGCAAGCCTGCCACTATATCGCTATCTGCCGTAAGGCTGGCATTCCCATCCAGAAGTTCATCTTCATTGCGGCGGAAAAGAACCCGCCGTATTGCACGGCTCTCTACGAACTCGATGCTGGTTCGCTTGAGAAAGCGTTTGCAATCCGTCAGCGTCTGATGGAGAACCTCTCCGTCTGCATCGCCAACAACGACTTCCCTGTCCACACGAAGGGCGTGACCTCGTTCACCCTCCCGCCGTGGATTAACTAATTCCCCCAAGGAAACACAACCAACCCAAAAACCAAAAAACCAAAGAAAAAATGAGTAAGTTCAAAGTAGACCTCAATGCGGGCGACCGCCCCGAACGCTTCACGGATGAAGGCGACTACAATGTCGTCATCGACTCCGTGGAACAGCAGATGACCCCGCAGGGTTTCGAGAAGGCTCTCATCGTCTTCAAGGACTCCGCCAACCGCTCGTGCAAGGACGACCTCCTCAACAAGGATACTGTCTATTGGCGGCTCAACCAACTCATCGTCGCCACGGGTATGAAAGTCCCGAACGGCACGGAGTATGACTTCACCAAGCGTGGTGAGTTCTTCAACTTTGTCCGCTCGTTCGTCGGGATGAAACTCGCCGTGACGCTGAAGAAGGACTCCTACGAGAAGAACGGCGAAACGAAGACCTTCCTCAAGGTCTCTCGCTACTCGAAGCCGAAGGAAGACGCTCCCTTCTAACACACCTTCCCCCGTGTGAGAGCGGGGGTTGTTGGTAGTCATAGTCGTTGTTGAATACCAAGGGGCGGGGGGTAAAACCCTCGCCCCTCCTTTTTTCATTTTTGCTGTTGACAATACCCAAACACTTGACCATAACATAAGACATCAAACCAATCCTTATGCAAGCCTCCCTCTTACAAGCCCCCTCCTTCTCTGTCGAACAGGTCGAGTCCCTCTACATCGGCAAGGGTCATTGTTGCCGTTGCGGTTGCGGTGGTAACTACTTCCGTGTCGAAGAAGACCCGAAGAACGCCAAGAAGATTAAGCACTACCTCAAGAAACTCGCTTCGGGTAAGTATCCTGTCCTCGTGCAGGACGGATACATCTTCGAGATTGAACTCTCCAAGGCTGGTCACGACCGAGTGGCTACCTTCTATCTCCACGACAAGGTCGAAATCAACTAATGAAGCCTCCCGTCTTCTTCCCCATCACCCTGTTGCCCAACGGCGACATCGGGATGGACTTCAACAAGATGTCCAACGACCTCCTGCGTGAAGCCTACGAGCAGTTCAAGCGTCCCAGCAAGGATTGGGAGCGTGAAGCGTCCGACAAGCGGGAGTTCGCCCGCATCTGCGACGAGATGCACCACAGGGGTATCTGAACGGGGTAGACACCGAACAATAACCACTATGGCACGAGGACAGAACGCAAGCACAGGACGCTCCGCTCGAAGCGAGGGCGTGCCTAACATCGGGAAGATGTCCACCTCCGATGCGGAGGCTTATCTCCTCAAGAACGCCAACAGGGGCTACCCAGCCAACAAAGACGACATCCTCGCCCAATACGGCGAAGAGGCTTATGAGAGCCGTGCGAACGGACTCCGTGCCCCGTCTTATGGTCAATGGCTTCAGCAACAGGTGAACCGCAGGGAGCGAACCAAGGCTCGTGAGAACTCCCGTGAGCGTCTGCTTGCCACCCCAGAGGGGAAGAAGATTGAGGCAGACTTTGTTCGTGCGAAGAACTTTTACAACGAAGCGTCCGCCGAAACCAACAAGGCTCGTGACGAACTCGAAGTCGCATTCCGCAAGGAATACGGACAACCGATGGCGGACTATATGGACAAAGCCTCCAATCGTGGTCGCTCGATGGACGAGATTGACGCAAGCATCAAGGCTATCGTCCCAGAAGCATACGCAAAAGTGGACAGGCTTCTTGCCACGGAGAACGCACTCCAAGCCGAATACGACAAGAAGGAAAAAGCCCGACAGGCGTTCTTCAATCCTTAATCTACGACTATGGCACGAGGCTCTAATTCATCATCTGGCTCTGGACGAGCCGCCCTATCAGAGATTGGCACGATAACCAATACGCTGTCCCCTCGTGAGACCGAGCGACACAAGGAGGTTGCCCGCACGATGGTAGACCAACTGAACACGCTGGCGAAGGATTACAGCCCGTTTGGTCTGGGGGCGTATGTCCAGCGTGGTTCTCTCCGCTTCACGGGCATCCAGAACGGGGACACTACCTTGACCTTCAAGGTCACCAAGCCCGGCGCAGGATGGAATGTCGAACTGAAATACCGCTACGGCTCTGATGTGTATGACCTCAAGGTGGTCACATCGAGAGGCAAAGTGGTTACTGACCTACCAGAAATCCAAGTTGATTCGATGTTCGATGCCATCAACGAGGCGACTCTCAAAGAGGCGTATCGGGGCTGACAATAACCCACGACTACTATGGCACGAGGCAACAAATCATCCGAGGGGCGAGCGGCTCGTTCCGAAGCCAACCAATATGGCTCTTCAGACTTTACCTCCCGTGAGCGTGCCTCACAGGGCGGACGCAATGTGAACGAAGACACCATCAGCAGGGACTTCCGTGGCATTGCCCAAAACAACGCCTCTTACCAATACACCGACCCCAAGGGCGAAGAGCGTGAAGCCAGAGACAACGCCATCTTCCACATTAAGGAAGCCTACAAGGAGCGTAGCAAGTTTGCGGGTGCAATGAACGGCGAAGTGCCCGACAGCCCGTATGTTATGGATGCCATAGATGCCCTTGAGTCGATGGGCACAAAGTGGATTAAGGAGGGTCGTGGTCCGTCTGGCAGAGAAGCCAAGGAGTATATGGACATCATCAAGCGAGCAATTGAGGCGGTGGACTACCAGACCAATCGGGACATTCGTGATATGCTGGGGTGATGCCTACCTTCCGTTGACATAACCCAACAATCACTATGGCACGAGGAAGCAACAGCAGAGAAGGTCGAGCCGCCCGAAGTGAGGGTGGTTCTTCCGCATTTCAAGGAGCGGAGGGGCAGGCTGGGGCTTCTTTTATGAAGTCTCAAATCAACGAGGTTGGTCTTGTTAAGAGCAACGCCATTTCAAGGGAAACAGTCGTGGCTATTTCTAACGCTCTCAACCAGATTGCGGACAAGATTATACCGACCAAGCCAACCACATTGACGGAACTTTATGATACGAACGGCAAAGCCTACGACAGATTGATTTCTGTCAGAAGCGATGAAGCGATTGGCAACAAGAAGGTTGCCGAAGCAATTAACCTTTTGGCAAACGAAACAGACAGGGATAAGCGTATTACCGCAAAGGGTGGAGCGGGTTATGTCCAAGAAGGGCTTGGTCGAGGTCGTAAAGCGGTCATCGCTTTGGCTAACGACCTTATGATGAGAGCGTTTGTCCAAGGTCAGCGTAATTTCTCTGGGTTTGCTCAATTGAGTATCAGCGACCTTACTCCTACATTCGGAGAAAAGACCGCCGCCAAGTTGGTTGACCTTGCCCTGCGTGAGGGCTATGACAGAATGCAACGGGCGGGTATGACTTGGCAGGAAAAAGACCCCCGTAATCAGTTGTCTGGTGGTCGTGCCGCAAAGTCGGAGCGTTCCGCAAGTTCTGCATACAACCCAGACACCCAGAAGATTCGTATGCAGGCAATTACCGAGACGCTTGAACGCAAAGACCTTACGCAGGAACAAAAGGCAATTATCTCCAGCGAAATCGCCAAGGGCTTTAGAGACAAGAAGATTGGGCTTGGTTGATGCCTACGGGGCGTTGACACAGACCAAGAGGCACTATGGCAAGAGGTAATCGAGCAAGCGAAGGTCGTTCGGCACGCTCCGAGGCGGGCACAGTCTTTCGTGCTGAAACTGCACAGGCTCGCATTAACAGGGCGGTAGACCTGTTGGAGACATTTAAAGCCGAAGCCGACAATTCCAAGTTTGACGAGGACAAGGCGTTGACCGCTATGAAGTTGTATCTGGCGAACAACCGAGCCGTCAAAGAACTGACCGATTTCCGCCCAGACAGAGAGTCATACAAAATCGACATTGCCGAATCCGACCACCTAAAGAAGGTTGGCAAGTTGAACTTGATGGAAAGCACAGTTGACGGAAAGAAGATTGACTACGAGTATCGTCAAAAGGGCGGGTTTGACCGCTCTGGAACAAAGTCTACAAGGTCAGAAGAAGCGAGCGATGCTTTTGAGCGTGGAAATAGAGACGCTAACAAGGAAAACGGCTTCATTTTTGCCTTGGATGCAAACAAGAAACTTTACGCCATCCCGCACACTTGGGATACCAACGACCCGCAAGGCACAGTTGGCATCTTCCGTGGCGACCTAATTGAGAACAATACACCCAATGGCACTCAATCTCTCCGTGTTATTGGAACTTTTGACGCATCTCCCCGTGGTCTCCAACTTGCCGCCGCCACCGCTGGTAGCGACATTGGTCGCAAGAATGGCGTTAAGCAGACGGCTGAAATCATCTCAAGTTCAGCGTGGCAGGCTGAAAGCATCGCAGAGGGTGCGAAGGTTGGCAGTTACAAGATAGAGCAGATTGCGAAAGCAATTGGACCTGCTGGTCGTCCATACAAGGAAGGTCAGTCCAAGTCTGGTTCTGGCTTTAAGGTTACACGCATCGACCCGAAGTCTGGACTGAACAATCTGGTTGACTAACAACCACCCTGCAAGGGATGAAACCTTGCAAGTGTTGTGGGAAGTTAATTAGTCCTAACAAGAGGAATCCCTCTCGACCCATCGTCTATTGCTCACAGAAGTGCCAGAACATTTGGCAGAACGAGCAGACGATAAAGGCGTGGAAGGCTGGCAAGTTCGACGGGGTTCGGGGCTTCCAACTCCAATTATCCCAGACCATCCGCAACTACATCCTCAATAGGAACGGACACAAGTGCAGTCGGTGTGGATGGAACAAGAAGCATCCCGTATCGGGCAAAGTGCCCGTGCAAGTTCACCACAAGGACGGCAATGCGATGAACACCAAGGAGAAGAACTTGGAGGTGCTGTGCCCCAATTGCCACGCCCTAACCCCAAATTGGGGGGCGGGAAACAAGGGCAACGGGCGAACCATCAAGGAGCGTCAGATGCGGTTGACTGCGGGCAAGAAGCGACCCAAGAAGCAATATGGCGAGAGGTAGCAACAGTCGAGACGGACGAGCGGCACGCTCGGAGGGGGCATCCACGCCCCGCCGTGATACCCGTATGGTTACTGTGGGCTTCGATATGCTCGCCACTACGACAGGCATCAAGTGGACGCAGAAGCAGGATTTGGGTGAGGTGTCCGCCAAGATGACCAAGGCTCTCGCCCCATTGGATGAGTCCCAGCGTAAGACGCTGTTTGAGTCCTTTGAGTCGAAGGGGCAGACGGGATACTTCCTAGACAAGGAGACTGTTGATTATGCCAAGAAGGAGGCTGGTCGCCTCTGGGATGAGGTCGTATCCAAGGACTTCGGATACCTCAAGGCGGAGTTCCCAGACGAGTTCAAGGATTTCACCAAGGATTGGGCGTTTGGTCGCCCCGGCTCTGAAACCGCCACAGTCGAGTCCAAGGCAAAGCAGATTTTCGTAGATGAGGTGGTTCGCCGAACATCGGCTATCATCCGTGGGGCACAGGGCGGGGAAGACGGCGAGCGTGCCATCAAGAATTGGAACACATCGTATGAGGGGAAGGTCGGTCTGGAGTATTCCGCCAACCTCAAAACCAACAAAGACTTCACCAAGGTTATGAGTAGGGGGCTGAACGAGTCCGTGCAAATCGCCCGTGACGCAATCACCTCACGGCTCATCAAAATCCTCGCCCCATAACCGATGTCACGAGGAAGCAATGGCAGGGGCACACGAGGCGGGCGGGAAGCCCGTAGCGAAAGCACATCCGTGCGTGCTATTATGAGCCAGAAGTCGCCTGCTGTGCGACTCGTCGGCAATCTGGTCAAGTCCAAGGCTCTCATCGAGAAGGACGGCGTGCAGTCAGAGGGCGATGATTTGCCTCCTACACAGGAATTGATTGAGATGGCGAACAAGGAAATCGCCGTTGCGGAGCGAACCATCTCGAACGCCAATGTCGAACACGGGGCGGTTTACGACGAAGACGGCACACAGGTGATGGTCAAGACATCGCACAACGGCTCGGCTGTGTGGTTATCCAACAAGGAAATCAAGGCTATGAAGGGCAGAATCTTTACGCACAACCACCCCATCGTCGATGGCGTTTCTCTGCCGTTCTCACGAGCGGATGTGACCCTCCTACACTTCGCAAAGGCAAAGGAGTTTCGTGCCGTTGCGGGTGACAAGGTCTTCAGCATCAGTCCGCCGAAGGACTCGAAGTTTTGGAAGATGAAGGAATCGGATGTCGAGAAGATGCTCAACGCCGCCAGAGAAGTGGCGTTTGCGAAACTCGGATACAAGGGCGATGCCACATACTCGGCGACGACCAAAGACCTTGCGACCGCCCTCGACGATATGCTTAAGATGGTTGACCGCAAACTGAACATCGGATACACCACAAAAAATCTATGACCAAAGGACGAACCACAGGCGACAATATGGACGGCAACGAGCGTGACCCGAAGAAGCAAGTCGGTCCGAACTCGAAGCCCGCCGAACTTACCCAAGAGCAGGAAGATGCCATCCTCGAAGCGACCTTAAAAGGACTCTCCGAAAAGAAGATTAAGGCATTGATTTCCAAGATGTTGGAAGAGGGTAAGTGAGCGTTGACATAACGCCACGGGCGTATGGCAAGAGGGCAGACAAAACCACGCTCAAGCGTGCAGGGCATCAGCGTCCGCACGATGGCGGATGAGCCTGTGCGTGCCGATGTCGCTGGCTACTTCCGCAACAATCCAGAAGGCACTCTGAAGGACTTGTATCAGCAGGGAGACCTCGTGTTGCTTTACGATAACGGCAAGGCACAGCCCGTCCGTTTGTCCGTCGTGCGTGACCGCTCCGTGGTAGGACGCTTCTTGCTTGGCGGTCGTGAGATTACGGCGACACGCTTGACGCTTGAACGGGATGCCAACGGCAATCCCATCGGTCTCAAGGAGACGGGGCGGGGCGGTCGTCGAGTCGCTTAAACCAGCGATTGCGGTCGGGGTGGAACAAGTATTCCCAGCGAGCCTTGGCAGATGTGAAGTATTGCTGTGTGACGGCAAACTCTGACGGAGTCTGGTTCTTCAAGCCAGCCACGAGGTGACCGCCTCCGTGGGCTGGTCTCTTCCAAGTTCTCTTTTTTCTCACGCCCTTCATAGGATTTCAAAATCCAATCGGTCTGTGCATCTCTTCCGACTGCTCCTCAATTGTCTTATCCGGATCCACAAGCCAGCGAACATACTTCGCACACTTGAGGCACTTCGTCTCCGACTTCCAGAGTCGTGTCGGCGTGCTGTGAAACAAGGTTTTGTTTTCCCAATGGCGTTGCTTGCAATGCGGGCAGGCAAATGTCGGGTGGCAAGGCTGGACTGACTTGAGGTCTTCCTCCGTGTATCCAAGCGGGTTGTCCTTGCTCATTGGTTCACTTGTGGCGAACCACGGGAGCGGTGCAAGGTTTCACTTACGAATCGTATCGCTTGGGCGTTACATCGACATAGCGAGAGCCGTGCTTCTTGGACATCCGCACCTTGGACACGCCAAGGCTTGCGAGTTGCCCCTTCGTTAGCCCTTGTAGGCTGTTTGGGATGGGGGCTTTGCCGTCCGCCAGCATACCCAGCACATCGGGCTTCTGGGAGGCTTGGGAGAGGTCAATGACCAGCGGGGGGAGTCCGAGCGGGGGCTTCTCCGAGGCAGGCAGGCGGAACTTGAACTTGAAGGTGAAGGGCTGGCTCATACGGCACGCACGATGGGGATGGCGGTGTCGGGCATCAAGGCAAGACTCGCAGGACGGCTGTTGGTCAGCGTGATGCTGACACGCTCGTCGTGGTGGTCGATGAGTTTGACGCACTCCCGAATAAGTTGTAGGTCAGTCGGCGAGAGGTCGAGGTCACAGAAGATGTCGTGCTTCTGGAGATTGTGGATACGGATGTGTTGCATTACGGAAGGGCTTTGAGGTCGAACCCGCCGAGGTGGCGGAAGTCGGGCATCTTGCTTACCATCTCGTTGACGGCAAGGTCGTGATTGGTAGCGGCGAGGGTCTGCATCTTGTGACGCAGGATGGCGTTGGCTTCCTCTTGCGAGTTAGCACGGACTTCCATCTCCACGAGGATGGTCATCGCCGTGTAGTAAACGGGCTTATCGATTTTCTTCATTTTTGATAGGATTCAAAAGCGGATTCTTTTCTTCTTCTTGTTCGAGGGAGTCTGCGATGCGTTCCAGAGCCTTTGCGATTCGGGCGAGGAGAGCGTGCTGGGGGTCGGAGTATTGGCTCATTAGAGGGGCGACATACCGAGCGGGTAAGTCTTCTTGTTGAAGTGGTCGCTGACACGCCCAGCCGAGCCGAGGTCGTCTTCGAGGGACTTGGACAGGGTTGCGAGTTCAGCCGCCAGCAGGATGTGCTGGGCTTCGACCTTCTCGACCTTCTCCTTGGCTTGCTGGACGGACTCCTCTTCAGCCCACTCTTCGCCCGTGGCGAGACCATCGACTTCTTCTTGTAGGCACTCTCGTGCCCAGCGGAGGTCGCTGTCGCATTCGGCGTATTCTTTCGCCTTCTCGTAGACCTTGTCCAAGGCGTGCTTGGATTCGCCGAGCAGGGCGAGGATTTTGGAGATGTTCGGGTCGGTGTATTTCATAGTCGTGGCTGATGTTATGCTCAACAGATTGGGTTTCGTCAAGAGGCAAAAACAAAAGGGGCGAAGTATTTCTACTCCGCCCCCTGCGTCGTCGCCGATTAGTTCAACTTGACCAGCAAGTCCTCGATGCGGTTGGAGCGGACGGCACGGACGAGCGTGTTCATCACGGACGAGTTGAGGCGTTCAGCCAACTCGAAGCGGGGCTTACCACGAGAGCCAGCCTCGACATTGTGAGTGAAGTGCTGGGTGCAGGCGTTGTAGAGATTCCACAGGTTACGCTTGGAGTCCTCCTTGAAGGTCGGAGCCTTCCAGATGCCCTCGATGGCTTCAGCGTGGCGTTCGCTCATCACCTTGCGGTCGGCGAGGTTGAACAGGATGCGAGAGCCGTCCTTCATCGAGACGGGCATTTCGCTCATACGCTGGAAGGCAGGGATGGCGTTGTGGAAGGACTGAACGGCGGAGTCCAGAGCACGACCCACGAAGTCCACATCGAGCGAGGAGGTGTGCTTACGGGTGAGGTTGAGCGTGTTGACCGGCGCCGCCAGCCCGTTCGTGCAGATGAGGCGAACCATCCCGACTTGGAACGAGGCACGGAGCGACCCGTCGAAACTGTTCTGGACGGCGAGGCGGAAGGTGAGGTCTTGACCATCGACCTTCGCACCGATGTTCGGGAAGTCGTAGATGGCACGCATACGAGCACCGCCGTGGGTGACGACCTCCTTACGCTTGAAGACATCCAGACCATTGCCCTTGAAGAGAGCCTCGGAGGAGGTCAGCAGGGTTTCGTTCTGGAGGATTTCGTAGCGGTCGGTGACAGTAGCGAAGACTTCGCCCGTGTCGGTGCGTCGGTTGCCGAAGAAGCGGGTCGCCTGTCCGTCCTGCGTGAGCAGGGGGACGCATTCGACTTGGTAGTCGAACTTGGACGAGAGGCGTTCGTCGGTGGTGTCGTTGATGTCGGTGTGAACCATATGTGTGTTAGGTTGGGTGTTGGTATCTGGGTTGGAGATTAGATGAGTTCGGCTTCGATGCGGGCGAGGAGTTGCTCGTAAGCGTCCAGAGCCATCTTGCTCTGGTTGAACTTGAGACCCCGCTTCTTGAGGCACTCACGGACGGCATCCGTGCGTTCCTTGATGGCGACGATGCGGTCACGCCATTCGGGGGAATTGTGACCTTGGGCGGAGAGAGAAATCAAGGTGACGGCCTTGAACTTCTTTTGCTTCTGGCTGTTGGAAGCCTCTGGGACAGTCACGAAGGACGAGAACTGCGAGAGGTTGGCGGGTTTGTCGGAGGACAGCATTGTGTTCTTGGTTTGGGTGTGGATTGGTGTTTGTGCGGATTGGGAAGCGGTTGTCAAATAAAATTATTGGGCGTTGCGAATCGCCTTCTCACGGCAGAGGTCGGCGAGGGCGGAGTAGATGCGGGTCATCGTTTCCTTGTCGAAGCGGTTCGCATCGTAGCGTCCCTGCCCCCACGAGCCTTGTGCCCAAGCGAGGGCATCTTCGGCGATGGCGTTGATTTGTTCTTGGGTCATACGATTAGAGCGAGGCGAGGGCGAAGCACAGGGCGATAGCCGTGAGCGTGAAGAAGAAGGTGAGGAAGGCGGAGAACATAGTCGTGAGAGAAAGGGGAAGGGGGCAGTAGCCTTTGGGACTACCGCCCCCGTTGTGTTAGCCGTTGACCTCCGCTTCGGAGACCTCGCCGTTGAAGGAGACGAGGTTGGCTTCCTTGATGTTGAAGACCTCGGTCGGGGTCTTGGCGGCGGAGCGGGCGGAGGGGACGAGGAAGGACTCGAACTCGTCACGGGAGACTTCCTTGCCGTTCACCTTGAAGGTGGACTTGGACTTCACGCCGTTCACAGTCGTGAGGCGGAGGAAGCGTTCACCCTTATGGGCGATGACGAAGGGGAACTTCTCCCAAGTGCCCCAAGCGAGGGGCTGGACTTCCGTGCGTTCGCCGTTAGCGAACTCCGCCTTGGTGGAGGCGAGGTTGGCGAAGTTGACACCAGAGCGGAACACGCCCGTGGTGGTCTTCTCCAGCGTCACGCCCTTGAACTCGGCGGCGGGCTTCGGGTTGGACTTGAAGGTCACCGAGGCGAACTGTCCAGCGGCGGACAGGAAGGCGTTGATGACATTGGTGGTGGTGGCGGGGGTCATAGCGTTGGGCATATGTGGGTGGGTGTGTGGGTGAGAGAGTGGGAGGGAGGAGCGGGTGGTGTGTGCTGGGCGGGTATCGGTTATTTCGATGTTGGAACTCAATCAGATACCCAGCCGTTTGCCAAGAACATTTTTCAGTCCAAAATCAAAAAAGTTGTAACTCATTGATAATCAACGACTTACGAAAGCATTTATTTTCTGTTTCGGGAAATAAAATCAGAGAACAAGGTCGCATCAAGGGCGACAACGCACCAATTTTGCACCGATGAAACGCTCTCCGCTCAAACGCAAAAGCCCAATGCGTTCAAACAGCACTCTCAAATCAAAAGGTATCCAGAATACATTACGCACGCATCGACCGATGCGAAGAGTAAGCAAGAAGAGAGCGAAGGAAAACAAACTCTACACAGAAGTGCGTAAGGAGTATCTCACTACACATCCACGATGCCAAGTGTGCATCGACTCTCCTGCGTGCGACATCCATCACAGGCGTGGACGATGGAAGTCTCGTCTCTACGACACCACATACTTCCTTGCTGTGTGCCGTCCGTGCCACGACCGCATTCACCACAACCCAGAGTGGGCATACGAAAAAGGTTTGCTCCTCCCTCGATAGAACGCTTGACGCTGGTTCACGGCATACGCATAACAAGTGCACGGCGTTCAGCCTATCATAAATGAGCAATTGGCAAGAGCGTCTGGATTGGAATATGGCGGAGATAAGGAAACTCGCCATCGTCAACGAGCAGAAGGCGGAAGCCAGACGCAAGAAGGCGGAGAAGGAAAAACAACTCCTCATCCAAAACGGCGTAGACCCTGCCAAGTTAACCACACCTCTCCCTCCCACCATATCCCAAACCAAAGCACGCAAAATGGAAAAGCACGAACTCGACCTCGGTGACATCTGCCAAGTCTCGGCTGGCAAGTTTGCCGACAAGAAAGTCCTCGTCATCAAGGCAGGCATCCAGACCAAGTTCGGTCTGAAGACCATCACAGTCGAATACTTCGCCTCTGGACGCACGGGCGAAAAGATTTGGGTCAGCCCCGAACAACTGAAGTTCGAGGGCGAGTCCGATATGGAGACCGCCACCGCCATCAAGGAAGCCGACTACCAAGAATGGAAGGCTCGTAAGCAGGCGGGTGTCCCTCCCGCTTCCTCGTTCGCAAAGAAGAAGCCTTGGCAGAACAAGCCCAAGGCGACCGAAGGCGACGGAGACGACTCCTTTCTCTGAAGAGGAGGGCGAACTGCCCTCCGCAACCAACCCCGAAGGTTGGGAGATACTCCCCGCACGCATCCTCCCTCACACGGAGTTGTGTGCCTTCGTGTGCACGCCCGCCGTGCATAAGGGGAAGAAGGACAACAAAGGGGACGAGATAGTTAACTGCCAACTGCTGGCGGATCCGGAAATTATCCGTCTGGTCGTCCAGATAGAGGAGAGAGAGTTTGAGTGTAAGTTGAGTTACCATCTCAACGCACGCCCCAACCCCGACCTGTGGTGGCTCGACAAACAGCCAGACCTCAAGGAGTGGTTGACCTTGCACGGGCACGAGGAACTTGTCGCACCCGTGTGCACTTGCGTGATGCGTATGTTCACGCCCCTGCGTGCGAAGATAAAGGAAGCGGGGAAACAGCCCCTACCCCCAGCGGAAGCGGTCACGCCTGTCTTCAAGTGGGCTTACGGGGTCAAGCGTGCGGAGCGTGGCAACCTCACAGTCGAGGCGGACAACCGCTCGCAGAAGGTCACGATAGACTACCAGACCACCATAGACAAGCAGGAGCGTGCCGTGGTGGTTCACGCATCCATCCGTATGGGGGACAGGCACGCCGTAGCGAAGAGCGTCTTCTCGTATAAGGCGGACGCACGGATGAACACAGTCGGCATATGGACGCAGGCACAGCAGGCGATACACGCACAAGCATCGGAGTCAGCGGGCATTCCGGGCGAGCCAGCATCCTATGCCTTTGGCAAGGCGATGGACATCGTTTGGGATGGCGTGAGGCAGGCGATGGAGGAGAAGCACGAGAAGAAGTCCAAGGCGAAGGACGCAACGGACGGCGGATTGTTCGACATCGAAGGCATCTGAAAAAGTTGAACGAATGTTCATTACTGATGGTTGACAGGCGTTGAGAGCGTGAGAGACTGTGTTCGCACACACCTCTGATGACGACTACGACCCCTTACGAGCGTGCCGCACGATTTATGGCGGCTACGCCCCCCGCAGTATCTGGACAGGATGGGCACGGGATGACATATTCCCTTGCTGTATCCCTATACCACGGCTTCAACTTGAGCGAGCAGGAGACTTGGACGCTGATGCAGGCTTACAGCCTCAAGTGCTCGCCTCCGTGGAGCGAAAGCGAACTCCGACACAAGGTTCGGGATGCGATGAACAAGTCGCACAACAAGCCTCGTGGTTGGCTTCTGACGGGGGACAACAGCGACCTCGCACCACGCAAGCACGGGGGCACGCAGTCGAGCGTCACGCAGTCGGGCAAGTTCAAGGTTAACCTCGGAAATCTGCCCCTAGTCCCAGATACGGAGCGTTTCACGACCGAACAACTTCTTCTGAACTGCTTCAAGAAGGACGAAATCATCTGCATCACGAACGAGGCGGGCGAGGACGAGGACGGACGCTTCTTCCCCGCATCCAAGGGCACATTCCAGACTGTCCAATGGTGGCTCGATAATTTCTTCGGCATCAACCCGACCGACAGGGTTATGTTCCGTGACAAGCCCCAAGGGGCGTGGATTCGCATCAACCCCATCAAGGACGGCGACTACTCTGGTCGAGACGATAGCGTCAGCATCTACCGCTTCGTGCTGGTCGAGTTCGACACACGCCCCAAAGAGGAGCAATACGCCATCTTCAAGCAATCGCAGTTACCAATAGGTGCTATCACCGACAGCGGTGGCAAGTCGCTCCACGCTTGGGTTCGAGTCGATGCCAAGGACTTCGAGGAGTGGAAGGTCAGACGGCAACAGGTCTTCGACTACCTCTCCGACTACGAGCCAGACGAGATGACCAAGAACCCCTCCCGCTGGTCACGCCTTGGGGGTATCTTCCGTGGCGAGCACGAGCAACGCATCGTCGCCCTCAATGTCGGCGTAGCCAATTGGGACGAGTGGCTCTCATACCTCGAATCGTCCGAAGTCCCGCAGGAAGTCAGCGTGGACGAACTGATGCAATACGACACGGACAACGACCCGACCACAGTTCTTGGGAATAGGTGGCTCTGCCAAGGCGGTTCGCTCTGCGTCATCGGTCAATCGGGCATCGGCAAGTCGTCCTTCTTGATGCAGATGGCGATTATGTTGGCTATCGGTCGCCCCTTCTTCAACATCCAAGTCACCCGCCCGTATCGTTGCATCGTGATGCAGGCGGAGAACGACACCGGGGATTTGGCGGAAGCCTTCAAGGGCATCGTCGGCTCTATGTCCCTCACGGACGAGGAGAAGAGACTCCTGCGAACCAACATCAAGTTCTACCGAGAAACAGTCAAGGTGGGGCTGGAGTTCGTGAAGCAGGCACGCAAACTAATCGTCCACAACAAGGCGGATTTTTTCTTCGCAGACCCTCTTCTCTCGTTCGCAGGCGGGGACATCTCCAATCAAGCATACGCATCGCAGTTCCTGCGTAATTGGATTCAGCCCGTGCTGATGGAGACCAAGGTCGTCTGGGTCTTCCTGCACCATACGGGCAAGCCCAAGAAGGCGGAAGAGAACTCCGCCGCAACTGTGTCAGACCTTGCCTACTCCGGTTTGGGCAGTTCGGAACTCGTGAATTGGAGTCGTGAGGTCGCAGTCCTCCGACGGACGGACAAGATTCGCCCCTTCTTTGAATTGGTTCTCACCAAGAGAGGCAAGCGTGCTGGTCTGCTCGACAAGGACGGCAAGGCTACGGCGTTTATGAACCTTCGCCACGCCGAAGGACGCATCCTCTGGGAGGTCAACGACGAGAATGTTCTGACCAACTTCTCGATGAAGGATTTGCAGAAGATGGCGGATATGCCCCCGACCGAACACAGCAACGACCCAGAACAGAGCCAATTGGTGCGTTACATCGCCTCCAAATTGGGAGTAGGAAACGCTACCGCATTCGATGTGGCGAACCACCTCATCCGCCTCTCCAACACCAATCCCATCATCCTCTGGAATCACGCACGAGGGCATTGGCACGGCGTGAAGTGGAGCGACTCCGCAATGAAGACGCTGGAAGCCGACCCGTTCTGATACGGGCACAGCATTCCATTAGCCCAATGAACCAAAGCACGACCAAGCAACAGGTGATAGCGAAGAGCCGTAAGGCGATGAGCGAATGCTACAACTCGACGCTCGAACTGTTAAATACACTCTTTTTGGGGGTAGGAAGCCTTTGTCAAGTGCCTTTTTGGAGTTTCCGATTTCTAATAAGCGTCTCTAATGAACACTATCACCTCCCCTTCGGGGATGACAAATCCCAACCCCTTGTCTAATGGACACCCAACCCTCTGATAGCCAATACAAAGAGGTGGCAATCCCTGCCAACAAGCAGGGCATAGAGGCGTATGCCATATGGTTCGCCCAACAGCCCACAGAGACACAGAGAAGCCTCATAGCCCAAGGGCTGGGTCCCGAAGCCCGTGAGGGCGATGGCAACTACACATTCGAGGTCAAGGCTGACCACCAAGCCTTCTCATACGAGGAAGAGCCTGCCACAGACCCCGACCCCGCCCCCACACGCACATACACAGAAGATGAAGTCCAAGAAGTGGTTCGCCGTGTAGTGATGGCTATGCAACTCTCCGAGTCACCCGACTGCCTCTTCCAAGCACGATGTATCCTCATCGCCTTCGGAATTGGCGACCCGCCCACCGAGACAGAGTTAGCCAAGCAACGAGACTGCTCTCGCCAATTCGTATCCAAGAAGGTCAAGCGTATCCAACAACTCTTCAACCTCTCGCCTTCCCAATTTATGCGTAGCGAGAAAGCCTGCAAGGCTTACGCAGATGCGTGGCACAAGAACCAATCCAAACGCTCTAAACAGCCTCGTAAACCGAAACACCACATAGCCCCCCATACTAAACTCGTCGCCCAAAAAACACCACCCACCCCCCCACCCCCCCTTAAGGAATCTATTATTAAGCACCCTCCAAGTGCGGGGTCGTAAGACACCACGATTTTCCCCAACTTGTTTAGACCAAATTGAGAACAGTCATAAACCAATCATAAATAGATGCCATCACAGAATGAAATAGCGGCCGCCCTTGGGCTTACAAAGGGACGGGTGTCGCAACTCGTGAAGGAGGGGATGCCGACGACCTCGATTGAGGAGGCGAGGGCTTGGAGGGATAGCCGTCGGGTGGAGATGCAGAACAGGGGGCACATCAGCCAGCCTGTGCGTCCGTTGGACTTGAGCGGGCTGGACAATATCCTACAGTCGGTGACGGGGGAGACGGGTAATTCGGAGATGGATACCCGTGTGGCGGAGCAGACGGAATTGTGTCGGCTGACGAGACAGGTGTTTATGCAGGCGTTGCAGTCGGGCGACCCAGCACAGGGAAAGTTGTATGCCAACTACGATAGGGCTGTGGCTACATTATTGCGTCTGGAGAAGGAGCGATTTGTCCGTATCCAAGAAGAGGGTAAACTGATTGATGCGGAGGCGGCCGCCGCAAGGTTCAGCAAGGTGTTGAGTCAGTTGCGAAGCCAGATTGAGCGAGCGGAGTTGACCTTTGCTCCGAAGGCGAATCCAGATAATCCTAGTAAAGCCTTGAAGGCATATCGGGAGTTCAAGGACGATGTGTTTCGGAAGATAGCGGAATACAGTCCGCTGGTGAAGGATGGTTCACCCGCCATTGGCGACGACTCGATTGGCATCAAGCCACCGAACAGTCCATTGTCCCATCTCTTCCCAACAGTAGGAGACCTCCTCGACGACGACACCCCGAAGGCGGGCGGTTCTCTGGAAGACTTCACCGATGAGGCGATGGACGAAATGGGAGACGAGAACGAATAAATGACCCCCGCTCAAAAGGAGGCTATTGCCGACCAACTCGAAGCCCGCATCCGTAAGGTGTTCCGACCCGACGAGGGCGGAGACATCGTGGCGTGGCTGGAGGCGAACATCCGCCAGATTCCGTTCTCCCCGATGCCGTCTGGGTTTCGGGTGCAGGAGACCCCGTGGCTGGCAGAACCCCTGCGGGCGTGTGCCGACCCAGAGGTTCGGATGACGATGACGATAGCACCTATTCAGTCTGGGAAGTCGCTGATGGCGGAAATGCTGTCGTGTTTTATTATCGCACGCCAACCAGCCCCGACGCTCTACCTCAATGACACGGACGACAATGCGGGCGATTGGATGCAGAGCCGTCTTAAAATCCTGTGGGAGAATGTGCCCCCTGTCCTAGCGAAGTTGGCGAAGGACGAGACGGGCAAGAAGAACGGAACAGTCCAGACGGAGGATATGACCTTCTGGTGCTTGGGGGCGTTCAACGAGAAGAACCTCCAACGCCGTTCGATTAGGTGGCTGGTCGGTGACGAAACTTGGTTGTGGCCGCAGGGGCATATGGCGGAAGCCTCCGCCCGTGTGACCTCCTTCGGCTGGATGGGTAAGCGTGTGTTTATGTCGCAGGGGTCGTTCGTCGGAGACGACACCGAGGCTATGTGGAACACGACCGACAAGCGAGTCTGGTCGTTCTGCTGTCCCTCCTGCGGTCATAGGCAGCCTTGGAATTGGGAACAGGTAAAGATACCCGATGCCCAGATGCCCGACGGCGAGATGGACTACAACCTCATCCGCAAGGAGACCAAGTATGAGTGCGAGGGGTGCAAGAAGCGGTTCGACGACACGAGGTCTAACCGAGACGACTTCAATGCCACGGGCTTCTATGCCGTGACCAACCCTCTGGCAGACCCAGCGAACCACGGCTACACTTGGAGCGGTCTGGCGGCACGCTCGTGGGGCGTGATGGCGGAGATGTATGTTCGTGCGAAACTCGCCCTCGACTTGAACGGGGACAGCAAGGCTATGCAAATCTTCCGCCAGAAGCAGTTGGCACAGTTCTGGTCGGACGCACCCGATGACTTTGGTTCGCTCGCCAACATCGGCGACTACAAGATGTGCGAGGAGTGGGACAGGGAAGCCCGCATCGACCCAGCGAGCCGTAAGATACATTCCGACCACAAGCGTGAGAAGCAGATACGAGCACGCTTTATGACAGTCGATGTGCAGAGAGAAGGCTTCTTCGTCCTTGTTAGGTCTTGGGCAGAAGGAGGCGACAGCCGTCTCGTGAAGTGGAAGTATGTCCAGACTTGGGAAGATGTCGTAGCGATGGGCAAGACTCTGGAGGTGCACCCCGCTCTGACATATGTGGACTGCGGTGACCAATTCGACGATGTTATACGCCAATGCGGTATCAACAAGTGGACTGCGTTGCGTGGTGACCAGCGATACGAGTTCACTTGGATGATTGAAACATCGAAGGGACGAAAGCCCGTCGGCAAAGTCTACTCTCCTCGTAGGTTGGTCAATGTCGGAACGGGACCCGTAAGCGTTCACCACTTTTCCAACTTGGCGTTGAAAGACCAACTCTCCCGTATGCGTAAGATTGGAAAGCATACGCTGTCCGCTGACGCAGGACAGGACTACCTCGACCAGATGGAGTCCGAAGTCCGCACGAAGAATCTTGCAGGCAAGCCAGAGTGGAAACGCATCGGCAAGCGAGCGAATCACTTGTGGGACTGCGAAGTAATGCAGTTCGTGCCCGCCTTGGCGTTTGGCTTCCTTGCCCCGCCTCCGCCTCCCCCTCCAGAGGAAAAGCCCGCAGAGAGCCAGCCAGAGGGGTCAGCCACCCCTTCAGACCCCAAGATGCCCTCCGAGTGAGGGGGTCATACCCCTAAAAAGGGGTCGTAGCCAAAATTATTTTCGTCAAAAAACCCAATGTTTACAGGGGGTTTATGAGTTTCTGAATCTTTTTTGTTTTTTTGGCTTGTCAAACCCTTGGGCATAGTATCTACTTCTCTCATCAGGGTTAACTACCCTCTGTTCTTTGAGTCGCCCGATAAATCTACCTTAAGTCCTCTGCAACAAGCAGGGGCTGTGAACCACGACCGAGGCTAACAACGGCAACGAGCGTGAGCGAAAAGACCAAGGGCGACTCTCTACTTTATGCGGTGTGTGAGACTGACCTCACCTGTGCAACCCGACTGCGGTCGGGGGCTGGTAACCAAACCAGCCACATCGCTCCTCTTTCAGTTCTTTGACATCATCTCGTAAGTCGCCTCCATCGAAGTGGAGGACTTCGTAATCCTTGGGAGTAAGTGAACGAGTAACCCGACCGATGACCCAGATGGGGAAAGGCAGGGGAGTCGAGTCACTACGGACGGCAGATGCGGGCAACCGCTACAAGACTGACCGACGCAGAGCGAGCCAAGGGAATACGGAGAGTGGCAATCCCCAGCGAGGGAAAATCGGTCAAGTGCCGAGCAGATAAGTCCACGGGCGATGAGTCGAAGGCGAACAGGGGGATAGCCCCGAAGCCAAGATACGAGATGATGGTTCACTTTCAGTTCTTTCTCATTCCAAGTTTCAAGACGAGCCTAACACGCCGACAGCACGCCCGCTCTGCGATAAGAGTGTCGCCAATGTCTGGCTCGTCATAAGTTACGCCCACGCTACTCGATTGGTTCGAGTTAGACCACCGCTGACTCTCGAAATGAAACACACTTTGGTTGCAACCGAGTGTGCGGATTTAGAGAACTGTAACCTGTTAAACGGGTTTTAACTGTGAGAATAAGCGGGATACTGCTGAAAACTCAATGTGGTCTCTTGAGGGGATACCCTCTCGCAAGTTGCAGGTTCAAGTCCTGCCGTGGGCTGCTTACTTTGTAGACCGCAAGGTCGAAGAACGAGGCGTTAGTGCACGCCTACAACGCCAAGCCCCGCTGGGGGCTGGCGAGAGGAAGTAAGGCTCGTAACGAAACTTGGTAAGATTTTTATGCCGCCGGCTGTTAGTGCGTAGTGCATTGGTTTCGCTGACCTCCAAAAAAAGCCTTACTGTTCTTGCAAGGGCGTAAGGTGACTGACGGAGACTGTATCTCGCAAGGGATTTAACTGTAAACTAAAGTTGGGGATACCCAATGTTGAATGCGACTACGACTAACATATCGATACCGAGAGGTATCCTGCGGCACCCTTTTCTGTTCTTTTGACATTCCAACACCACGCAAACTGCTCGCACAGCCTCGCAAGAGGGGACGACCTATCACCCGTCGGCATCTGAAAAGTGCCGTAAGCGAACCAGACAAGCCCTGTCTACACAGGGAGTATTCTTGCACCGAAGATTGCCTGCCCCTTTCGCAGGACGGACGGCTTGTGGTGGGCGACAGGAGCGGACAAGCGAAAGCCCCGCAACTCTCACACAGAGCACCCGGATAGAAACCTCAATAAGCCGAGGGGGAGACAAGGGAGTGATGTCGGTCGCTGGAATGCCTAATACTTTATGGAGGGTGTAGCGTCTCGTGGGGGTAATAACTCACGGGGGTCGGGATGACTTCCGACTAACTCCAGCAACGCAGACACGGATGATGTCAAACCTTGGCTGTCACCGAGGTGGGGTCGCTCCCCGGTCCGAAAATTGTGGGTGCAAATCCCACCACCAACCAAACCTTTACGCCGTAGCGTGGTGCTGTCCTTGGAAGCCGTCTTGATTGGCGGTGGCGTGGTTCGCAAGACCCCGTCTCTTGAAAGGACTCGTGGACGGAGGTTCGACTCCTCCACGGCGACTCTAAAAAATAGAGTTGACAAACAACCTACGAGAGTAAGAATACTTTTAGTTCTTTAAACATCTTGAAGCAGTCGGCGGTTGGCAAATGAGCCATTCCGTAGCGGGGCTAACGACTGAAAACCTTAAGGTCACTTAAGGGTATGGCGGGGTTCGAGAACCGCCCTTTAACTTTGCTGTCGGTGTGATTCATCCGCCGACAGTCCTGCGTAAGCAGGGTGGTGATGCAAGTTTGTAGAAGCCTCGCTGGTTGCCAATGGCTATCACCCCGTGTCCAAAGCGGGGGAAGAGACAGCGGGAGACGGAACGCTCCAACTACAAGCCTAAGACGCCAGAGCGGACAGATGGGGCGGGACAAAGACGAGAGTCTCCCGTTTCAAAAGGCTCTGGTTCTCCTTTACCACTTGGTCTGGCTGATGAAAGTAGCCGAGCAGAGATGACGGCACACCTTGTTTGGGCATTCTACGGGTTGCTCAACAAATGGGGTTCAAGGGGTCATCCAGCAGACCATTCACTTTCTTCGTCCGTGTCGTTGACAGCGTGCCAAATGCACGATGCCAGCCAACGGACTATTTGTCGGACTTCCCAGAGAGACCATTGAGGCTATCCGTGATAAGGCGGTTGCTTTGATTATGGAAGGGAAGACGATTATGTCCTACGGAGATGGCTCGACAAACGCCAGCAAACAATTTGCCTTGCCCCCTCAACAGATGCTCCAAGAGGCGAACTACGCCCTCCAGCGTCTGGATGGACGGACTCGTGGACTCTACACGAACTACAATCGACTTGTTGACCGCTGATGCCACCCGATAACCAACCGAAACCGAGCGTCTTTGACAGGGTTCGTATGAGCCTGTCTAACCTCTTGAAGCCGAAAGCCTACCAAGGGGCTTTTGAGTCCACACGCTATTCGGTTCACAGAACCCGCATCGACGCACCCCAGCCGACCGATTTCCGAATGGAAATGACGGGGCAGACCCGTCGTGAGATGGTTCGCCTTTCCCGTTGGCTGGAGAAGAACAACGGACTCTACAAGCAGATGATTAAAGACACCGCCATCTACTCGATAGGCGAGGGCATCGGACTGCAATGCTTGGGTGGCGAATACGATTGGCAGAACTTGGTGGAAGCCGAGTGGGAGCAGGAGTGCATCCGTCCAGAAATGTCTGGGCGTTTCTCAATGCTCGAAGCCCTTTACATCCTTTGCGAAGCCTTGGATAGGGACGGGGAAATCTTCATCATCAAGTGCAAGGATAAGAAGGGCAACCCGAAGTTCCAAATCATCGAAGCCCACAGAGTGGAGACCCCGCCCGATGCGATGTCGCTCCCCGACATCTTTGACGGCATCCGCTTCGACAAATACGGAAAGCCGACCTTTTATTATGTAAAGCAGGGCGACGGAAAGTATGAACCTATTAAGGCGGCCTCGATGATTCACATCTTCGACGCAGAATACGCCTCCCAGAGCCGAGCCTTCCCGCCCCATCAGCACGCTATCAATCATATGCGTGACGAAATGGACTTGCTGGCGATGGAGAAGGTCGCTGTTAAGGACAATTCACGCACTTCTCGTATCCTAAAGGTGGAAGACACCAGAATGGATTCGGGTGACCTTGGTCTTGGTCAGCCTTTGGGCGAGGGCAACTCCTCTACCGCCAATACCGACCCCGACGCTCTGAACCGAGTGCTTGGTGGTGTGACCGCCGTTTTACAGAACAATGAAAGCCTTGTTTCTTATCAGTCCGCCCGTCCGTCTGCGGCTTTTGCTGGATTTATTGACCACCTACGCAGGGACTCTGTTATGGGGGGCTTGCCATACGAGTTTGTTGCAGACCCGACTCGTGCTGGAGGTGCTTCCGTTCGCCTCGTGGTAGCGAAGGCGGGACGCTTCTTCTCGCACAGACAGACGATTATCATAAACCGATTCCTACAAGACTACTTCCAATTCTGGTGTGGTCTTAAAATCGACCGAAAGGAAATCCCAAACGCCCGCAATTGGTGGAAGACGGAGTGGGTTTGCTGTAAGTCGGTCACAGTTGATGCTGGTCGTGAGGGTGCTAATGAGCGTGCCGACCTTGATATGGGTCGTATCCCTCCTAGCGACGACTTCCAGAGCCGTGGCTACGGGTTTGAGAAGACCATCCGAAAGATTGCCCGTGACCACGCATTTATTCAGCGTGTGTCAAAGGAGACGGGTGTCCCAGAAGACAAACTTTGGCGTAAGTCGCCCTCTGGCGGTGGTGGCGGTCAGCCTCAACAGCAACCGAACACCATTCCCGAAGGGGCGATGGGTATCGTTATGCCGGGTCCCGATGGACAACCGCAGATTGTTCCTATCGACCAAGTTGTGGGGCAGAAAGCGGAAGAAATGGCTGGCGACCCGCTTACGAACAGCGAACCAGAACTCTCGCCTCCTCCGAAGACTCCCGCCGCAGAGCCTGCGTCGCAGATGGAAACCTCTGTTGACACCCTGCCAAAACAAAATCCGGGGCTTTCCCGTAACAGAGAGCAACCTTTCTCCAGATGATTAGAAGCGACTTACACTACGCCTTGAAGGCGGGACGACCCCTCCTCATTGACCCTATTAAGGCACAGGCGTTTTTGAAGAACGCTGAACTTATCGTCTCTAACCCAGAGATTGCATACCATTTGTCGGCGTATATGAACCCGATGCCGAAGGCTGAAGTCGGTCCGAAGGCAAAGCGTTTCCGTGCCGCCCCCGTCGCTGATGACGATGAGGACATCGAAAAGATGGCGGCATCTGCTGGTCTCGCCGTGGCATCAATGCCGTATGTCAAGGATGGCACGGGCATCATCCCTGTGCGTGGAGTCATTGGTAAGTGCCTATCTCCCCTTGAGGCGATGCTTGGTTGTGCGGACATCGACAAGATTGCGAGCCAACTCGACGCTTGGATGAAGGACGACACAGTCTTCGAGGTGGTTCTCCATATGGACTCTGGGGGCGGTAGCACTACGGGTCTGGAGGAACTTGCGAAGAAAATCCGCACATACGACAAGCCGACCATTGCCTTTACCGACTCCGACTGCGGTTCGGCGGCTTATTGGATGGCATCACAATGCAAACGCTTTGTTTGCACCCCCTCGGCTTCAGTAGGAGCGTGTGGCGTTTACATCACAATGACCGACGAGCGTAAGAAGTTCGAGAAGGAAGGTCGTGAAGTAGTCGTCATCAAGTCGGGAAAATACAAGGCGGCAGGCGTGGAAGGCACAAGCCTTACCCCCGACCAAATCAACGCCCTCCAAGACGAGGTCGATGAACTGCACGGCAGATTTATCCGAGATGTCCGTTCCGTCCGACAGTTCGCATCGCTGGAAGACCTACAAGGGCAGTCGTTCTACGGAGACAAGGCGGCACAGCGTGGGTTAACCACGGGCATCGTCGATTCGTTCGACGCTCTGCTGGAAGAAATCAAGAATACCCGCAGGCAGGCACATCGCCAGATGCTCCCCACGATGTATTCCCAGCCGATGTCACCTACCTCTCTTGATACGCCGAATCCTTACATCGGTTGACATTTCATAAACACTAACATCCCAGCATTATGAGCAATACCAAGTCCGTCGAACAGCAACTCAAGGAGGCTATCGAAGCGTCGAAGCAGACCCTCGCCCTCTCTGAACAGGTTACCTCACTCGCTTCTGAAAAGGAAGCCCTCTCGAAGCGTCTTGCTGAAATCGAGACTGCTCTCTCCGCCCCGAAGGCTTCCGAGCCTGTTGCGGTTGACCCCCTTATCGTCGCCAAGTTGGGCGAACTGCTCGCCGAGCGTGAGATGACCGCCAAGGTTCTGAAGGAACTCCAAGCCAATGTGGTTCGCCTCGAAAAGGAAGCCGCCAAGAAGGCTGACCTCAACGAGTATGTGAAGCAGCGTATGGAAGACGGCGAAGAAGGCAACACCCCTGCCGAGAAGCAACACCTCGATGCTGGCAAGAAGGGCAAGAAGGGCGAGATGCCCCAATTCATCAAGGACAAGATTGAGGAAAAGGAAGAAGCCGAAGCCGAAGAGAACCCTAATCACCCGTCTCCGGGTATGCGGAACGAAGCCAAGAAAGGCAAGAAGGCTGAAATGCCCGACTTCATCAAGGAAAAGATTGAAGAGCGTGAAGAAGAAGAGTCCGAAGAAGCCTGCAACTACAAGTCCAAGAAGGGCAAGAAGGCTTCCAAGGCTTCCTATGAAGACGAAGAAGATTACGGCGAACTTTCCGAAGACGAAATGGAAATGCTCCGTGAGTATCGTAACGCCTCCAAGGCGAAGAGCAAGAAGGCTGATTCGACCCTCAAGTCCCCTCTCAAGGAAGAGACAAAGAACTTCGGCGACATTATCCCCCAGCCGGGTCTTGACCCTAACAAGAACAATGTGAACGAGGACAACACCACCTCCCCGTCCCTTAACAAGAAACTCGCCGCCAAGGCTGGCAAGGCGAAGGGCGAAACCGATGTCGAAGAGATTATGGAATCTCCCGATATGCAGGAATCCGAAGGCGAAGAGCACGAGCACGAAGTCACCCTGTCCAAGCCGGGTAAGGGTGCGAAGAAGGCTGAAGCCGTTGCGAAGCAGGCTGGCGAAGACGAAATCCCTGCCCCGCTGATGGAATACCTCAAGCAACTCGTCAACCAAGAGAAGCAGAAGAAGGAAACCGCCAAGAAGGGCGAAAACTCCATCGGTGGCGTTAACAAGAACGATGTCACAGGTCAGCCCGACCAAGACGAAGAAGAGTCTTTCCTCGACAAGAAGGATGCCAAGAAGGGCAAGAAGGCTGAATCCGTCGAGAAGTGCGTCAAGGACAACTGTGCCTCTGACGAGACCAAGGTTCACGAAGACGGCTGTGCCCCGACCAAGGGTAACACGACCGAAATCGGTGACAAGTCCCCTATCGCTGAAGAAGCCCCGCTCGTTGCCGTCGCCAAGCAGTCTATGGACTCCGTGGTCGATGTCGCTGTCGAGCGTCTGGCTGAAGTTGCCAAGGCGAAGCAGAAGGTTGAAGCCGAACTCGCCAAGCAGGGTCAAGCCCTTGCCGCCGAAGTGAAGGCGAAGGACGAAGCGATGACCGCTGTCGCCCAACTCCAAGCCAAGTTCGAGGCGATGATGAGCAAGTTTGCCCAAGCCGAAGCCACCGACAAGTCCCTCGAAGCCAAGGCGGCAAAGATTGTTGCCCAGAGTGCCTCCGAGCCTGTTGCCGCTGAAATCCAAGGCGACGCTCCTGTCACCGATGCCGACATCCTCGCCAAGTTCGAGGCAATGACCGACGCTCGTGAGAAGAACCGCTTCTTCAAGGCTAACGCCTCGCAGATTGGTCGTGCCGTGCAGGCGAACCTCAAGCGTCGCACCCGCTCTTAATTCACACGCAACCCCAAACCCAAACCTACACTACTATGGCAAGAGGCGGAGTTAATGTTTATGTGGCACGACAGGAGGGCAAGATGGCTCCTGTCGGCTCTCAAGCGAACGAATACGGCACAGGTAGCCGTGCGGAGGTCGAAGCGGCAAACCGCTCCGTCGCCTCTGGTGGCGATGTGAATGAGGCTATCGCTCGCATCACGAATGCGGGTGGTGGCACGCTCCGAGTGCCTAAGTCCGAGGTTGGTCGCATCCTCGCTCTGACGCAGTTTGGCGTTATGCAGTCCAAGGACGGCACTATCATCGTCCAAGATACCCGCTTCGGTGGTAAGAAGGACGCAGTTACCCTCATCAAGCCTAACGGCGAAACCCAGCAAGCCTCTGGTGGTCAAGTCACCATCGGTGCGGATGGCGTTCAGTCCATCAAGTTCGGCAATGGCTCGACATATGTGGTTCAGAAGACCCGTGTCGATGTCACCAAGAACCAGAAGGACGGCGTGTTCTCTATCAACCTTCCTCCGAATCTCCGTGGTGCCGCCTTCGACAAGGATGGCAATGTGAACGGCTGGAAGATTAACCCTAAGGCTATCCCCGACAAGGCTGTTCGTGCTTGGGTCTACCAGCATATGTCCAAGGAAGGCACGCTCCGCTTCCCGTCCGACTCCCCTGTCGCCGCAAAGTTGGGTGCTCTTCTGTCGAAGGCTGGCTACGCCCGCACCAACATCGCTACCATCAACCAAATCTTCAAGGATACGCAGGGTGCTCGCTACCAAGCAGGAGACAAAGCCGCCAAGGCTGGTGGTCTCGCTGGCTTCGGCGCCGCCCAGCGAATCGCCAATCAACAGGCAAATGGTTGACAACTTTCCAAACCCAAACCCTTAACCCCAAATAATATAATCCTATGAGTAACACTCTCGGTGGTATTAACCTCCAAGTCATTGCACAAGACTCGCTCACAACGCTTCTTGCTCAATTCCCCCTCGTCAACAAGTTCACTACGGACTTCGGTGGCGACATCCTCCAGCGTGGCGAGTCTGTCACGACCCGTATCGCCTCTGGCGTGTCGGCAACCGACATTGCCGCTAACGGCTACGGACGCTCCGATGTCACCTCGACCTCGAAGACTGTCACCCTCAACAAGCACAAGGGCTTCGTGATGGGCTTCTCTGATGGCGAAGTCGCCAAGGGTGGCTACGATGTCCTCCGTCGCACATTCATCCGTCCTGCCGCTCACGCCGTCGTGAAGGCTGTTATGGACGATGTCTTCGGTCTCGTTGATGGCACTAACTTCCCTGCTACGGGCTACAACAGCACAGTCGCCGCTTTCGACGCTGACGCTGTCGCTGACATCTCGCAGGCTCTGACCGATGCCAATGTCCCTATGGCTGGTCGCACGCTGATTGTTAAGCCTGCCCTCTACACCTCCCTCGCCAAGGACAACAGCATCCAAGCCCAATACGCTTCGGGCACGAATGCTCCTCTGACCGAGAACCTCCTGCCCCGTATCCACGGCTTCGAGGTGAACCAATACACCGCTCTTCCTGCGACCATCACGAACCTCAAGGGTATCGCTGTTTCTCCGGAAGCCATCCTCATCGCCGCTCGTCTGCCTGCTACCCCGACCAATTGGTATGGTAATGTCGCTACTGCGACCGACGCTGAATCGGGTCTCTCGATTCAAGTCCGTGAGTGGTATGACGGCGACGCTGGTGAGCAGAAACTGTCGATGTCCATCCTCTACGGGGTGTCCGTCGGTAACCCGTCCTGCCTCGCCAAGATTATCGCTTCTTAATCGAAGCGGTAGTCGAACAAACGAGACCTCATCTTCGGATGGGGTCTTTTTTGTCCCCCTCTGCATAGGATACCACCCACGAGTTGACACCCTTCAACAGGCAACCGCTTAATCCCTTACAACAATGGCTTACCCCAAGTATTCTATCCTCATCACAGTTGACCCTTCTGACAGCACGACTGTCGTGACTCAATACACCTCGAAGGTCACCGCCAAGGCGGCCCTTGCCACGGCTCTTGGTTCTGGTCTGGATGCTTACCTCTACCTTGAGCCTCTGCCGACCCGTTCGGTGGTTGCCGAGAAGGTTGGCGGTCTCTACACGGACGCTTATGGCGTTGTCCGTGAGTTCGCCACGGGCATCCCCGACTAATTACCTGTTGACAAGACAGATAGTCGAGGCACGCTACTGACCTATGAGCCAGAAGTTCTCTATTGTCATCGAGGTCGGCAAAGACGGCAAGCCCGTCTCGACCGCATATATCAAGGCAGAAGCAAACAAGGCGAGCGAGCACTTTGTGCGTCTTCGTGAAGCGGGCAAGGAAGCGTATTTCTTCCAGCATCCCGTTGCTGACCGCCGTAGCAAGTCTGCCGAACAGGTGACTGCTACGCTTGGTCTTCGTGACGCTGAAGGCAATGTTCAGCACCCGAAGGAACAGCCTAAGACTCCCGTTCCGAATCACATCGTGAACGAAGTTCCGATGCCCGCACCGAAGAAGCGTAAGGGCAACAACATCGAAGGCGTTTCACTCGACATCCAATCGGATGGTCCGACTGCCGTCGATATGTAATTTCACCCAAACCAATAAACCACAATGATTGCATTCATCATCGGTCTCGTCATCGGCTTCATCGCTGGTGCTCTCGTGTTCAGAAACAACGCCAAGAAGGCTGAAGCCCTCGTCCAGAAGGCGAAGGAAGAAGCCGAGAAGGCGAAGTCCGTTCTCAAGAAGTAAGACCTACTATGGCAAAGAAGACGAGCAAGAAGAACATCAACGCCCCTGTGGCTGGCGACGACAATGGCAACCTTGTCCGTGCTGGCTACGCTCCGAACGAGATGGCGAAGGCGAAGAAGTTGTTCGATGCAGAAGTCAAGGAACGCCCTCTTGAGATGGAAGGCGTTACCTTCTCCGACTTCCTGTTCGAGCAGGCTTCCCTGTCCTTCCTCATCGACACGGGTCTGGGCGAAGAATAAGCGGAGACGCTGGTTCACCCAAGGGGCTACTTCGGTAGCCCTTTTTGTTTGGTGGACAGGGAGCAACGGGTAATGGCAAGAGGGAATCCTATGAGTATGGGGAGGGCGGCTCGTTCGGAGGTGGTCATTAAGACCTTTCCGTCCAACTACCCGTATATGCCCGACTACAAGTATCTGGACAAGATTGCCCCGTTCAAGAAGAAGGACTCTGTGGCTCTGGAGAAAGACCTCCGCAAAATCTCCACGCTCAATACGAGCATACCAGAAGAAGACTACGGCGAGCATAGGGACTACACCACGCCCGATGGCTCAAAGGCTACCTTTGCCGTAAGGGTGTCGGCATACGACAACACGCTGGTTCTTCGGACTATTGAGAGCGTTTCTGGCAAGGGGGCTGGCACAGCCCTTATGAACGATATGACGACTCTGGCGGACAAGCGAGGTGTGCCTATTATCTTGAAGGTAGAACCCTTCCAGCCAACCCGTGCGGGCGTAAGGAAGAGAACCACGGAGGAGATGCACGCATTCTATTCCAAGTTCGGGTTTGTGCTGGATGAGCGTCCAGAGCGAAGCAAAAACGGGGAGCAGGGGATGCTGATGATTCGACCTCCACGCAAGTAATCCAAAAGCATAGGTGGACACGCCCCCAATTTCAAATGGCACGAGGAAATCCATCCAGAGGAGGCAGAGCAGCGGAATCTGAATTATCCGAACGGCTACGCCGTGAAGCATTGGCACTCCGTATCAAGAATGAGGCTGAAAAGCAGGAAGCCGAAACTAATCAAAAAGACTACGATGATGCTTTGAAGTCTGCCTATATGCGGGCGGAGGAGGAAACCAATGAGGATTTCCGTGGCAAGCGTATGAGTGTCAACGAAAGAGAGCAGGCTGAACGGGAAGCCAAAGCCAAGGAAGCCGAAGATGCCGCCAAGGCTGAAGAAGAGCGTGAAGCCCAAGAAAAACTCAAGGAATCAAAGGTGTTTTCAAAGTTTGAAAAGGATGTCAAGAGGTCTGCTTTGACTTACGACGATTGGACAAATGCAAGGTGGTATATGACATTGGACTACGAAGGTGATGCGGAACTGAAAAAACTCATTCCAGACATCTATCAAGACGACAGAAACCACCTATCCAAGGAGTATATCCAAGAAAGCATTGCTTACGCTCCTCCAGAAATCCGTGAAGCAGTAACAACTGCGTTGATGGCTTTTGCACCAAGGGGAAGAAACGACGATTTCCCCGGCGAATCGGCTGAAGTTCTCTACAAGGGGCTTAATCAGTCCTATGCAGAGGGTGCTTTTGGAAGAGGTAGCAAGGCTTTTGTTAATACTGACGACCCAGAGCAGTCAAGGATTGATGGTCTTGACGAAAAAAAGCATAAGGATGGTATGAATGCTCTTAAGAAAACTGACGCATACATTGCCAAAGTTCTTCTTGGTGCGAGAAAGCACTTGGTGGATAAAGACGGCAACAAAGTTGATTGATAAACGATGGGACTATGGGACGAAATGTCGGACGATGGTCCGGAGTTCTTGGAGACCTTCGGTCGTCCAATCAAGTTTCGTGGCAAAGACGGAGTAGCACTCATCAGTCGCTCACCTATCGGGCAATTGATGGCAGACGGCGGTTTCACATACAATGCGAACCACAGCGTCCGCATTCTTGCCCCCGTCGGTAGCGACTATTACACGAACCGCCCCAAGCAGGGCGAGTTCATCTACTTCTTCGGGCAGAAGCATACCATCCTTGAGGTCACGGATAGACCGCCATCTCCTTGGATTGACCTATCCACGGGTGTTACAGGAACATCGTGAGTGCACCCAAAGGTGTTCAAATTAATGTCCGCACAAACGCCGCCGAAGTAGCCAAGAACCTCGGAAAAAGTTCGGACGAGGTAATGAAGATGCTACCTAATGCTCTGAAGGAGTATGTGGTGGCGGTGTGCAAAGAGTTGCTGAACAAGTCTTATCCTGCGCCGGGCAATGACCCGACTTCTGGCGGTGGCGGGACGGATGCTGGATTACAGCAGGGTAAGAGTAATCTTGCGGCTGAAATCAATTCAGCCTTCACGACTTGGGAAAAGACGATGGTGGGTGACCTAATAATGGCAAGGAACGAGCAAGTCTTGTGGAACTTGAACAACCCGATACCTTGGCGAAGCCCTCGCCTGCAAAAGGCGTGGGACAGCAAAGACATCGACTATCTCTATGAGACCTTTGCCCGCAAGGGGTGGACAGAGCCGTCGGAGGTGGTTGACTATCAGTCTGACATCGACAGGTCGCTCCACGAGAAAGTAAGAGACCCAAAGTCTGGGGCAGTCCTTGAGGCGGTAAGGAACAACAAGAACCTCCGTATCTCCGTCAAAGACCGCCAGACGATAGAGAACTACATTATAACACGCCAGAAGTCCATAGGCACTATGGCAGGCGGTTGGGTCAAGGCACTCTCCGCCTTGGGGGCTTCCGTGCAAAGCCCATTCGGGGGCAACGGACACGGAGGTGCGGTCATCAAGGACGGGGGTATGTCCATCCACGCATACAACTCGCTGGGTGATTACAACAAGATGATTTCCTCCTTAGGCATCATTGAAGATGTAGTCAACGAGAAGTCGGATGACTTGAAAAGGTTCATTGATGCCGAGATAGACAAAGTCCTCAAGGCAAACTCGACCCGACAGAGCGGTAAGCCTTGACAAGGAACAAGGGGTGTAGACCTATATGAGCATTAGAAGAGCGATAGAAGCACAGTTCAAGTGGACGCTCGACCCGTTCTTCCAGAACGGCACGCACCAAATCGTCGAATCGTTACGGACGGAGGATAGACCTTTCCCTGCCATTGTCATTGTGGCGGGGCAGGCGGTTTCCGCCATCCCAGAACAGCCCGACAATCTGGGCAATTACAAAATACCCGTGTCAGTTATAGTGATGTCGTCCTATGACGAAACGAGCGTAAACGCTCATACATCGATTGTTTACCAACTTACCAATGTATTCCGCAACATCTCCAGCCGACGCAAGTCGAGGGTCAAGGGATTACACATTTACGACATCATTCCCGGTGCTGTAGGTGAAGCCAGCGAGGGTCGCAAACTCTCCTCTGTCTTGAACTTCGATGCTATGGTAAATTACGCCCCGATAGCCGAAGCACCAGAGCCTCTGTGAGCAAAGAGTGGGCAAGTTGACAATGGGCAACTTGAAACCTTAAACGCCAATGCCCGACACAGTCCCTCCCGCACCGCAGTCGCCTAACGCAGCCCCTGTTACTTTTGGCACAATCCTGCACTTCGGTCTCCCAGACATCGAGGTCACGGGTATCATCGTCGATTCATACCGCAGAGACGCACAGTTCGCCCAGACACAGGAGGTCACCGACCAGATGGGCACAGTCATTGGTCTTCGTATGTCCGACTTCCGTGCCAATGTCTCGGTTGACGGCAGAGTCCTCGCCTCGAACACAGCGAATATGCCCGACATTAAGTCTGGCGATGTCCTAACCATCAATGTGGACAAGATTGTGATTACCTCGGCGGGCTACAACGGAACGGCGAATGGTTTCCACACCTTCTCCATTTCTGGAACTGCTTACTCTGGCATCACGGCTCTCGCCCCTGCGGGTTCTACATATACTCCGTCTATCCCCGGAGCGTAATAGCACGCAGATATGGATGGTCGTTTTCTGACCGCCTTCGTAGTGCCCCGCCTTTGGAAGGTGGGGTGCTATTCTTTACGCCCTTACAACCTCCGTCATATGATGTATCTGACGGCGTTGAACTCGCCGTTTACGGCAAAAAACGCCAAGCCAGCGGATTTCACGACAGAGAATGTGATGGCATTCCTACGCATATGCTCGGCGGGACATCCCGAAGACGCATTTGGTTCTCTGTCCTTAAGGGAACTGTGGTTCAGAACGAGGATGCAGACGGACTTAATGTTCTTTACGAGGATAGTCAGTCAATGCTACACATACGCCTCGGAGTGTTCGCAGTCGCCCGTGACCCTAAGAAAAGACAAGGGGGAGAACATCAAGGAAAAGGGGGAGAATGTCCCGTTTCCTCTGATGATGGTCACGATGATGACCTCCAAGTTGGGGATGGATATGGAGCAGGCTTGGAATACACCCGTAGGTCAAGCCGTCTGGCTTCTCACCGCCTTTGCCATACAAGAAGGCTCGGACACCCAAATCGTTAGCACCGAAGACGACCAGCGTGCCGTGGAAGAGCGTAAGGCTCTGGAAAAGATGCAGGCAGAAGCGTTGGCAAAAATCAAAGAGGAGGCACGCAAGTCCCGTAAATGAGCACGCATAATGTAGACATCAATGTAAACGCCAATACGGAGCAGGCACAGAAGTCGCTGTCATACCTACAGTCCTTGATGGGCGAGTTTGGCAAGCAGGCTACGAACAGGATGGCTGGTATGCTGGGGGCGGCGGCTGTCGCCAAGATGGCTTTCGACAAGGTTTCGGAGGCTATTTCACACAACATCCAGACGGCGAAGCAAGTGTCGCAGATGGCTATCAAGTTCAACATCGACCCGTCGGCGATGCACTCCATTACGATGGCGGCGAAGGACGCAGGCGTGAATGTGCGTGCCCTTACAATGTCGATGAAGCAGTTGGGCAAGACTGCTGAAAAGGCTATCTCGTCCAAAGACCTACAGAAAGACTTTGAACAGTTGGGCATCTCCGCCGAACGCCTTGCCGAAATCCAAGCCAAGCCGTCCAAGTTCCTGCCAGAGATTGCCAAATCGTTGATGGAAATCGGGGATGAGAACCAGCGTTCAGCCGCCGGCGCCGCCCTGCTTGGTCGTCAATATCAGCAACTTCTCCCGCTCATTGAAGAGTTGGGCACATCCGAAGAAGCCCGCCAGAAGTTCTTGGAAAACGAGAACGCAATGACGGAAGAGCAGATTGCCGCCCACAAGGAAGTCGCCAAGATTCAGAATGACCTTGGTGATGGATTTGAAAAGTTGGTGGCAAGTGTTGCCCCGCTCCTATCGTGGGCGATGAACTTTGTTTCGTTGCTTGCCGAGGGTCTGGGTTACATCAAGGATATGATTTGGGAGACAAAAGAAGCAAAAGAAGAGCGTCTGGCGGGCAACGCCGCCAAGGTTGGTGAGAAACTGACCAGATGGTCAGAAAGCCTTAAGATTCGTGCCGAAACGGGTAACCTATCAGAGGACGAAAGGTCTGGAATTGAGTCTGCTGGCGGTGTTGAGCAATTCATTGCCGCCCAAATGGAGGCTCTCAAGGAGCGTTCCGAGGCTGAAAAGAAAGTCAAAGATGTCTACGATGGAACTTGGTTTGACATCCTAAACAAGACGGAAAGAAAACTTGTTGATAAACAATTAGAAAGAAAGAAAGCGGCCGCACCCGTATCCGAGTCTTTGGAAAAAGCCCTTGGTGTTCACGAGTCTCAAGCGGTTAGAGGAGATGATTATGCGGTTGATGGTCCGGACGGAACTACAAGACCAAGCGAAGAGCAGGCGGAAAGAATCAAAAGATACGAGGAGTCGAGAGAGCAACTGCTCGATGCGGCGGGCGAAGGGGCTTTGTCAAAAATTACCAAGTCGGGCATCAAAACAGCCACACAAGACTTGCGTGCAAGGAAGGCGGAAGCCGAAGCCAATAAACTCAACAAGGATATGGCAAAGTATGTCCGCATCCAGCACCAGACAGCCGCCATACAGGGCAAGGTGTATGACGAGGGGTCGGATAGCATTCTTTCAAAGGCTGCTTACAAGCAGTTGATGGAAGAGCGAGGCGAGGGTGAAAAAGCCGAAGAAAATGTCCGCACCTTCGAGTCTGAAGGTGCTCGCAGAAAGGCAGAGAAGGAGCAGAAAGCCGCTGACCGCCAACTCAAGGCAAGCGAGCGTAAGTTGTATGTAGGAGACCCCACCAACAAGCAGTTCAAGACAAACTTAACCGAAGTCGAGAAGGCTACCGACGCACTTGAAGATGCAAAGGACGCACAGGAAGGCGTTCTTGAGGACTTGAAGGATGCCAACAAGGACATCGCAGAGAAGTATGAGGCGTTGCAAGAATTGAACGAAACAGAGGGGCAGGGAACTCCAGAAGAAGAAGCCAAGCGTGCCCGCCGAGTGCTTGAACTGACCACATTGATTACGGCTGAAGAAAACAAGCAGAAGCAGTTGCAAGCAAAGGCGAACGAACTCAAGGGGCAGGAAATCCAAGCACAGGAGAACCTACGCAAGGCGAGGGAAAAGGAGTTTATGCAGGAGGTGAAACGCAACGACTTGGTGAAGGAGAGAGTCAAGACCGAGAGGGACTTTGAGAACTCCTTGAAATACAAGTTGATGAAGGTCGATGGTCGCTCCAACCGAGAAATCGAGGAGCAGAAAATCATCGATGAGCAGAAGAAATACGAGGAGATGATGGCGGAATACAACAAGAAGATGGCTACCTTTAAGCGGGCTGAATCTGAAGACGGGGCGGAGGTTTCTGATACCGAGAAGTCCGAACTTGAGAACCTAACGAAGGCGATGGCTTCGCAGAAGCAAAGCATTCTTGGAGCAGCCTTCGACCTTGGAAACAAGGAGGCTCAAGGTCAAGTTACCGATATGAGACGCATTGGTGGTGGTGGTATGGAGTTCGGCGGGCTGGCTAACACCGCAAGAGAGCAACTCGAAGTCCAGCGTGCTATGCTCAAGGAACTTGAGAAGAAGGCGAACTTGACCTTCGATGTGAGCGGATTCCAGACGGACTCTGGCAAATACGGCAGAACATACGCACAAGCCGTGGTTCTCCCAGACCGATAAGAGGGCGACAAGACACCAAGGAATATGACAGTTCCTCCATCACCTAACGGACCGGGCGGTCAGTTGTATAAAGACCAATACGGCATCAGATACTACGGCATTACGGGCGGGGTAGCGGGTGGCATTGGTCAGCCCGGCGGAAACATTTCGTCGGACGGCAGAGGGTTGCTTGAGGGGAATTGGACATTCATTTACCAAGTAGACCCGGGTTTGCCAAGAGTGCCTAATGTCCCAAGGCGTGGTGCTCCACACCCCACGGATGCACGCCTCAAATGCTACAAGACGGACTCGTCATTCGGACCGAACGGCGAGTGCCGTGTGACGGCATCTTACATTGGGTTGGAGAGAGACCCTACGGAGGG
>Ga0192647_100158_pt1 | contig 43767 bp, 50 predicted proteins | sample LauGreFa1BDMLBSN_2_FD_133046 | JGI IMG/M metagenome (GOLD analysis project Ga0192647, IMG submission 133046) | Freshwater lake microbial communities from Lake Michigan, USA - Fa13.BD.MLB.SN - reassembly | ecosystem: Environmental > Aquatic > Freshwater > Lake | place: Lake Michigan, USA... | reverse complement strand
TGCTGGAAATTTCTGCGGGTGCGTTCATAGTGTTTAAGTTCCTCAGGCTTGGCAAATTTAGGGAGAGCCGATGGATAAAAAATTGGCGGAAGCGGTGAGATTCGAACTCACGAACCCTTGCGGGTTGCCGGTTTTCAAGACCGGTGCAATCGACCACTCTGCCACGCTTCCTTAACGTGATGGATCAAGCAAACGTATTCTAACCAGCTCTTTCTGGGTCGGACGCTGGCAAAAACAAGGCCTGCAAATCGCTCAAAAAATCAAACCCTTTGTCTGTGGCCTGAATACGGTTGTGATCAACCCGCAATAAACCACGCTGCTGCCCAGCTTGCAAACTGCTCTCGATCGTCGACAAGGGCATGCCCGTGCGTTCCATGAATGCAGTGAGGGGAATACCCTCTTTGAGCCGAAGTGCATTGAGCATGAACTCGAACGGCAATTCGGCTCGGCTGACTTCATGGCTTTGTGCCACGGCCTCACCGGCCATGGCTTTTTGCATGTACACATTGGGCTCTCGGTGTCTCACCATTCTGCAAATGCGGTGGGCAAAACTGATCTTGCTGTGAGCGCCAGCGCCCACCCCCAAATAATCACCAAATTGCCAATAGTTGGTGTTGTGCCAACAGCGGTGTCCTTCTAGGGCAAAGGCTGACACTTCGTAGCGTTGCAATCCCTCTTGTGCGGTACGCGACGTGATGAGGTCGAGCATGTCATAGGCAAGGTCGTCTGGTGGCAATCCTGGGGGTTCGTGTTTGGCAAACAAGGTGTTGGGTTCGATCGTCAAGTGGTAGATGGAGACATGCGACGGTTGCAAAGACAACGCCATTGACAAATCTTGTTGCAAATCTGTTGTGCTTTGATCGGGCAATGCATACATCAGATCGATGTTGAAAGTGTCAAACGCCAGCGCAGCTTCTTGCACTGCCGCTATGGCCTGCGCACTGTCGTGTACCCGACCAATGGCTTGAAGATGTTGGTCGTTGAAACTTTGCACACCGACTGACAAGCGTGTAACGCCCGCTTCTTTGTAAGCGTGAAAACGGTCTTTTTCAAACGTGCCCGGGTTGGCCTCTAGTGTGATTTCGCAGTCTGGCACCAAAGGCAAACGGGCGCGTAAATCGCTGATCAACCGGGTGATGCCCGCAGGTGAAAACAAACTTGGTGTGCCGCCACCGATAAAAACACTGTGCACAGGTCTGCCCCACACCCATGGCAGGCTGGTCTCTATGTCAGCGCACAAAGCCTCCAAATAAGCCGCTTCAGGCAACGCCGTGGGTGGTGCCTCGTTCTGCATATAGATCGCCCCCGATTTGAGGGCGCGAAACTCATGGGAATTGAAATCGCAATAGGGACATTTTTTCAAGCACCAAGGCAAATGCACATACACAGACAAAGGGGGTAATGCCGTCAGGTTCAAAGTGCCCGGCCGCATCAAATGTGCAACATCGAGTTTCATTTCAACCAGCGTTGCTGCATCAATTCACGCATCAACCGTGCCGCCTGTCCTCGGTGGCTGCGCTGGTTTTTTTCTTCATCGGTCATTTCTGCAAATGTTCGGTTGGCTTCAGGAATGAACATCACGGGGTCGAACCCAAAACCGTTGGTACCGCGCAGTTCACGCGTGATTTCGCCTTCTGCCCTGCCGCTGGCAATCAATGGTTCGGGGTCGTCTGTATGGCGCAGCGCGACCAAAGTGCTGACCAGCGCCGCTTTGCGGTGGGAGATGTGTTGCATTTGCTCCAACAACGCACGGCGATTGTTGTCATCGCTTTTGGTGTAGCCAAACTGCGTGCAATAAAAGGCTGTCTGCACGCCCGGCAATCCTTCAAATGCATCGACACACAAGCCCGCATCGTCTGCCAAAGCGGGCAAGCCGCTGTAGCGGCTGGCATGGCGGGCTTTGGCCAATGCGTTTTCGACAAACGTATGGAATGGCTCTTGCGCCTGCGGAATATCCAATGCAGATTGTGCGATCAATTGCAAACCTAAAGGCGCAAACATGGCCTGCAATTCATGCAACTTGCCCTGGTTGTTCGAGGCCAACACAATGCGTGAAACGGCGGGCATATCAACCGGCCAACGCAGATTTTTGCAAGACCACCAACTCGCGGATACCTTTGTCTGCCAGCGCCAACAGTTGGTCCATTTCTGCGCGACTGAACGCCGTGCCCTCTGCGGTACCTTGCACTTCCACAAAACCGCCTGCCCCTGTCATCACCACATTCATGTCTGTGTCGCAAACAGAGTCTTCAACGTATTCCAAATCCAACAGCGGTACACCATGCAATAAACCCACTGATATGGCGGCCACATGGTCGATGATGGGAGATTCGGTCAATTTTCCGGCTTTGAGCAAACCATGGACTGCGTCTTGCGCCGCCACAAATGCACCGGTGATGGCAGCTGTGCGAGTACCGCCATCGGCCTGCAACACATCACAGTCAAGCAATATGCTGCGCTCGCCGAGTTTTTTCAAATCAAACACGGCCCGCATGGAGCGACCAATCAGTCGTTGGATTTCCTGGGTGCGACCGCTTTGCTTTCCTTTGGCAGCTTCTCTGTCGCTGCGGGTGTGTGTGGCGCGCGGCAACATTCCATATTCCGCAGTCACCCAACCCTCGCCAGAACCCCGTTTGTGTGGTGGCACTTTTTCCTCGACAGATGCGGTGCATAACACTTTGGTATTGCCAAATTCAATCAGGACCGATCCTTCTGCATGCATGGTGAATTGGCGGGTGATGCGAACTTGACGCAATGCGTCGTTGGCGCGGTGTTGGCGTGATGCAATGGTTGTCATAGGTGTGGAGCAGTGCTGCTGAGAAAGCAGTCATTGTCGTTCAGGCGCGGAATGTGCGCCTGAGATAATGCAATTTTGAAAAGAAAGCGCCATGTCCCTGCAAAGCATGACCGGCTATGCCAGTGCACAGTCACACATTGGCTCTGAAACGCCCACCGTCCCCGGTGTCCGTTTGGGTCTGGAAATACGTTCGGTCAACAGCCGCTATCTTGATGTCAGTTTTCGTCTGCCCGACGAGTTCCGCCAACTCGAACCCCATTTGCGTGAGCTGATCCATAAGCAAATTAAACGCGGCAAAGTTGAGCTGCGGCTGAACATGGAGACAGACAACGACTCAGGCATTGGGACACCTGACACCGCACTGCTGAAGAACTTGGTCAATGTGCAAAACCATGTGCGCATGTGGTTGCCCGAGGCTCCGGTGCTGTCGGTGTCTGAAGTTATTCGCTTATCGTCGCAAGCCCACGCCAGGTCGGCAGCGGACATGACGCAACACATCGTGTCCTTGGCCAGCGAGGTGGTGGGTCAGTTAAGCAAGGCCAGGCAGCGAGAGGGTATGAAATTGGCCGACGACTTACGTGGACGCGCCACCCAATTGCATGCACTGGCCGAACAAGCCCTGCCGCTGGTGCCACTGGCCGTGGATGCACAAAAACAAAAATTTCTTGAACGTTGGCGCGAAGCATTGGCTCTGGCAGATACACAAGCTTTGCCTGAAAGTGTGCATGAGCGGGCGTTGGCCGAAGCGGCGAGCTTTGCCATTCGTTCCGATGTGGCCGAGGAGATTACCCGACTGACCGCCCATTTGCATGAAATCACCCGCTTACTGACACCCCAAAAACACCCCGAAGGTGTGGGCAAACGCTTGGATTTTTTGATCCAAGAATTGCACCGAGAAGCCAACACCTTGGGCTCTAAATCCAGCACCATCGAACTCACACGCATTTCGTTGGACATGAAAGTGCTGATCGAACAAATGCGTGAACAAGTTCAAAATCTCGAATAATGAATACCTACCCTGGCAATTTGTACGTGGTGGCTGCGCCCAGCGGCGCTGGCAAATCAAGCTTGGTCAAAGCGTTGATGGAACTGGATGCTCGCGTGCAGCCCTCGGTGTCTCACACCACCCGCGCACCTCGCGGCCAAGAATTCCACGGGCGTGAATACTTCTTTATCGACAACGAAGAATTTGACCGCATGATTGCCGAACAGGCTTTTTTGGAATGGGCGCATGTGCACGGCAACCGATACGGCACATCACGCGCCACGATTGAAGAGCGGATCGCCCATGGCATGGACGTGATTTTGGAAATTGACTTCCAAGGCGCGGTGCAGATCAAAAAGCTGTTCACCAATGCCGTGCTGATTTTCATTTTGCCGCCCAGCATGGAGGAACTGCGCGCTCGGCTGCAACGCCGTGGAGAAGACAGCCCTGAGGTGATCGAGCTGCGCTTGCAAAACGCCGCCCAAGAGATGTCGCAGGCGCACGAATTTGACTTCGTTATAATCAATGAACTTTTTGACAAAGCTTTGTTCGACCTCAAAGCCATTGTCCATGCGCAAAGACTCAAATACGCGTCGCAGCGCCAAAGCAGATCCGATATTTTTCAAGCTTTAAATCTCACCTAACTGAACCGGAGCAACCCCACATGGCCCGCATCACCGTTGAAGACTGTCTCGAACAAATTCCCAACCGCTTTCAGTTGGTTTTGGCTGCCACCTACCGCGCCCGCATGCTGGCCCAAGGACACACGCCCAAAATTGAAAGCAAAAACAAGCCCGGCGTGACTGCACTGCGCGAAATCGCCGCCGGCAAAATCGGCTTGGAAATGCTGAAAAAAGTGCCCGGCTGATCGCCAATAGCTTTTTTCGCACACAAAGCACTGCCATTGCAGTGCTTTTTTTTCGTCTTTGGCCCCTTGAACCATGCAAAACGCTACATTTAGGCCATGGCTACCGTCGCATCTACTCTTGTTGTTCCAACGCCCGCCAGCAACGCAGCGGCGGCGAGTTTTGCTTCGCTGGTCGCCAAATTGGACTATTTGAGTGCCGAAGGGATCGAACAAGTCAGGCGCGCCTACAAATTCGCCGATGAAGCGCATTTAGGTGTGACCAGACGTAGCGGGGAACCCTACATCACCCACCCAATTGCAGTGGCGCTGCAATGCACAGAATGGAAATTGGACAGCCAAGCACTGATGGCGGCCTTGCTGCACGATGTGATGGAAGATTGCGGCGTCACCAAATCTGATTTGCTGGAGAAATTTGGCCCCACCGTGGCTGAACTTGTAGACGGTTTGACAAAACTCGACAAACTCAGTTTTGACACGCAAGAGGAAGGACAGGTTGAATCGTTTCGCAAAATGCTGCTGGCCATGGCGCGAGACGTGCGCGTGATTTTGGTCAAACTCGCTGACCGCACGCACAACATGCGCACCATGGAAGCCATGCCCCGCGCACGATGGAAAGCCATCAGCAGCGAAACCCTTGAGATTTATGCGCCTATCGCGCACCGTTTGGGGCTTAACCAAACCTACCGCGAATTGCAAGACCTGAGCTTTAAGCACCTCAAACCTTGGCGCTACGCCACCTTAGAAAAAGCCGTGATGCGTGCGCGCAACCGCCGCCGCGATTTGCTACAAAAACTTCAACTCGAAGTCGAAACCGCTTTCAAGCAAAGCCATTTGAACATCAGTATTTTTGGGCGAGAAAAAACGCTCTATTCCATCTACCAAAAGATGCGTGGCAAACATTTGAGTTTTGCGCAAGTCACTGACATTTATGGCATGCGCGTGTTGCTGCCCAATTTGATCGACTGCTACACCGGTTTGGGCATATTGCACCAACTCTACAAACCTGTCCCAGGCAAATTCAAAGACCATATCGCGATTGCCAAGATCAACGGCTACCAATCGTTGCACACCACGCTGGTTGGGCCGGCGGGCATCAATGTTGAATTTCAACTGCGCACAGAAGCCATGCACCTTGTGGCGGAGTCGGGCATCGCAGCGCACTGGCTTTACAAGTCGCATGAATCCAGCGAGAAGGCAGAACGATTGGGCACGCAGTGGTTGCAATCATTACTCGACATTCAAGATGAAACCCGCGATGCCACCGAATTTTGGGACCATGTCAAAGTGGATTTGTTCCCAGATGCTGTGTATGTATTCACCCCCAAAAGCCACATCATGGCGTTGCCACGGGGCGCCACCGTGGTGGATTTTGCCTATGCGGTGCACAGCAACGTGGGGGACCGTGTCATCTCTGCCCGCATCAACGGCGAGCCGGTGTCTTTGCGCACCGAGTTGCGCAACGGTGACGTGATTGAAGTGGAAACCGCAGAAGCTGCGACCCCCAATCCGGCATGGCTGGCATTTGTTCGCACCGGACGGGCTCGCTCAAAAATCAGGCATTACCTCAAAACCCGCGCCCAATCCGAATCACAAGATTTGGGCGAAAAACTGCTTGCACAAGCACTTCGTGCCGAGGGCTTTGTCAATCTTCCCGCCAACGATGTTTTGAACAAAGTGTTGTGGGAAAAATTGTTGCGCTTCACGGGCAGTAAAACGCGCGAAGAATTGCTCACCGATTTGGGATTGGGCAAACGCGTGGCCAGCATTGTTGCCAAACGCTTGGTTCGACTGCTGGCAGACCAAGGTATTCGCCCCGATCCGTTGTTGCTCAGCCGCGAGCGTTTCACGGCCCATGAAAATCTGTCGCAAGGCGGGGTGGTGGTCGACGGTAGCGACAACGCTTCAGTCAGTTATGGCCAGTGCTGTCATCCCGTGCCGGGCGACGCTATCGTGGGCTACCTGGGCCGCGGAGAAGGGCTGGTGGTGCATGTTCAAGACTGCCACGTCGCACAACGCTTGCAACACAAAGACAGCGAACGATTCATTGCGGTGGAATGGTCAGACGAGCCGGTTCGCAGTTTTGAAGCGGGCATTGTGGTGACGGTGCTCAACGGCAAAGGCGTGCTCGCCAGCGTTGCAGCTGCCATCACTTCGGCGCAAGCCGACATCAAGCTGGTCAGCATGGCCGATGAAGTCAGTGGCAAACAAGCCACCGACTTGCGGTTTTTGATTGCCGTTCAAGACACTTCGCACCTAGAAAGCGTGCTCGGCAGTTTGCAAAGGTTGCCTTCGGTGAGTCTCGCGAAACGCGCCAGCTCTCACCGCCACCACTGATCCACTCTTTAACGGTCTGTAATGGGTTGAGGATAGGAAACCTGCGTCACTTCAATCTCTTGCATGCCTGCTGGGGTTTGCAAATGGACCACATCGCCCACCCGTGCTTTCAATAAAGCACGCGCCACTGGCGACACCCAACTGACTTGGGCCTGCAAACTGTCCGCCTCGTCAATGCCCAAAATGGTGATGGTTTTCGCATGCCCATGTGTGTCCTCATAAGTCACCGTGGCACCAAAGAAAATTTGCTCACTGCCATGGTGAACACTTGGATCGGTGACGCTTGCCAACTCCATGCGCTTGGTCAGAAAGCGAATGCGCCTGTCAATGTCGCGCAAACGTTTTTTACCGTAAATGTAGTCGCCGTTTTCTGACCTGTCGCCGTTACTGGCCGCCCAATGGACGATATCCACCACCTTAGGGCGCTCCTCGTCGATCAATTGCAACAGCTCGGCGCGCATGCGTGCATAGCCTTGGGGTGTGATGTAGTTTTTTCCACCGCTTGGAACAGGCGGCAAGCCCACATCATCGTCATCGTCCTCCGTACTGGGTTCGCGTGTGAAAGCTTTATTCATGTTGCGCGACCCCTTGGACCACAGCGTCTGCAATCGCCAAACTGGCGGTCAACCCCGGGGATTCGATGCCAAACAAATTCACCAGACCAGCTACGCCATGCTGCTGCGATGTTTGTATGAAAAAATCGGCTTCAGGTCCGTGTGCAGGCGAGATTTTGGGTCGAATGCCTGCATAAGCGGGCATCAGCGAATGGTCTTGCAAACCTGGCCAATAGCGCCGAATTGCGCCATAAAACACCTCTGCCCGCTGAGGCTCAACCACATAGTCTTCCTTGTCAATCCATTCAACATCGGGCCCAAACCGCGCTTGCATGCCCAGATCCAAGGTCAAATGCACGCCCAACCCACCGGGTTCTGGCACGGGGTAAATCAAACGAGAAAACGGCGAACGTCCCGCCAAGGAAAAATAATTTCCCTTTGCCAAATATGCCGTGGGAAGCTTGTCTCTTGGAATCGATAGGCAAGTACCAGCCAAAACAATGGCTTGGTGACCTGCCGCATTCACTACGGTCTGCGCCAACAACGGTTCTTCTTGACCGCCACTGGCCACGGTCAGCAACAAACCTTTGGGGGTAAATTGCACAGTGCGCACAGCGCTGTTCAAAGCCAAATGGGCGCCATGGCGCTCGGCATCGCCCAATAAGGCCAACATCAAGCCATGAGAATCGATGATTCCTGTCGAGGGCGACAACAATGCAGCCACACATTGCAACTGCGGTTCCATGGCCTGGGCTTGTGAAGCACTCAGCCAAACCAAATCATCCACACCGTTGGCCAACGCCCGCGCTTGGATTTTTTTCAAGTCCAGGATCTGATCGTCAGTCGTGGCGACGATCAATTTGCCGCAACGGTTGAATTCAACCCCAAATTCTTGGCAAAACCCATACAGCTGATGACGCCCTTGGACACAAAGCTGCGCTTTGCGAGAACCTGCAGGGTAGTAAATGCCCGCATGAATCACTTCACTGTTGCGAGAGCTGGTTTCTTGCCCGAATCCGTTGTTTTTCTCAAGAATAATGACTTCATGGCCAGCGCGGGCAAAGGCACGGGCACAGGCCAAACCCACCACCCCGGCACCGATGACAACGACTTGTACTTGGTGAGTCATGCGAAGAATATAAATATGGTGCGGCTGGCAGGAATCGAACCCACGACCCCTTGGTTCGTAGCCAAGTACTCTATCCAGCTGAGCTACAGCCGCACTGCTTTGCATCTTAACATGCCGCCGCGCCTGAAAAGGCCAGCAAAAAAGTTGGTGGGCCCCCCGTGAGTCGAACACGGCACCAACGGATTATGAGTCCGCTGCTCTAACCAAGCATGAGCTAGGGGCCCAACCTTTTCATTTTACGCATTCATACCCGTCGGACATGCGAAGATCAATCTATTTGAATGAAAGACACAACCATGTCCATCTCTATGTACCAAGCCAGTGTGCCGCGCATCGCCAATATGCTGACCAACTTGAACCATTTGCTTGGCAAAGCACATGCCCATGTCGAAAGTAAAAAATGGAATGAATCTGCGCTGACGCAATTCAGACTCTACCCGGACATGTTTTCTTTGACGCGACAGGTACAAATTGCTTGCGACACCGCCAAAGGCGTGGTGGCCAGGCTGGCTGGGGTGGACATTCCCGCTTATGAGGATAACGAAGTCAGCATCGCCGATTTGCAACAACGTGTCGCAAAAACCCTGGCATTTGTGCAGGGCTTCAGCGCTGCACAAATCGATGGCACCGAAGACAAAGACATCGTCACCAAGCGTGGCGATGTGGAAACCCATTACAAAGGCATGCAGTTTTTATTGAACCACGCCATGCCGAATATTTATTTCCATGTCACCACGGTCTACGCCATTCTTCGACACAACGGCGTCGAGATTGGTAAGCGCGATTATTTGGGCAAGGTCTAAACAGTTTTTTGCTGTAGCCGCCGCAGGTGGGCTTCAAACTGCTGGTTAGCAGCTGTTGCGCCGGCAGTTTTTTATTTGTGGCTGAGCGCGTTGCTGACCAATTTGGCGGTGATGTCCACAATTTGAATCATGCGGTCGTAGGGCATTCGGGTAGGGCCGATCACCCCGAGCGTACCCACCACTTGCCCGTCCACTTCGTAATTGGCGCTGACCACCGACAGTTCTTCAAAAGGCACGATCTGGCTCTCACCGCCAATGTAAATGCGCACGCCCTCGGCTTGGTTAGACATGTCCAACAAACGCATGAGTTGGGCTTTTTGTTCAAACACATCGAACGCACGGCGCAATTGGCCCATGTCGCTGGAAAAATCGGACACTGACAGCAAATTTCTCTCGCCACTGATCACCACTTCGTCTTCGGTCGATTGCATGGCATCCGAACTGAATTGCACCGCCGCCTGCATGAGCGCGGCGATTTCGCCGCGCAGTTTTTCAACTTCCATTTGCAAGCGTTGGCGCACCTCTTCAATGGCCATGCCAACAAAATGGGTGTTGAGGTAATTGGAAGCCTCAATCAACTGGGATTGCGTGATGTCTGTGTCAGTGAAGATAACTCGGTTTTGCACATCCCCTTCAGGCGACACAATGATGACCAACACACGCCGGTCTGAGAGCCGCAAAAACTCGATATGGTGGAACACGGAGCCACGGCGCGGCGACATCACCACGCCGACAAATTGCGACAAATTGGACAACAGACTGGCGGCGTTGGCGATGACTTTTTGCGGCTGCTCGGGCGCCAATGAGGGCGTGGGTAAGGCCTCACGGTTGATGGTCAACATGGTGTCGACAAACAATCGGTAGCCTTTGGCGGTGGGTATGCGCCCGGCAGAAGTATGGGGGCTGACAATCAGGCCCAACTCCTCCAAATCGGCCATGACATTACGCACGGTGGCGGGGGACAATTCGATGCCATTGGCCTTGGACAAGGTGCGCGAACCCACGGGTTGACCATCGGCGATGTAGCGCTCAACCAAGGTTTTCAACAGCAACTTAGAACGGTCATCGAGCATGGTCATCCTTTCGGTTCATTTTAATGATGTAATTTGCCCATGAGCCTGACATTTCGCCATATTGCCTTGATCGGCAAACACCACTCCGCGTTCAACACTGCACCGCCTGCCCAAGCCAGGCAGGTATTGACCTCACTCACGCAATGGTTGAAGCAATTGGGCGCGCAGGTGTATTTGGAGCAGGACTCGGCGCAGCAAATCGGGCTGGATGGCGCACCGACCTTGGACGTGCAAGGCATTGGTACCCAATGCGATTTAGCGCTGGTGGTCGGCGGCGATGGCACCATGTTGGGGTTTGGTCGCCAACTGGCACCGCACGGTGTTCCTTTGATTGGCATCAACCAAGGGCGGTTGGGGTTCATCACTGACATTGCTTTGAACCAGTTGGAAGCCAAACTCGAACCCATGCTCAACGGGGAGTACGAAGAAGACCACCGGGTCATGCTGCATGCCCAAGTTTGGCGTGGCCATGAAAACGTATTGCAAGCGCAGGCCTTGAACGATGTGGTGGTCAACCGTGGCGCCACCACTGGCATGGTGGAGTTGCGGGTCAGTGTGGACGGGCATTTCGTGGCGAACCAACGTGCCGATGGCCTGATCATTGCCACACCCACCGGGTCCACGGCTTATTCGCTCTCGGCTGGCGGGCCTTTGTTACAACCTTCATTGGGCGGTTTGGTGATGGTGCCCATTGCTCCGCATACCTTGTCCAATCGGCCTTTGGTGTTGGCCGACTCCGCTGAAATTGTCATCGAGTTGGTGTCAGGTCGAGACGCTAGCGCCAACTTTGACATGCAATCGCTGGCTTCTTTGCTGATCGGCGACCAAGTCAAAGTGCGCAAATCACAACACCATGCGGTGTTTCTCCACCCCCGAGGTTGGAGTTACTTTGACACACTCAGACAAAAATTGCATTGGAACGAGGGAGGTTCATGAGTTTGCAACGCATCAGTCTGCGCGATTTCGTCATCGTGCGGCAGCTTGAGCTTGAAGTCGCCCATGGCTTTGGCGTTCTCAGTGGCGAGACCGGCGCAGGCAAATCCATTTTGGTCGATGCACTGCAATTGGTGCTGGGCGCCAGAGGCGACGCCAATGTGGTGAGAGAAGGTGCGCCTCGGGCTGAAATCAGCGCTGAATTTCAGACCCATGCATCGGTCGTTCAATGGTTACAAGACAACGGTTTTGATGCGGACGAGCAGTTGCTACTCAGGCGAAGCATTGATGCACAAGGCAAAAGCCGTGCTTGGATCAATGGCAGCGCAGCCACCGCTGCGCAACTGCGCGACATTGGCGACCAATTGGTGGACATCCACGGTCAACACGCCTGGCAAAGCCTGACGCGCCCAAGTGCAGTCAGGGGTTTGCTCGACGCCTATGCCGGCGTGGATTCACACAGCTTGCAAGCCGTTTGGGATGCATGGCGCAGCGCGCAACAAACCTTGGCGCATGCCAAGCAAGCCCAAAACCAATTGCAACAAGAACGTGAACGCTTGGCTTGGCAAATCAGCGAGGTGGACAAACTCGCCCCTCGAGCCGATGAATGGGACGAACTCAATACACAGCATTCCCGCCTGTCCAATGTGCAAACTTTGATGGAAGCTGCGCAAACAGCACTTGAACACTTGAGCGGTGAAGATGCGGGCGCGACGCTTTCTTTGACACACGCACAACAAGCGCTGCTTGCACAAAGCGATATCGAGCCCGAATTTCAAACGCTGTCCGATCAATTGGCTGCGAGTCTGGCCCAAGCTGAGGACGCCGCCCACAGTTTGCAAACTTGGCTGCGACGCGCAGACTTGGACCCGCAAGGTTTGGCAGAGTTGGACGCTCGACTGGGTTTGTGGGTGTCATTGGCCAGGCGCTATAAGAGAACGCCAGCGGAGTTGCCAGAACTGTATGCGGGTTGGCAAACTGAATTACAAAAACTGGATGCAGCAGCAGATTTGGATGCCCTGGAAAAAGCCGAGCAAGCTGCTGCACAGGCTTTTCTGAAACAGGCCAAGCAACTCAGCAAAGCCCGTGCGACGGCCGCTCCGAAGTTGGCGGCCAGCATCACCCAAGCCATGCAACAACTGGGCATGCAAGGAGGGCGTTTTGAAGTCTCTTTGGAAACCTTGCCGGAGCCTGCCAGCCATGGTTTGGAAGAGGTCCAGTTTTTGGTGGCTGGCCATGCTGCCAGCACCCCACGCCCTGTGGGCAAAGTGGCCTCCGGCGGCGAGCTATCCCGCATAGCCTTGGCCATAGCCGTGACCACCAGCCAATTGGGTACCGCGCAGACATTGATCTTCGATGAAGTCGACTCCGGTGTCGGCGGCGCGGTTGCCGAAACCGTGGGCCGTTTGATGAAACAACTCGGCCGTGACCGTCAGGTGCTGGCGGTCACCCATTTGCCGCAAGTCGCCGCTTGTGCAGACCACCATTGGGTGGTTTCGAAGCAATCTGACAAACAAGGCAGTTTCAGCGCTGTGCATGCGGTCAATGGCGAGCAACGGGTGAGTGAAATTGCCCGCATGCTGGGCGGCGAACGTTTGTCTGACACCACCCATGCCCATGCCCGCGAAATGCTGCTGACTATGGCCTCATCCACCGCAACCAAACCCAAAAAACGGGCTGCCAATCCATGAAGCGCGAACTGGTGTTGATCACCGGCATGTCGGGTTCTGGCAAGTCCATCGCTTTGCACGCCTTGGAAGACGCAGGCTATTACTGCGTTGACAACCTTCCGCCAGAACTGTTGATGCCGTTTGTTCAACTCGAAGACCGAAAAGATTCGCAAAAAGTGGCCATTGCCATGGACGTGCGAAGTGCCAATGCACTGCACACCGTTCCCTCGCAGTTGGCGCAATTGCGCAGCCATGACGTGAATGTCCGACTGCTGTTTTTGGATGCTGGCACAGACACCTTGTTGCGCCGCTTTTCAGAGACAAGGCGCAACCACCCTTTGTCGTACGTATCGGCCAACGGCAGCCAAAGCGCTCGCGATTTGATGAATGCCATCGAGCTTGAACGCCAACTGCTGGCTGATTTGCGCGAAGAATCACACATCATCGACACCAGCCAACTTCGCGCCAGCAAATTGCAAAGTTATATCCACGACTTGGTCACGGCTGCTGGTTCGCAGTTGACGCTGATGTTCGAATCATTCGCGTTCAAGCGTGGCATTCCTGTTCATGCAGATTTTGTGTTCGATGTGCGCATGTTGCCCAACCCTCACTACGAAACAGATTTAAGCAGCCTTACCGGGCGTGACAAGCCAGTCGCAAACTGGTTGCAATCCCATGCCGCAGTTCAAGACATGGCGCAGCAAATCGCCCATTTTTTAGACCAGTGGTTGCCAGCGCTCAAAAAAGACCATCGCAGTTATGTCACGGTAGCTATCGGTTGCACCGGCGGTCAGCACCGCTCCGTGTATTTGGTCGAGCAATTGCAACAACGGTTTGTCGAGCATTGGGTCTGCCTCAAGCGCCACAGGGAACTCGATGCAAGCTGAACCCAACCGCTTTCAGCCGCGCTCCAACAATTTTCTGACTGGCGCTGGCAAACCCAATGCAGGCCACTCGTTCGCGGCGAACCAAGCCCCCTCTCCCAGATCTATGCGCTGGGGTATCGACACATGGCATGCGTGTATGTGCAAGTCTTTGTGGGTCAACACATGTGTGAAAGCCGCTTGCATGTTCAAGCCATTTCGCCATGGCTCGGGCAGCGACACCTTCAGGCGGTCTTCATTGTCAAACATAGGCTGGGTATACAAGCCCGCCCAAATACCGGTTGGCGGGCGTTGACTCAACCAAACATCGCCTTGTACCGTGGTGGCGCACAACAGCCAAAGGCTTTCTGCGCTGCGCTTAATTTTGCGTGTTTTGACAGGAAAGGCTGTCGGATCACCAAGGGCGTTGGCCACGCAGTCTGCTTGCACCGGACAGCGCTCGCATAGCGGTTTGGCTCGGGTGCACAAGGTTGCACCCAAATCCATGATGCCCTGTGTGTATGTGGGCATGTCTGAGCGGCTCTGTGGCAAGCACCGATCGGCGACTTCCCACAATTTTTTTTCGTGTTTGGATTCAGACAAATCAAAAGCAAATCCTTGGTGCCGCGTCAACACGCGTTTGACGTTGCCATCCAAAATAGCCACGCGTTCTTCAAAACACAGCGATGCGATCGCAGCCGCTGTGGAAGGACCAATGCCTTTCAAGGTTTGCAACAGCGCGGACTGGCTGGGAAAAACTCCGGCGAAGCCGTCAACCACTTGCTTGGCGCAAGCGTGCAAATGGCGTGCTCGGCTGTAATAACCCAATCCGCTCCACAAACCCAAGACATCATCCAAACTGGCTGCAGCCAATGTTTGAACATCGGGAAACGCTTGCAAAAAACGTGTGTAGTAAGACATGACCGTCGCCACTTGGGTCTGCTGCAACATGATTTCAGACAACCATACCCGGTAAGGGTCGCGGGTGTTTTGCCAAGGCAAATCATGGCGGCCATGTTGGCGCTGCCACAGCACCAAACGATCAGCAAATGGGCTCAGGGCTTTTGGCACAGCGGGCAATAAAAACTGGAACGCTGGCCTTGAACCAGTCGCTTGATCGGCGCGGCGCAAGCCCGACAAGGCAGGCCCGCCCGGTCGTACACATTCGCTTGCAATTGGAAGTAGCCGTTTTGCCCTTGCGCATTGGAGAAATCGCGCAGGCTGCTGCCACCCTTCTCAACCGCGCTGGCCAACACCTGCCTGATGGCTTGGTGCAATTTGAAAGCCCGTGGCTTGCTGATGCGCGAAGCGCGTGTGGTGGGTCGAATTCCCGCCAAAAACAAAGCCTCACTGGCGTAAATATTGCCAACACCCACCACCAACTCGCCTGCAAGCAACACTTGCTTGACCGGTGCATGTTTCTTTTTCAAACCCAAGGCAAAAACCTGGGGATCAAAACTGTCCTCCAAGGGCTCCACACCCAAGCGCCCCAGCAACTTCACCGCCAGCGCATCCGATTCGCTGTCCGCATACACCACCGCGCCAAAACGTCTGGGGTCATGCAACCGCAGCAATCCGTGGTCGGTGAACAAATCGAAATGGTCATGCTTTCCCGCGACCGGGGTTTGCTTGCCAAATGTCAATGAGCCCGACATGCCCAAATGGATCAGAAGTATTCCATGCGACAAATCGAGTAGTAAGTATTTACCGCGGCGCCTGACTTGCAATACTTTTTTGCCTTTTAAGGACTGAGGATTGCAAGACAACGGCCAACGCAATGGCTTGCCAACCTGCACATTCAGGATATTGGCGCCAGCTATGGCCGGGGCGAAACTCAGTCGGGTTACTTCAACCTCGGGTAATTCAGGCATGGGGCGTTTTTATATGTTGGCTGGGATTATCATTCTTCAATGAATACATACCCACAACACCCACTTTCTTCCCTCGGCATATTGGCTGTGGCCTGCTTGGTTTACCTAGGCGGCGGGATTTTGTCCGTGCATGCACAAAACGCACCTGAAGCAGACAAAGCCGGCCAACCGGAGGTTGTCAACAACTCCAACCTCAATGCTGAAACAGCCATGCTGATCATGCTGGGAGAAATGAAAGTCAGCGAAGGTGACTTGGGTGCTGGCTACTCATTGATGCTGGACGCAGCCAAAAAATCCGCCGACGAAGCAGTCTACAAGCGCGCTGTTGAAATTGCCTTGACCGCCCGCAACGGCACCACCGCTTTGGAGGGTGCGCGTATTTGGAAAAAAGCGTTTCCGATGTCGCGTCAGGCCAACCAACATGTGCTGCAAATATTGGTAGCCCTGAACCAATTACCCGAAACCCTGATGCCATTGCGTTCCTATGTGCAACTGGCCCCGGAATCAGAACAGGTGTTACTGATCAATGGTCTGCCGCAAATTTATGCCCAAGTGAAGGACCAAGAACTGGCAGCCGCGGTGGTTGAACAAGCATTGGTGCCTTTTGTCGACAAACCTTTGACCGCAGCAGCCAGTTGGACCGCCATTGGCCGCATGCGTGTGTCAGCCAAGAAACTGCCACAAGCTGTTGAAGCGGTGAAGAAAGCCCTGGCCCGCAACCCCACCGCCATGGAACCCGGGTTCTTGGCACTGGAATTGTTTTCCTTGGGCGTGCCCGAGGCGGAGGACTTGCTCAAAACCGTGCTGAGCGACAGCTCTCCACCCCACATGCGCTTGAGCTACGCGCGTGTCTTGATAGACAACCAGCGCTTGCCGCAAGCCACCGCCGAGCTACAGCTGCTCAACAAAAGCCATCCAGAATTTTCAGATGCTTGGCTTTTGCAAGGCGCGCTGGCCATGGAACAAGGGCTAAACGATGATGCTCGAAAAGCGTTGCTGCGCTACATAGAAATAGAAAAAACCAAGGAAGATGCCCGCTTGTCGCAAGCGTATTTGATGTTGTCGCAAATCGCCACGAAAGAAAAAAAGACCGCAGAGGCAGAGTCTTGGTTGGGCAAAATTCAAGATCCCCAAGCGGCTACACAGGTGCAAGTGCAACGTGCCAATTTGCTGGCCAGCCGCGGCGAAATGGCAAAAGCGCGTGCTTTGCTGGCGCAACTTCCCGACAATAACCCGCAAGCCAAACGCGCCAAATTACAAGCCGAATTGAAATTGCTGCGTGACTACAAAATGTACGAACCCGGCTACCAGTTACTGCGCAAAGCTGCAGCCGAAGAACCCGAAGATCTGGATCTGCGCTACGAATTGGCCATGATGGCCGAAAAACTCAATCGCATCGATGAAATGGAGCGACTGCTGCGCAGCGTGATCGCAGAGAGGCCCACCTTCGAGCATGCCTACAACGCATTGGGTTATGCCTTGGCAGACCGCAACATCCGACTGCCTGAAGCGCGTGAGTTGATCGTGAAAGCCCTGGAGTTTTCACCTGAAGACCCCATGATCACAGACAGCTTGGGCTGGGTGGAATTCCGCATGGGAAACAAACAAGCAGCGCTGGCCATCTTGCAGCGTGCCTACGAGACCAAAAACGATGTGGAAATTGGCACCCATTTAGGCGAGGTACTTTGGAGCCTGGGACAAAAAGACAAGGCGATCAAGATTTGGCGTGAAGCGATGCGCATCGATGCCAAAAATGATTTGCTGGTGGAAACGCTCAAGCGACTGAAAGTCAAGCTTTGAATTTTTCTGTCCCTCAACGGCTGACTGGGCTGTTGCTTTGCACCATGTTCCTGTTGCTGTCTGGATGCAGTTTGTTTTCCAACAAAACCAAACTGACTCAACTTGCACAGCAAGGCCACTGGGAAGGCCGGTTGCAATTGCGCATCTTGCAAGACAAGCCCGAACAATTCAGTTTCAACTTTGACTTGCAAGGTTCGGCAGAAAATGGTGAATTGAGGATTTACTCGCCGCTTGGCAGCACTGTGGCAGTGGCCAGTTGGACGCCCAGTGGTGCCGTACTGACCGAAGGAAATAAGCAAAACCATTTCGCATCAATGGAAGATTTGACCCTGCAGCTGACAGGTGCTGCGTTGCCGTTGCCCACCCTCATGGCCTGGCTCACCCGCGATGGACCCGCACTAGAAGGCTGGCAAATCAAGTCAGAAACCTTGCCTAAACGCAGTCGGCGCATATTTGCCCAGCGCACCACACCTTTGCCGCAACTGCAACTGACGCTTTTATTGGACCCGCCACAATAGCAGCATGGCCTTGATCCCTTGTTTGCACCATGTGCCTGCACCGGCCAAGCTGAATCTTTTTTTGCACATCACCGGACGGCGTGATGACGGTTATCACTTGCTTGAGTCAGCATTCATGCTGATCGACTGGTGGGATATTTTGCATTTTGATCTGAGCCATGACGGCCAATTGCTCCGACGTGATCTGACCCATGCATTGCCAACCGAAGATTTGTGCTTGAAGGCCGCACGTTTATTGCAAAAAGTCAGTGGCACCCCGCATGGAGCGCTGATTCAAATTGAAAAAAGAGTGCCCGCACAAGCGGGAATGGGCGGCGGTTCTTCGGATGCAGCAACGACGTTATTGGCTTTGAACCGGCTATGGGGACTGGATTGGCCACTCTCACAGTTGCTGCCCTTGGGCCTGTCGCTGGGCGCAGATGTGCCATTTTTTTTGCGCGGTCGCAACGCTTGGGTACAAGGCATCGGCGAGGACATCACCCCGGTGTCGTTGCCTCACGCCCAATTTGCTGTGCTCAAGCCCGATGCGGGACTGGAAACTGCCCAGATCTTCAAGCATCCCAGGCTAAAACGGGATTCTTCACCTGCTACAATCTCGGACTTTGCTGTATGGCCATTCGCTTTTGGGCGAAATGACTTGCAGGCAGTTGCAAAAGCGTTGTCTCCTCAGGTTGATTTGGCCTTGAAATGGTTGTCTCAGCATGGGTTGCAACCCAGAATGACCGGCTCAGGAAGCGCTGTGTTTGCACATGTACCGCGCCCTACCCTGTTTTCTGTGCCACCCGCTGGATGGCAACTGCAAATTTGCAGCAATTTGGAAATTCACCCCCTGGCCGGTTGGGTTTCCTGCGACGTTTGAAGAACGGCTGTTGAAAAACAGGCGTTCCGAGTAGGGGAGTCGCCAAGTTGGTTAAGGCACCGGATTTTGATTCCGGCATGCGAGGGTTCGAGTCCTTCCTCCCCTGCCACCCGATTGCTGTACGCCGAAAGCAGCGGGGTTGTTGGCTTTGCCACCTGCTCTGGCTTTCGATTTTTTAACCTCAGGTCGCCAAGATGTCGCAACCCTCCCCTCCGGATTTCATGGTTTTCACCGGCAACGCCAATCCGGGCTTGGCCGCTGAGGTGGCAGGGCATTTGGGTATCGGCTTGGGCGCTGCAGAAGTGGGAAGGTTTTCTGACGGCGAAGTCACGGTTGAAATCAACCAAAACGTTCGCGCCAGAGACGTGTTTGTGGTGCAGTCCACCTGCAACCCCACCAACGAAAACCTCATGGAATTGCTGATCATGGTGGATGCCCTCAAACGGGCCTCCGCTGAACGCATCAGCGCTGTCGTGCCCTATTTTGGTTACGCCCGCCAAGACAGGCGGCCTCGCTCGTCCAGAGTGCCTATTTCCGCCAAACTGGTCGCTGATTTGCTGCAAACCGTGGGCGTGGCACGCGTTCTGACCATGGATTTGCATGCAGACCAAATTCAGGGCTTCTTCAACATTCCTGTTGACAATATATATGCGTCACCGGTGTTGCTGGGCGACTTGCGTCTCAAAAATTACGACGATTTGATCGTTGTATCCCCCGATGTCGGGGGCGTGGTACGTGCCCGGGCGCTGGCCAAACAACTCGATTGCGACCTGGCCATCATCGACAAACGCCGTCCTCGCGCCAACGTCAGCGAAGTCATGCATGTCATTGGCGAAATTGAAGGGCGCAATTGCGTGGTGATGGACGACATGATCGACACCGCCGGCACCTTGGTCAAAGCCGCTGAAGTGTTGAAAGAACGCGGTGCCAAAAAGGTGTATGCCTATTGCACCCACCCGATTTTTTCTGGCCCTGCGATCGATCGTATTGCCAAAGGTGATGCACTGGACGAAGTGGTGGTCACCAACACCATCCCTTTGAGCACACAAGCCCAAGCTTGCCAAAAAATTCGCCAACTCTCCGTGGCTCCCTTGATCGCTGAAACGATTCAACGGATTGCCAAAGGAGAGTCGGTCATGAGTTTGTTCTCCGACCAAGACCAGCTTTTCTAAGCGGTGGCGGTGGGAGTTCAATGTTGTGAAGCAGTTCGCTGCTTCGTTTGTGAAACCGGAGTCACACTGGTCGCGGTGGACTTCTTCAGGAGATTGCCATGAAATTTGTCGCTTTTGAGCGCACTAAGCAGGGTACGGGTGCGAGCCGCCGTCTGCGCATCACCGGTCGCACGCCCGGTATCGTTTACGGGGGCAAAGCCCACCAACCCGTCAATATTGAACTGGACCACAACGCCTTGTGGCACGCCTTGAAAAAAGAAGCGTTCCACGCCTCCATTTTGGAAATGGAATTGGCTGGTCAAACCTCCAAAGTGTTGTTGCGCGACGTGCAATACCACCCTTTCAAACAACTGGTGTTGCATATCGACTTCCAACGCGTTGAAGCCGACACCATGCTGCACATGAAAGTGCCATTGCATTACAGCGGACAAGAAAACTCGCCCGCCATCAAAGTCGATGCTTGCTTGGTCAACCCCGTCATGACCGAACTTGAAATCGCATGCTTGCCCGCCGATTTGCCTGAATTCATCGCTGTCGATTTGAGTGGCCTGAAAAAAGGCACCTCTTTGCATGTCAACGACATCACCCTGCCCAAAGGCGTGAAAGCGGTCACCCACGGCAAAAACAACCCGGTGTTGGTCAGCGTGGTTTCTGTGGCCGAAGAAGCCGCACCAGAAGCGGCTGCCGCTCCTGCTGCTGCGCCCGCCAAGGGCAAAGGCAAGAAGTAAATTCTGGGTTTTCCCGGTGCAAATGAACCCGCCTTGGCGGGTTTTTTTGCGCCCCATAATCCCTCACCATGATCAAACTGTTTGTTGGCCTGGGCAACCCGGGCACTGAATACGAATACACCCGCCACAACGCTGGCTTCTGGTGGATCGACCAGTTGGCGACTCAGTTAAAAGTGCAGTTACAGCCCGAAAAAAACTACCACGGTTGGATGGCTCGCACCGATTTCCAAGGCCACACCGTTTGGCTGCTGAAACCCGCCACATTCATGAACCTGTCTGGCAAGTCCGTCTCAGCCCTGGCCCGTTTTTTCAAAATACAACCCGAGGAAATTTTGGTGGTTCATGATGAGCTGGATGTGGTGCCCGGCGAAGCCAAAATGAAATTCGGTGGCAGCCACGCGGGTCACAACGGTTTGCGCGATATCCATGCCCAACTCGGCACCGATGCTTATTGGCGACTGCGCATTGGCATAGGTCATCCCGGTGTGAAATCTGAGGTGTTGCACTGGGTTTTAAAAATGCCAGCGCCGGATCAAAAAACAGTGATTGCCACTTGCATAGACAGAACCCTCAAGGCCTTAGCCTTCATGGCAAGCGGTGACATGGTGAAAGCCACCCAAATGGTGCACACCAGCAAACCGCCACGGCCCAAACCGCCAAGACCGGCGGCGGCCATTCCCCTGAAGGAAGGCGAACCGAATGAATCCTCTGACCACCCTGCGCCAGCCCCTGGCCCTGCTGTTGATTAGCGCTTGCTTGGGCGTTTATGCGCCCGCCATGGCGAAAGAAAAACAACCTGCATCGTTGCAATGTGAACAAAACGGCGAATTCAAACCTTGTCCTGGCGACAACACAGCGAACCTGGATAAACCCTCTCAAGCCAAATCATTCAAAGCCCAAGCAGACGACGGCACCACAGTGACCGAGAAAAAACAAAAAAGAAAAAAGAAAAAAACTTCTAAGAAATCGGCCGCCAAAAAATCCAAGGCGACTCAGTCTGTAGACGAATAAACCCCGTTGCTGTCTTAGGCGGGTCTGGCAGCCTGCAGACTTCGGTATTTGGCCAACAGGGTATCTTGGCTTTCCACATACTGGGGGTTGAGCGGAATGCAGGCCACTGGACAAACCTCAACACACTGCGGCGTGTCATGGTGGCCCACGCATTCGGTGCATTTGGCCGGGTCGATTTCATAAATCGACGGGCCCATGTAAATGGCTGCATTGGGGCATTCGGGCTCACACACATCGCAATTGATGCATTCGTCAGTGATCATCAATGCCACGGGTAACTCCTACCTGTTGACATGCTGTTGCATGTACTTGAAAACTGGCGCAGAAACAAACTGCCCCACCTCGCCACCCAGCACCGATATTTCTCGCACCAAAGTGCTGGAAATGCATTGGTACACATCCAGCGTGTTCAAAAACACGGTGTCAATCTCGGGGGCCAAGCGCCGGTTCATGCCAGCGAGTTGGAATTCATAGTCAAAGTCGGTCATGGATCGAATGCCACGCACCATGGTTTTGGCATGGAGCGATTTGGCAAATTCAATCACCAACCCGTCAAAGGTTTGGACTTGAACATTGGCGCAATCAGACAACGCTTGGCGCGTCATCTCCAGACGTTGCTCTAAGGTGAACATGGTTTTCTTGTGGTGCGCACGGGCCACCGCGATCACCACCGTGTCAAACATGCGCGACGCACGACGCACTATGTCTTCATGTCCCAAAGTGATGGGGTCAAAAGTGCCCGGGTACAAAGCAATCACAGGGTCACGCATGTCATTCCTTAGGTAACAGTTGCTGGGGGATTATGCCCCTGCCCGTAACAAATGCGCATGCACAGAACCGGCTTTCAAATGTCGCCACAGCGTCCAACCCAAGGGGTGCAACAGTTCATCGCGCCAAGTTTTATCGGTCTCCAAATAAACCAAACCCTCGGGCTTGAGGCATTGCTGCGCCAGTTTTAGTGCCAACTCATGGTGGGGGTAATCGTAGGGGGGATCCAAAAACACTACATCTTGGCTGGCAACAGGTAACTGTCGCAGCACCGCCAAGCCATCGGAACGTTGGATACGCAATTGTGCAGCGCCTAAACGGTCTTTGGCTTTGTGCAAGGCCGCCACGCAATCGCTGCTGGCGTCTGCCAAAACAACCGATGCAGCACCGCGTGAGGCTGCTTCAAACCCCAATGCGCCACTGCCTGCATAAGGATCGGCGCAATGCCAACCTGTCAAATCTTGGCCCAACCAATTGAACAAGGTTTCGCGAACCCGATCGGGTGTGGGACGCAAGCCTGGCAAATTGCCCACGGGCAATTTGCTGCGCTTCCACTGTCCGCCGATGATGCGGACTTCGCCGCTGCTCATGGCGCAGAGGCGCCCAGAACCACTGTGACCATGCGCGCGGGTTGGATATTTCTGGCAAATGCTTGCTGAATATCGGCGGCACTCAACTTTTGCACATTGGCGGTCCAAGTGTCCAGGTAATCCAAGGGCAAATCGAACCAAGCAATGTTGCTCAAGTTGTCCATCAATTTACGGTTACTGTCCAAACGCAGTGCGAACCCACCGATCAGAAAATCTTTGGCCGCTTGCACTTCTGCGTTGCTGGGACCTTCTTTGACAAATTCACTCACCACTTGGGTAGCAACCTCAATCGCTTGCTCCGCTTGGTCAGGCCGTGTTTGCAATCCCACAGTGAACGCACCAGCATGTTGCCCGGGCGAGAAATAACTGTAGACGCTGTAACTCAAGCCACGCTTTTCACGCACTTGTTCGGTCAAACGCGAGACGAAACCTCCTCCACCGAGCACATAGTTACCAACTGTCAGTGCCAAAAAATCGGGATGTTGTCTGGCAACACCGGGTTGACCGATGAACACATGCGCTTGGGCTGATTCAAAAGGTATGTCTATGCGTTTGGCCTCACTCAGGGCTTGTACTTCGTCGACCAAAGGTAACAATTCGCAAGCAGGCTGAGTCGGCAAACCCTTGAGCAGTTGCGTCAATTTTGCGGTGACCTGGGCTTTGTTCAACGCCCCCACCACACTGATCTTGGCCCGGCAAGGCACCATGTAACGCGCATGGAAAGTTTTCATTTGTGGGGGTTCAATACGGCGCAAACTGGTTTCATCAGGGTCTTGCCCATAAGGATGGTCGCCATACACGGCCTTGGCAAATGCCTCGGCGGCTTGCACATTGGGCTTGGTTTGCGATTCACGCAAACTGGCGATCCAGCGTTCGCGTTCGTTTTTCCACACATCTGCAGGAAAGGAAGGTGCAGACAACTGCCTTGCGGCCAAGGCAATCGCTTGGTCAAGCAACTCAGGGCGGGTCAAGCTGCGCAAAGTCAGGCTCATGCGGTCGTTGGAGACCGATGCGCCAGCAGATGCACCCAAGTCAGCCCAGGCTTCACCCAGCTGGTTTTCATCCAAGGCGGGCATGCCGTCTTGCGCTCTGACTCCCTTGCCAAGCATCATGGCGGTGGCTTGCGCCAAGCCACTGAGATCTTTGCCGTCGCGTCTGCTGCCCGCATCTAATTCCAATTGGATATCCACCATCGGCAGACCTTGCACTTCCATCAGGTAGACCCGGGCACCGTTGTCCAAGGTCCAAAATTGGATGGGGATACCTGCAAAGGCAAAAGGCTGCAACAAAAACCATGCAGCGCCACTGATCAGCCATTGTTTCATCTTGTGCCTTCCATGTGTCGTGCGCCAGAAGCAGGTTTGCGAAATGCAGGCTTGGCCCCGGCTTGCGGCAGCAAAGTGGCCACCGTCAGTTGGTCGTCACCAAAATATTTTTTGGCCACGGCTTGCACTTGCTGGGCAGTCACCGCCACCAGTGCCTCGACCAAGCGGTCGGGCGTGTCCATCGAAAAACCCTCAACCCACAAATTGCCAAACTCACGCGCCTGGTTAAACAGTGAATCGCGTTGGTAAATAGTGGACGCCATCCATTGCGCCTTAACACGTTTCATTTCAGCTTCGCTCACACCCGATTCGGCGATGCGGGTGATTTGCGCCCGCAAAGCTGCTTCGAGTTGCTCCAAGGTTTTTCCCTTGGCAGGTACGCCGTCCATCACAAACACTTGCGGACCACGGCCACTGAAACTGCTGGATGCACCTGCGCTGTCAGCAATGCGGTTCTCGCCTTGGGTCAGTGCCCGGTCCAGACGCGATCCGTTGTAGCCATCAAGCAATGCGGCCAGCATGGTCAGTGCCAAAGCGTCTTGGCTGTCTTCATCGCCTTCAAACGATTTGAAGGCTGGCACCTTCCAGGACATGGCCAGGTACGCTTGGTCAGCAGGGGCTTTGACTTGCACTCTGCGTGTACCTGACTGCGGCGGTTCCAAGCGGGGCTTTCTTGTGGGTACTTTCCCTTTAGGAATAACACCGTAAATTTCATCGGCCCATTGGCGAACCCGCGCCACATTGACATCGCCCACAATGACCACCGCTGCATTTTCAGGCTGGTACCAGCGGCGATAAAACTCACGCGCATCGTTGGGTGTCATGCTGTCCAAGTCACTCATCCAACCGATGACAGGACGGCGATAAGGGGAAGCCACAAACTGCACGGCGTTGAGTTGCTCGTACATCAGCATGCGGGGTGAGTCCTCGGTGCGCATGCGGCGCTCTTCTTTGACCACTTCTAACTCGCGCACAAACTCTTCGTCAGGCCACTGGTTATTGGCAAACCGGTCGGCTTCCAATTGCATGACTTCTTGTAAACGCGATGCAGGTATTTGCTGGTAATAACCGGTGTAGTCTCTGTTGGTGAAGGCATTTTCACGGCCTCCCAAAGCAGCCACTTTGCGTGAAAACTCGCCAGGCTTGATGCTGGCAGTTCCTTTGAACAACATGTGCTCGAGCACATGCGCCACGCCCGACACACCGTCCACTTCATCCATGGATCCAACTCTCACCCACAGCATGTGCACAGCAGTGGGCGCACGTGCATCGGCTTTGACAATCAAGGTCATACCGTTTTTCAAGGTGAACTGCTGAACCTCTTGCGCCGCTATCGGGCCGCACAAACACAGACTTGCCAGCAAGCCCATGAGCCGCACTCGCCAATCTGTTTGCAATTTGTATTCACATTGGGGTTTCATAGAATGATCTGTTGTTGACCGTGCGCTGATGCACGCACAGCGCATTGTAGAAACCTGTCCTCATGTTCAATTTATTCAAACGAAAAGCCCCGCCAAGCGTGGGCACAGCAAGCAACCCAGCTGCTGAGGTGGCCAGTCGCAACTGGCTGGGCCGGTTGCGCAGCAGTTTGCAACGCACGGGCAGCAGCATTGCCACTGTGTTCACAGGGAAATGGCTGGATGACGAGGCTTACACCGAACTCGAAGCGGCCTTGTTGATGGCTGACGCGGGCGTTCCCGCGACGCAGTACATACTTGAGCAACTCAAACTCAAAATCAAACAGACGGGCAGCCAAGACATGGCCCAGATCAAGGGTTTGTTGGTCGAAGTACTGACCGAATTGCTCAAACCACTGGAGCGAGAACTCGATATTGCCCAGCACCGTCCCACCGTGGTCATGGTCACGGGTGTCAATGGCGCGGGCAAAACCACTTCCATCGGCAAGCTCACGCGCCATTTGCACGACGCTGGTGCCAGCGTGTTGTTGGCCGCCGCTGACACTTTTCGTGCCGCGGCCAAAGAGCAATTGATGGTTTGGGCAGACCGCAACCAAGTGGACATCATCAGCCAAGAAAACGGAGACCCAGCAGCGGTGAGTTTTGACGCGGTGAGTGCTGGCAAGGCACGCGCCAAAGATGTGGTGTTGGTTGACACAGCTGGCCGCTTGCCGACCCAACTGCATTTGATGGATGAATTGAAAAAAATCCAACGCGTCATTCAAAAAGCTGAGCCCACTGCACCGCACGAAATTTTGTTGGTCATCGATGGCAACACCGGTCAAAACGCTTTGGCACAGGTCAAAGCTTTCGACGAAGCACTGGGTTTGAGCGGCTTGATCATCACCAAGCTCGACGGTACCGCCAAGGGCGGCGTGCTGGCCGCCATCGCTTTGTGGGCGCGCGAGAGAAAACACACACCAGCCAAAAATTTGGCGGTATATTTCATTGGCATCGGAGAAAAGCTGGAGGATTTACAAGGCTTCAAAGCCGATGAATTCGCCCAAGCTTTGATCAACTGAAACTCTTCCCGACAAAGGAATGTCATGGATGCACTGACCTCTGATTCGTCACGCCGCATAGACGAATTGCTCAATCACTATGCGCAAAGCCACCAACACCCCCTCAACGAGCGTATCCACTTTGTCGCCATTCCTCTGATCATGCTCAGCCTGATCGGACTGATGTTTTCATTGTCTTCTTTGCTCGCTTATGGTTTTGTGCTCGCCAGCATGGTGTACTACCTGCGCCTGTCGGTACCTTTCACTGTAGCCATGGGGGTGTGGTCTGTCATCTTGCTTTCTGTGGTGCATGCCATGGGAGAGCAACGTTTATCATGGTGCGTAGCTATCTTTGTAGGCGCATGGATTTTGCAATTCATCGGCCACCAAATCGAAGGTAAAAAGCCATCGTTTTTTGAAGACATACAGTATTTATGGGTGGGGCCATTGTTTGTACTGCAACCTTTGCTGCGTAAATTTCACATTGTCTGGTAGTTTTGTCCCACGGCAACGCCCTTCCCCACTGAATTCCTTATGCACGATGAACCCCTTGCCTTGCTGCCTGCCTTGCAACGCATGGGCCTGCTGCTGCCCAACCAAGCCGTCAGCTTCACCCCACTGACTGGCGGCGTGTCCTCGTTGATCCTCAAGGTACAAACCGAAACGGCTTGCTTTTGCGTGAAAAAAGCGCTGCCGCAACTCAAAGTCAGCGCCTTGTGGGAGGCCCCCGTCAAACGCAACCGTGACGAAGTGCGGTGGCTGAAATTTGCCCACCAAGTAGCCCCGCATTCGGTTCCCGATATTTTGGGTGAAGACGAACAAGACTGCGTGTTCGCCATGACTTACCTGCCCGCCAATGAGCACCCCGTGTGGAAACAACAACTGCTCGATGGGCATATCCATGCACACACTGCCAACTCAGTTGCCAGTTTGTTGTTGGCGTTGCACAAGGCGAGTGCAGCCGACACAGATTTGTGTCGCTCGTTCGAGCATGACGAGGATTTTCTGGCCATTCGTTTGTCACCGTATTTTTTGCACACAGCCGACAAACACCCCGCTATTGCCCACACGCTTCATGCACTCGTCAAGCGAACGCTTGCACACAAAACCGTGTTGGTGCATGGCGATGTCAGCCCCAAAAATATTTTGGTGGGGCCCCATGGTCCGGTATTGCTCGATGCCGAGTGCGCATGCTTTGGCGACCCGGCTTTCGATCTGGCGTTTGTGCTCACCCATTTGCTGCTCAAGTGTGCTTGGCGACCGACTGACACTGCGTCTTACTTGAGCTGTTTCGACAAACTGTCAAACACCTACCTGAGCGGCGTCAATTGGGAATCTCCCAGCGATTTAGAGGCCCGCACCTGTTTATTGCTCGCGGGCATGTTGTTGGCTCGCATAGACGGCAAATCTCCCGTGGAATACCTGACCCACAGCACACAACAAGCATTTGTCAGAGCACACAGCTTGCGTTGGCTAAAGCACCCACCCTTGCGTCTCGCAGAAATGCGTCAACTTTGGAATCCCGCATGAAAACCCGCATCACCCATGTCCACGCCCGTCGCATTTGGGATTCAAGAGGAAGGCCCACTGTCGAAGTCGACGTGACACTGCAAGACGGTAGCAAAGGTACCGGCATGGCACCTGCAGGCGCGTCGCGTGGCAGCCGCGAAGCCTTGGAATTGCGCGATGGGGGCGAATCATTCAACGGCTTGGATGTGTCGAAGGCAGTGTCGCAAGTCAACTTAGCCATTGCTCCCCATTTGGTCGGCATGGATGCGTTAGACCAATCGCAAGCAGACCAGACAATGATCGAGCTCGACGGCACCCCGCTCAAAAGCCACTTAGGTGCCAACGGCATGATCGCCACCTCCTTGGCGATTGCACAAGCAGCGGCCGCTTCACAAGGGCAAGTGCTGTGGCAATACCTGTCGCAAGGGCAGGCGGTACGTTTGCCCTTGCCGCAGATTCAAATTTTCGGCGGCGGTGCGCACGCAGGCAGACGGGTCGATATCCAAGACTTTCTCGTCATGCCCATCGGTGCACAAAGCTTCGACGAAGCGCTGGTCATGGTGGCCAACGTTTACCAAGCAGCCGGTCAGTGGATGGCGTCACAGGGCAAGCGCCACGGGGTGGCCGACGAAGGTGGCTGGTGGCCAGACTTCTCCTCGAATGAAGAGGCTTTGCAAACCCTGACCCGTTGCATCGAACTGGCGGGCTACCGGCACGACCAGGTGGCGATCGCGCTGGATGTGGCCGCTTCTGAGTTCGGTCAAGGCGGTCGCTACACCCTGGGTCTGGATCAACACACTTACACCACCGACGAATGGCTCGAAGTGCTCAAGCGATGGGTCAACACCTACCCCATCTTGTCTGTGGAAGACCCGTTTGCCGAAGATGACACAGCAGGTATGCGAGCATTCACTGATCAATTGGGACACCGCATACAAGTGATTGGCGACGACTACCTCGTTACCCGCGTCGATTTGATAGAGGCCGCAGCAAGGGATGTCGCTTGCAACGCGGTGCTGCTCAAACCCAACCAAGTCGGCACATTGAGCGAAACCCGACAAGCCATGTTGACCGCCCGCCAGCACGGTTTTGGCATGGTGGTGTCAGCCCGCTCCGGGGAAACCGAAGACACGGCCATTTCGCACATCGCCACGGGGTGGAACACCGGACAGCTCAAAGTCGGCTCATTTGCCCGCTCAGAGCGCATGGCCAAATGGAATGAATGCCTGCGCATCGAAGAATCGTTGGGTAAAAACACATCTTATGCGGGTAAATACGGACTGAAATTAGCACTCTAGACCAGAGAGTGCTAATATTAACCAGTCGTTAACCGACAGGAGGATTTTCATGACAGCTTTGACACTTCCCGGTACCGGCGCCAGTCAACTGGCGGTCAACCCTTGGGCCGTGCTGCCGCCTTTGGGAAATCTGGACGCGTACATTTCGGCCGTCAACCGTTTGCCCATGTTGACGCTCGAGCAGGAACAAGAGTTTTCCAAAAAACTCAAAGAAAACAACGACTTAGAGGCGGCTGGCAAGTTGATCTTGTCTCACCTGAGGTTGGTTGTATCGATCTCTCGCCAATATGCCGGCTATGGCTTGGCACATGCAGATTTGATCCAAGAAGGCAATGTGGGGCTGATGAAAGCGGTCAAGCGGTTTGACCCAGTCCACGGGGTGCGCCTTGTGAGCTATGCCATTCACTGGATCAAGGCCGAAATCCACGAATACATCATCAAAAACTGGCGCATGGTCAAACTGGCCACGACCAAAGCACAACGCAAGTTGTTTTTCAATTTGCGCTCCAAAAAGCAAGGCTTCAGGGCCGATGTTGGTGAAGACCATGAAGCCAGTTCTCGCAACACACTGAGCGAAGCACAAATTGACAGCATTGCCAAAGACCTGAACGTCAAACGCGAAGAGGTCATCGAAATGGAAGCCCGCATGGCGGGCTCGGATGTGTTGCTAGACCCCGGTGCCAACGAAGATGGCGAAGAGGCTTTCGGTCCGATTTCCTATTTGTCCGATGTGCACCATGAACCTACCGCTGTGATTGAAGCGCATCAGCGCGATATCATGTCGACCGACGGCATCAGCCAAGCCTTAGCTGTGCTGGACGAACGCAGTCGCCGTATCGTTGAAGAGCGGTGGTTGAAAGTCAACGATGACAACTCTGGCGGCATGACATTGCATGAATTGGCCGACGAATACGGTGTGAGCGCAGAACGTATCCGCCAAATTGAAGTGGCCGCCATGAAGAAGATGAAACTCGCCCTGCTGGACTACGCTTGATGCACCACAGGTAATGCGGGGCTACAAACGTCACCCGGTTGCTTGGTGAATCACTGCATCAGCTTGGCAATGTCTTGCGACATGGCTTGCGGACCCAAACCATAGCGTGCATACAAGCGCAACCTACCTTGGCCATCGTAAATATACGTGCCCGCACTGTGGTCCATGGTGTAGTGACCGGCACTGCCTGTGTCTACCTTCTTGTAGTAAATCTTGAATTGCTTGGCCAACTCAGGCAGTTGATCAGGTTGCGGAACCAATGCAATGAACGACGGATCAAAGCCAGCCACATAGGCTTTGAGCAGTTCAGGAGTGTCACGCTCAGGGTCTAATGTGATGAAAATCGTCTGCAACGAATCACCTTTGTCAGCCAAGCTTTTTTTCACTTGCACCCATTCGCTCAAAGTGGTGGGGCAAAAATCTGGACATTGTGTGAAACCAAAAAAAACCACCACCACTTTCCCTTTGAAATCGCTCAATTGACGGCGTTGGCCGAAGGCATCCATCAAGTCAAAGCCTTGGGCATAGTCAGCACCCGTCAAATCAATCGATTGGAATTCGGGTTTGGCAGGCGAACATGCGGTCAGGGACAGCACACCAGCCAGCAGGCAGAGATAAAGAAATTTCATCGCCAACTTCCAGGCAAATAATGGTCAATCAAAAACGCAGCAAACAGCAGGCTGAGGTGAATCAGCGAAAACCGAAACGTCTTGCGCGCCAAGTCGTCTGAATACTGTCGCCACAAGAACCATCCGTAAGCACAAAATATGAGGCTCAAAATCAAGGCACTGACCAAATAAAAATAGCCGCTCATGCGGTAGATGAACGGCATCAAACAAGCAGCCAGCAAGACGATGGTGTAGAGCAAAATTTGCAAGCGTGTGAATTCATTGCCATGGGTAACCGGCAACATCGGCAAGCCCGACTTGCGGTAATCCTCCACCCTGTAGAGCGCCAGCGCCCAAAAATGCGGCGGGGTCCATAAAAAAATGATCAGGAACAGGATCAATGCCTCGGGCCCTACTTCACCCGTCATGGCGGCCCAACCCAGCACCGGCGGCATGGCTCCAGAAGCACCGCCAATGACAATGTTTTGCGGTGTCAAGGGTTTGAGGATCACGGTGTAGACAACCGCATAGCCCACAAAAGTGGCAAAGGTCAACCACATGGTGAGAGGGTTCACCCAGACATACAAAATCAGCGAGCCCAATGCACACAAGATCGCCGAAAACAACAAGGTATCGCGGTCGGTTAACTCACCTTTGGCCGTGGGCCGCCAAGCGGTTCGTTTCATCCGAGCGTCAATGGCTTGCTCCACAATGCAATTGAAAGCCGCCGCCGCGCCGGAAACCAACCAAATACCCAAGCATGCGATCGCTGCAAGTTTGGTGTCTTCCAGGCTGGGAACACCAGGAACCGCCAACACCATGCCGATCAGCGCACAAAACACAATCAACTGTATGACTCGCGGTTTGGTCAATGCATTGAATTGCTGCCAGCGCACAGGCAGGTAAAGAGAAAGCGATTTCATAGCATGTTTCTGTCAAATGTGGCAGCGATGCGTTCGGCTTTTCGCGGTTGTGTGCTGGCCAAAACCCAAGTCAACAATACCAGCAGTACTGCCGCTGAACCAGTATGCATCAAGGCAGCCAACATAGGCCAGCCCAACACGGCATTGGAAATACCGGTGACAAATTGCAAGAACAAAACACCTATCAATAACCACCCTTGCCTGCGCAGGCCCATGGTCATCCATGACCTGGCCACCCACAATATCAGCAATGCGGGAACCACCGCATGCCAGCGGTGCACCATGTGAATCGCAGTCAAAGCCTGAAATGGCAGGGCTTGGCCCGAAGCATCTTGCCCCAAGGGACGCCACAATTCAAACGCTTTAGACAGGTTCATATCGGGCCACCAACTGTTCTGACACAAGGGATAAGTGTCGCATGCTAAGACAGCGTAGTTGCTGCTGACCCAAGCACCCAAACCCGTTTGAATGAACACACTCAATACAGTCAGCACAGTCAGCAAATACACCTTGAAGGGCAAAGGCTGTGCCGCAGTTTTTTCGTAAGAATGGCGTTGCCTGACAAGCTGAATGGTGAGCAACACCAATAACAACATGCCACCCAGCAAATGCAACGTGACAAACAAAGGGAACAGTTTCATGGTGACCGTGAGCGCACCGAATGCACCTTGCACGCAGACCCACAGCAATGACAGCGATGGCCATCCCCAGAGGCTGCGATCAGCTCGCCAAGAAAACGCGGCCAGCGTCAAAATCAACACACCTACCAACATTGCCAAGTAGCGATGGATCATTTCAATCCAAGCTTTATAGAAGGTCACAGGTCCAGTGGGCATCGCCGATTGCGCTTGAGCGATGTGGGCGCTGGCTCCAATGGGGCTGGCATAACCGTAACAACCAGGCCAGTCTGGGCAGCCCAAACCTGAATCGCTCAAACGGGTAAACGCGCCAAACAACACCAAATCGAAGGTCAAAAACAAGACGACCATGGTCAAGTGCCTCACCCGCAACGTTGTTTGTGATTGGCGGTTTTTCAGCCATACCCATGACAATGGTGCTGCTGCCAAGAGCAACGCCAGCAACAGCAATTGCAATAACGGGGCGATATTGAAAAGGGCGACTTCGTTCATAGCATTCAACGCCCCGCCTTGTCCCAATGCACCGATGCCCGCAATAAACGGTCCCAGTCGCGCTTGAGGTCTGGAGCCTGCTCCTTTTGCAAACCTGCAGGGAATCGCATCATCCAATTGCCATGGGGATCGATCAAATACAAATGCTCATTCAATCCATGTCCTGTTTGCGGCACTAACCATTTCGACAGTTCATCCGCAGCCACGCGCAACACCACGGCATCAGTCAATCCAGCCTGCAACATGGGCGAGATCTCGGTGTTGTCGTTCACCAGCCAGACCCAATCTGTGCGATCTGCCTCGCGCCCCAAGGTCGCACGAATTTGTCTTTGCAATAACAAATTGTTTTGGCACATGGCATCGCAAGCGCCCGAGGCCACGCTCACAATCAACCACTGGCCTTTTAACTGGGTCAATTTCAATGACTTGCCGTCGATGGACTGCGCCATGATGTCTGGAATCGGTTGAACAGGCTGAATCAATTCGCCAAAGTGACGAAATGTCTGCGGGCGAATCACGTAATAGGTCAGGTATGAGGCGATGACCGGAGCGGCACATACCAGCAACACCAAGATCATTCGCCAGCGTCCACCCCATGTGCGTTTGGCATCTTCTTGTACCGAAGCCATGGGATCGGGCAAGTCGTAAATCGTCAAGCCAAGCGCTTGCGACGGAGAATCTTCAGCTTTGTTGTTTTGCATGACGCCAAGGCCCTATCCATTGAAACCAAATAAAAAGTAACGCAATCAAACCGCTCAATGCAAACCATTGAAAAGCGTAGCCCTTGTTTTTGTCGGCAGACCCAGAGACCACTGGCCAATCGCGCGATAAGCCATCTGAATTTGCACCAGTCTGCACCACCACCGCACTCACCTGTTCAGTGACCATGGCTTGCATGGTTTGCCTGTCTAGGTTGGAGCGAATCAGCAATTCTCCAACTTGCGACGGTCCTGCTGTCGTCGCTTTCAACTCCGTCATGTGTGACAGACCCGCAGAAATACGCCCCTCAAGCCGAACTGGCTGGGTAGGGGTCTGTATCGGCGCTGCTTTGGTCGCATCTACCGGGTCGCGAGCCACCCATCCGCGCTGCACCCACACCACTTGCCCATCGCTCCATTGAAACGGCGTCATCACCCAAAACCCTGGACGACCCTTGTGGCTGCGGTTATCTAAATACACCGTCTTCTCGGACAACCATGTGCCAAAGAGTTCAACTCGCCTGTGTACATTCAACCACTGCTCTGGGTTTTGCTGCAAACTGCGCGTATCCAATGGCGGCAATCGCATTTGGGCTTCTAACTGGCTTTGGTATTGGATTTTTTCGTCAGCGCGAGACAGCTGCCACCCACCCAGTCGCAAGGTCAGAACAACGCCAGCAATGGCAGCCAAGATCACTATCAAGGAACGCCCTTTGCCCATGGGGATGATGGTCTCGGCGGGTTTCACTGGATAATCTGATAAATGAACATATTCATAGCTATAGCATTCCTCGGCATACTGGCGGCGTTGTCCACTGCATTGTTATTCATGTTGCGTGGGGACACCGACGACGCGCCCAAATCCAGTCGAATGATGCGGGCTCTGGCCTTTCGTGTGGGCATCTCGGTTGTACTGTTCTTATGCATACTGCTTTCTTGGAAGATGGGTTGGCTGCGACCCACAGGCATTCCATTGACTGCTGTTTAAACGGAGCAGCTTTCTTTCAACGGGAACCCGTTACTCGCCCATGAAGCCCTGAGATAGGCAAGAAAAAGGCCGCTGTTGCGGCCTTTTTGCTGCTGGGTCATGTTCAGAGCCAATAGACCAACACATACAAGCCCAGCCAAACCACGTCCACAAAGTGCCAGTACCAAGCTGCGCCTTCGAAGCCAAAATGGCTTTGCGAAGAAAAATGGCCTTTTTGCAAGCGCAACGTCACGAACAACAACATCAGCATGCCCACAAAGACGTGAAAGCCGTGAAAGCCAGTCAGCATGAAAAACGTAGAACCGTATACACCCGACGTCAGCTTCAAGTTCAAGTCTTCGTAGGCATGGTAATACTCGTAACCTTGCACCACCAAAAACACCACGCCCAGTAACACTGTCAGCCACATGAATTGGATAGTTTTGGCGCGTTGGTCTTGCAGCAACGCATGGTGCGCAATGGTCAGCGTCACACCAGAGGACAACAACAAAGCGGTATTGATGGTTGGCAACCAAAACGGCGTCATGGTTTGGAACGGTTCGATGATGCCCGCAGGGGAAGCGGTGACACCGGCCATCACACTCGGCCACACCGCCTTGAATCCTGGCCACAGCAAGGCGTTCTCACTGCTGCCCAGCATGGGCACGGAGTGCACACGCGCCCACCACAATGCTGAGAAGAACGCTCCGAAAAACATCACCTCAGAAAAAATGAACCAGCTCATGCTCCAGCGGAATGACAGGTCGATCTTGCGACCGTATTGACCCGATTCGCTTTCCTGGACAGCCTGGCTGAACCACTGAAACAGCACAAACAACCAAATGGCCAAGCCAGCGAACAAAGAATATTTGCCCCAACTGACATCATTGACCCATTGACTGGCACCCAAGATGACAAAAAACAAACCAAAAGCAGCCATGGCCGGGTGGCGCGAGGGCTCTGGAACGTAGTAATAAGGCGTTGCGCCATGTGTTGTGCTGCTCATCTCCACTCCTTTATTTCGCAACAACCAGATTGACCAAAACAATCAACCCAATCACAAACAACAAACCTGCCAACAAGCCCACACCTAAAACGTGCAGTGGTGTGATGTGTGACAAATCTTCTTGAAACTCACTGTTTTTTCGAATACCAATGAAAGACCAAGCCACCGCCAATATGGAACGCCAAATCGGGCGTTTGACAGCGACCGGAGCAACCACCTCAACAGCGTCAACGCTCATACACCACTTTCCTTGGACACAATGCTAGACACAGTGCTTGTAGGTGCAGCCGGGGTTTTGCTTCCCACCTCAAAAAAGGTGTACGACAAAGTGATGGTGGTCACCCCTTTAGCCAATTTTGGGTCTACCACAAAGGCAACAGGCCATTGCTTTTTTTCACCCGGTGCCAATGTGTACTGGTTAAAGCAAAAACATTCGACTTTGTTGAAATGTGCAGCGGCTTCGCGTGGGGCATAACTGGGTATGGCCTGTGCAGACATGGTTCGGTCTTGCACATTTTGAAACTCATACATCACGGTGGTTAATTCGCCAGGGTGCACCTGCACAGAATTCTGCATGGGCTTGAATTGCCAAGGACCGCGAGCGTTGGCGTCAAATTCAACCGTGATGGTTCTGCTGGTGTCGACTTGGGTGTTGCCAGGGTTGGACAAGCGGGCATTGCCTGAGCCGGGCAGCTCTTTTTCACCCAAAGCCAAAATATTGATGCCTGTTAATTCACAAATGGCTTGGTAAATTGGCACCAAGGCATACCCGAAACCAAACATGAGCACGGCCACCACAGCCAGTTTGCGCAGCATCCGCTGGTTATCGGTTTGCAAACCTAAGGTCATTTTCATGTGGGCTGTATGAGAAGAATTTTGGCAAGAATGCCCAAAAAGAAAACCAATGCGGTTGAGGCCAAGATCAGCCCCAATCGCCGATTGTTTTTTCTTTGTTCGGGGGTCGTCATGTCCGTCAATCAAGCAAGAATGCGATTGGCATCCTTATTGAGCTTGGGCGGTGTTTCAAAGGTGTGGAAAGGCGCGGGCGAGGGAACTTCCCACTCCAACCCCTCAGCCGCTTCCCACGGACGCTGTGGAGCAGGCTCACCCTTGCCACGCATGGTGGGCAACACAATGAAAAAGAAGAAGAACACTTGCGCGATACCGAAAGCGAAAGCCCCGACCGATGCCAATGCGTTGAAATCAGCGAACTGCATAGGATAGTCAGCATAACGACGCGGCATGCCAGCCAAACCCAAGAAGTGCATGGGGAAGAAGGTGACATTGAATGAAATCAAGGTCCACCAGAAATGGATTTTCCCCAGGGTTTCGTTGTACATGACACCCGTCCATTTCGGCACCCAATAGTAGTAGCCGGCAAACATGGTGAACAAGGAACCTGCCACGAGTACATAGTGGAAGTGGGCCACCACGTAATAACCGTCTTGCAACTGCAAATCAATCGGGGCCATGGACAAGATCAAGCCGGTGAAGCCACCCATGGTGAACACAAAAATGAATCCCACAGCAAACAGCATGGGGGTTTCAAACGTCATGGAGCCCTTCCACATGGTGGCAATCCAGTTGAACACTTTCACACCGGTGGGCACAGAAATCAGCATGGTGGCATACATGAAGAACAACTGGCCCGTCACGGGCATGCCAGTGGTGTACATGTGGTGCGCCCAAACGATGAACGACAAAATAGCGATAGAGGAAGTGGCATAGACCATAGAGGCATAACCAAAGAGTTTCTTGCGTGAAAAAGCCGGCACGATTTGGCTGATGATGCCAAACGCCGGCAAGATCATGATGTACACCTCGGGGTGGCCAAAGAACCAGAAGATGTGCTGGTACATGACAGGGTCACCACCACCAGCAGGATTGAAAAAGGTGGTGCCGAAATGGCGGTCAGTCAAAGTCATGGTGATCGCGCCAGCCAACACAGGCATCACGGCAATCAGCAAATAAGCGGTGATCAACCAAGTCCACACAAACATGGGCATTTTCATCAGTGTCATGCCAGGTGCGCGCATGTTCAAAATGGTGACGATGATGTTGATGGAGCCCATGATGGAACTTGCACCCAAGAGGTGCAACGCGAAAATAGCGGCATCCATGGAAGGGCCCATTTGCAGAGTCAATGGCGCGTACAAAGTCCAACCAGCGGCAGGCGCACCGCCAGCCATGAAGAACGAGCCAGCCAACATGAGGGCCGCAGGAATCATCAACCAAAAGCTGAAGTTGTTCATGCGCGCGAAAGCCATGTCAGATGCACCGATTTGCAGAGGAATCATCCAGTTAGCAAATCCGACAAAAGCAGGCATGATGGCACCGAACACCATGATCAATCCATGCATGGTGGTGAACTGGTTGAACAACTCGGGGTTGACAAACTGCAAGCCGGGCTGGAACAACTCTGCGCGAATCAGCAACGCCAGCACACCACCAATGATCAACATAGCAAAAGCAAACAACAAATACAGTGTGCCAATGTCTTTGTGGTTGGTGGCATACACCCAACGCTTCCAGCCGTGCGGGGCACCGTGGTGGTGGTCGTGCCCGTGGTCTGCTGCACCATGGCCGTGGGGATCAAGAACTGCGCTCATAAAGATTCCTTAGATTTCAGGGTGATTTATTGACGGGCTGCACGCACATCGGCCGGCTGCACCAATTGACCTGTTTGGTTGGACCAATTGTTTTTGGTGAAACTGATCACAGCAGCGATTTCTGTGTCGCTGAGTTGTTTCCAAGCAGGCATGGCGTTGTTCTGACCATTGAGCAACACATTGATTTGCTTACTGGCATCAGCATCTAACACCACTGCCGCACCATCGAGTGCCTTGACAGATCCCAGCGCTTTGCCAGTGGCTTGGTGACAGGCAGCACAGTTGGCTGCATAAACCTTCTCGCCTTTTTGTGTGAGTTCAGCCAAGGTCCAAACCTTGTTGGGGTCGTCCTGCTTGGCCGCCATTTTTTTGTTTTCAGCAGCCACCCATGCGGTGTATTCCTCTGCGGTTACCACCTTGACATGAATAGGCATATAAGCGTGCTCTTTGCCGCACAGCTCCTGGCACTGACCTCGGAAGTCGCCGGTTTGTTCTGCGCGGAACCATGTGTCACGCACAAACCCAGGAATGGCATCTTGCTTGATACCAAAAGAGTTCACAGCAAACGAGTGAATCACATCGTTGGATGTGGTGATGATGCGGATTTTTTTACCCACTGGAACCACCAATGGGTTGTCGACTTTCAGCAAATAGTCGTCGGTAGGCTCTGGTTTGCCGGAGTTAGACATTTCACGTTGCGCATTGTCCAAGGTGGAGATGAACCCGATGCCCTCGCCTTCACCCTTGATGTAGTCGTAACCCCATTTCCACTGGTAACCAGTGACCTTGATGGTCAATTCGGCGTTGGACGTGTCTTTGCTGGCAACCACCGCTTTGGTGGCGGGCAGTGCCATCAAAATCACAATGATGAAAGGCACCACCGTCCAAGCGATTTCCACTTTGACCGATTCGTGGAAATTTGCAGACTTATGACCTACAGACTTACGGTGTTTCCACACGGAATAAAACATCACCCCAAAAACTGCCAAAAAGATAACTGTGCAGATGATGAGCATGAACCAGTGCAACCACACCTGTTCTTCCGCGATTTTGGTGACAGGAGGATGTAAATTGAGTTGCCTGACAGCAGGCCCGCCTGGCAAATCGTTGACAGCCCATGCGGCGTTGGCACCGAACACAGCCAAAGTAAGCAACGCTGTTTCGAGTTTTTTGAGAATGTGGTTCATCATGTGTTTAAAAATGCAGCTGAGTAAATTCATTCAATTAACCAAACCATTGTAGCAATGGAACCGTGGTGTGGCCTGACACCAAGCTTGCTGGCCGCTGATGACAAAAGGCCTTTCGCCGTAAGGGATTGCGCGGCAAGGCACTCAAAGGGTTTTTCCGCCGGTTGACAACATTTTTTTCATGTCATCCAAGCTGACGACGGCGGGTACGTCCCGCTTGGCGACCTTGGAGGCTTTAAATGCGTGCCCATAAATGACCTCAAACGTCAATGCCAACCTTCCTTGATGCGCTGCAGACGCCAATTTCTTTTGCAACGCCTGCAAAAGCTGACGGTACCAAGCCCGCCCACGAAGACCCGCAAAACGCTGCGGATGCAAATTACGCCCCAGCGTTCGCAAATCCCGCAATAAATCCTCTGCGCTGGCATAGGTCAATGTCATGTGCTCCATGTCCATGATCGGCTGGGCAAAACCCGCCTGCAAAAGCATGTCTCCCCAATCGTGCATGTCGGTGAAATCTGCATGAGCTGGCGGCCAACTTTCTTCTTCAAACAAAGCCCGCAATTCACGCAAACTGTCTGGGCCCAGGCAAGAAAACATCACATATCCTTGTGAATTGAGCGCCTCGCTCCAAGCACGCATCAATGCCAAAGGATCAGGGTGCATGTGCAACTGCATGTTGCACCAAACCATGTCTGCCTCGCGCGAAATACGGCTGGAAAAATCCAAGTTGTTGTTGAATATGCGCCGCCACCATGCTGGCGACATAGCCTGCTTGGCCCACTGCAAATCCACTGCGTCGGTTTGCAGCACGGTTTGATGCGCTTTGGCCAACAACGGTGGTACCCGATGCTGTGCAACCAGGCCACCCAACCTTGGTGCCCAATGGATCCACTGGCGTGTGTTGTGTCGTATCAATGGCAACCGGTTTGCCATCCGCTGGGCCACTTCGTTGTGTAACCACGGCTCTCCACTGCGACTGATTTTGCGTGCCACCCGCGCTGCAGCGCGGGCATCCATGTGTGGCAATCCATCACTTTGAGAGGGTGAATCGCTCACAGACATGTGTAACAAAGATTTTTAAAGTGCAGGTATGACATCCAACCGCAAAGCATACCCAAGTTGGTTTACGCGCTTACTGCAATGGCCCCAAAGTCTGGGAAATGCATGGCCGACACAATGCCACGTGTGTTCTGGTTGGTGCCGGGATGTGCTGTGCCCAAGCTGCTGGGTGCAGCAACCCAGGAGCACCACAACTTGTAAGGTGTGTGCTTTGGAAAACGCGCATCCTCTTTGCGCCAACTGCTTGTCAACACCACCTGCTTGGCAAACTTGCGCCAGCGCGGTCCCGTACACGGAACCATGGAGAAGCCTCATCATTGGCTACAAATTTCACGAGCAACCCGGGCTGGCGCGATTCTTTGCCAAAGTCATGCTGGCCAATGAACCGCTTCATGAACGGGTCATGCAATCCGATCACCTCATACCCGTGCCTTTGTCTGCAAAACGGTTGCGCGAGCGGGGGTTTAACCAATCGCTTTTGTTGGCAAGCCGTCTGTCCTCTGTGCGATGTATGGCCCAAGGGTTACTGCGTGTGCGAGACACCGCTGCACAAGCGGGGTTGAGCCGTGAACAGCGGCAAGTCAATTTGACGCATGCATTCGCGGTTCATCCTCAACATATCCGTCAATTGGCTGGCAAAAACCTGTTGTTGGTAGACGACGTCATGACCACCGGAAGCACATTGCAAGCCTGCAGTTTGGCCTTGTTGCAGGCGGGTGCTGCAACGGTCAGTGCAGTGACATTGGCCAGAGCACAATCGGGGTCTGTCGCCGCCACCGAATGATTCCTGCAAGCTTTATGTTCAACATTGTTTTATACCAACCCGAAATTCCACCTAACACGGGCAATGTGATTCGCTTGGCCGCCAACACCGGTTGCAAACTCCATTTGATTGAACCTTTGGGCTTTTCCATGGAAGACAAGCAAATGCGACGCGCTGGCTTGGATTACCACGAATACGCCAGCGTCAAACGCCACCCCAATTGGCCAGAATTTCTCGACAGCGAACAACCTGAACCGCAGCGATGTTTTGCGCTCAGCACCCACGGCACGCGGCGGGTACATGACTGCCAATTTGCCGCCAATGATTGGCTGATTTTTGGGTCAGAAACCAGCGGCTTGCCCGCCTCGTTGCGAAATAGCTTTGGCGCAGAAAGGCTGATCAGACTGCCCATGCTGCCCGGTCAACGCAGCTTGAACTTGTCCAACGCGGTGGCGGTGGTGGTGTACGAAGCTTGGCGACAAAAGGGGTTTGGTCATCAGGCGTAATGCCTGACCAAGGACTCCGCGACACACACAGGTTTGTCGCTGCCTTCACGCTCAACGCTCACGCGCCACGTCATTTGTATGCCTGCAGGCTCGATGTCCTCGCAAGCCAGCAAATGCATGTGGGCACGCAGGCGACTGTTGGCCGGCACCGGCGCGGTGAATCTGACTTTGTTCAAGCCATAGTTCACCCCCATGCGGGTTTGCGCCATCGAAAAAGCCGATTCAAAAAACAGCGGCAACAAAGAAAGTGTCAAAAACCCGTGGGCAATCGGGGTTCCAAATGGGCCATTGGCAGCCTTCTGTTCGTCCACATGAATCCACTGGTGGTCGTGGGTGGCATCGGCAAATTGGTTGATTTGCGCTTGGGTCACCACACACCAATCGCTGACCGCCACGTCTTGTCCCACGCAGGCTTGCAGTTCTTTGAAAGTGTTGAAATGCTTTTTCATTCGATAAGGTGTCTTTCATGCGGGAAGGTTTGTCAATCGTGCTGGCGACAGCAAGCAACGGCGGTTGACAATGCGTCCTCTAAAATCAGTGGTTTACTATTTCAACGATCGCGTCCATGAGTGCTTTTCTAGAAGAAACCGTCCTGACAGTTCACCATTGGACTGACCGCCTGTTCAGTTTTACCACCACTCGTGACATGGCCCTCAGGTTTTCCAACGGGCATTTCACCATGATCGGACTCAAAGTCGACGGCAAGCCATTGCTGCGTGCTTACAGCATCGTCAGCCCCAACTACGAAGAGCATCTCGAATTCTTGAGCATCAAAGTCCCCGACGGCCCACTCACATCGCGGCTACAGCATATCCAAGTGGGCGACAAAATCATCGTCGGGCGCAAACCCACCGGCACACTGCTGATTGATTATTTGCTGCCCGGCAAACATTTGTATTTGCTGGGAACTGGGACGGGACTGGCCCCTTACCTCAGCATCGTGCGCGACCCCGACACCTATGAGCGCTTTGAAAAAGTCATCGTTGTGCACGGCGTGCGTCAGGTGAACGAATTGGCCTACCACGACTACCTCACGCAAGAACTGCCACAGCATGAACTGCTTGGCGACATGGTCCGCGAACAAATGCTCTACTACCCCACCGTCACCCGCGAGCCCTATAAAAACCAAGGCCGCATGACCGATCTGATCCACTCGGGCAAATTGTTCGCCGACTTGGGGCTACCTGCTTTCAACCCCAAAGACGACCGAGTCATGCTCTGCGGCAGCCCGCAAATGCTCAAAGACTTGAAAAACATGTTGGAAGAACGTGGCTTCGCCGAAGGAAATACCAGCACCCCCGGCGACTTTGTGGTGGAACGGGCTTTTGTCGAGCAATAAAAATCTATTCTTTACCGTCTTATTGACACCTTCTAAAATACACTTAGTAATGTGCTTTT
>Ga0192647_100157_pt1 | contig 43801 bp, 35 predicted proteins | sample LauGreFa1BDMLBSN_2_FD_133046 | JGI IMG/M metagenome (GOLD analysis project Ga0192647, IMG submission 133046) | Freshwater lake microbial communities from Lake Michigan, USA - Fa13.BD.MLB.SN - reassembly | ecosystem: Environmental > Aquatic > Freshwater > Lake | place: Lake Michigan, USA... | reverse complement strand
GGTTATCGATTTCCACACTGGATCATCTGGTTTGCGGGGCACTTGTAAAGCCCCTAATCCAACGGCGGGTTCATTTGCTATATTTCCGCTTGACTTGGTTGGCGGAGACGACCCTGGATGAACGGGCGGTTTCATGTTCATACCCAATCATCGACCGATGGGCCCATCAAGTTGAATTGATTTTTTTCGATTCATTTTGTTGGTGGGGGAATAGTGGGTGGGCCCATATGGGTATGTGCCGCAAAACCGCACGACCCATTCGGACCTTCCCCTGGTTCCAACTCGCGGGGTCTTGTATACTTCCTGCACGGATGACAGTGGCTCCCTATTCGGGATAAGAAAGTGATTTGCCGGTGCCCCCATTATGGATCTTTTTTTGTTGCGTCATGTTGGGGGTAACCCCCTTGTGGGCGACGACGGCATGGTCGGTATCCACCCCTCATAAAAAAGTGGCGTTTACGTTTGATGATGGCCCCAAACCAGAGCACGCACTTCCCCTGATACAATTGTTGAAAGCCCTTCAGGTAAAAGCGACTTTTTTCTTGGTTGGACAAGAAATAAGTCATCATATTGATTGGGTGCGTCACTTGCACGATGATGGTCACGAAGTGGCCAATCACGGATACACCCACCGTCGCCTGCCCTTACTGGATGACGCGGAGGCCCAAATGGAGTTGCGTAAGACCAACCAGTTGATTTACCGGGCCACCGGTCAATGGCCACGGTTTTTTCGTCCACCGGGTGGTCAATTTAATCCCCGTGTGGTTGCGTTGGCCGCCAATGAAGGGCTGACCACCATTTTATGGGATGTGAATGCCAAAGATTATGTGGGGCAGTCGTCTCGTTTTCCGGTGCCCGATGAATGGCGAGTCAATGGGAAGGCCGTTCACCCTCGGGATGCCATCGCCCAAGCGGTAATGGATGGGGTGAAGCCGGGTAGTATTGTGTTGATGCACAATGGGGGGGATGTCCTGAAGGCCCTGCCTAAAATGGTGGCCCAATTACGGGCCAAGGGGTATGAGATTGTCACCGTGGGAGACTTGTTGGCCGATGGGGTAGCGGTGAGTGGCCCCCAATCGTATACGTTGACGGGCCATGTACCCGATTAAACCGCGGGCGGTTCTGACGGATGCCCATGGGGTCATTTATAATGAGTCGGGGCCCATCCCGTCGGCCATTGCCCAACTCAACCACTGGGCATCCGAGGGGATTCCCATTTGGGTGGTGACCAATAATACCACGGCGTCCCCGCCTCAGATTGCGGCCCACTTGTGCCGTATGGGGGTCCCGGTCTCCCCTGGGTGTATTGTGTCCTCGGGTCATGGGTTGGCACTTGACCCCACCTGCCAGTCATGGGTCAAGGGGCGTCGTGTGTATACCTATGGGTATCCCGATTCAATATGGTACGTGCAACATGCGGGGGGGTGTCCGGTGGACCATCCGGATGGGGCGGAGGTCATCGTGGTGGCCGCCAGTACGGGGGATGACAACGATGCAGACTATCAGCGGGTGTATGAGTCGTTGGCTCGAGATCCCCAGCGTCCCGTGGTGGCGATTAACCCTGATCGATGGGTATCGGCAGGGAATGGCGTATTGGTCAAAGTGGCGGGGTATTATGCCCAGCAGTTGGCGGAGACCTTGCCCATTTCTGTGCATTGGATGGGCAAACCCATGCCGTTGTTTTCGGACGTGGTGCGTCGTTTGGTGCCCTTGGATTGGGATGATCAGGTGGTGTTTTATGATGATAACCCACGCAATGTGGTGCAATTGGCCACTGATTTGGGCGTGACGGGTATCGGGGTGCGTGACACCGGATTGGTATCGGGGCAATCAGATGACGACATCGTGGCATTGTATGGCGTGGTCCCCACGCATTGGGTAAGGAGGTTGGGCACATGAAGACTGTTCGTTGGCTAGTGGCAGGGATGATCTGGATGGGGGTGATCAGCATGACGGCTGCCCAATCGGTGACGGTGCTTTGTTACCACACGTTTTTGGGTCATCCACGGTTGGAAACGGATTTTTCTATTCCTGAATTTTCGCGCCATATCCAACTCCTACAAGCCAAGGGGTATCGCTTTGTGACATTCGATGCCATGACCAAAGGCCAGATTACGGGGAGCCGAAATGTGTTGTTGGTGATTGATGATGGCAATCGATCGGCGTATGAGGCGTATCAACAGGTGCTACGTCCCCAACGCATTCCGGTGATGTTTGCCATTTACCCGGGGATTATTGGGTCGCGACGCTTTGCCATGACCTGGGAGCAGTTGCAATCGGCGGTAGACAATGGGGCGGAAGTGGCGTCCCATGGGTATTTTCACGAGTTTTTGTCAGAGGCATTTAAAGCCAAACGACCCCAAGATTTTGAGAATGAAGTCCGATTGTCTCAAAGACGATTAAGCCAACAATTGGGTCGACCCATTCAACTGTATGTGTATCCGTTTGGGGTGTTTTCGGTGTCTGGGAAACAATTGCTAAAGGCCAGCGGGTACCGCTATGCGATGACCATTCAGCCCGGCCCTACCTTGATTCCCTTGTCACGCAATCCCAATCCCCTTCAATTACCACGTATCATGATCACCCGGTCCAATGCCCAGGGGGTGTTGGGACGCTTATAAATGAATCGGGACTTTCTCCACCCCCACTTGTTGCATCTCGATCCAGACGAGGTGTCCGATGCCCTGACGCGGTTACCAGATCGCTATTTTGAATCGTTTTCAACGGATGACATGGTCAAGCACATGACGGCGTTGGCGGCCCTTTCGACCGATAGTCCCTTGACGGTATGGGTTGAATCAGTGGGGGATGGGAATGTGCAGGTGACGGTGGTGGCGATGGACTATCCGTTTTTATTGGCGGCGACCACGGGTATTTTGGCGGCCCATGGGGTGGACATTATCAAAGGGGATATTTTTACCTATGCCCCCCAAGCCAAACCCAACGGGCGATGGAATCGGGATGTGATGTGGCGGCAGTGGCGTCGAAAAAAAATTGTGGATTATTTTGAGGGTCGACGATTGGATGACCGGGACTGGGTCAGTTGGAAAGAAAGTTTGGAGCGGGCACTCATGGGAATGGGGGCGTTGTTGGAATCCAACCCCTCGGTGGCCATTGATACCTTGTGGCGTCGGGTGTCTGAGCACTTATCTGACCATGCGGGGAGTCAAGTGGCCCCGTTATCGCCCGCCCAAGTGAGGTTTGATAACACCTTGCCCCATGCCACCCAATTGACCCTGACGACCCAAGATACCCCGTTTTTTTTGTTTTCATTTTGTACGGCCTTGGCCCACCATGGCTTATCGGTTCAGCAGTTAAGTATCAATACCCATGACCATGTCATTGAAGACGTGTTTCATTTGACCGATCGACAAGGTCATAAAATCGAGGATCCGGTGGCGTTGGATACCCTGCGTCTGTCGGTGGTATTTTGCAAGCAATTTACTTATTACTTGAATCAAGCCCCCAATCCGTATGATGCCATCACCCGATATGAACAATTAATTCAATCCATTTTGGTGTCTCAGCCTTCGGCACAACGGCTGGCTTTTTTGACCAACCCCCTGGCATTGGCTGACTTGGCCCGGGTATTGGGGGCATCGGAATATTTATGGGAAGATTTTATTCGAACCCATTACGAATCATTGGAACCGATTTTGGGTGATGTGCCGCCCCATACTGAGCCGGTCGCCATACGGTTGGCCCGTGCCCTTTCCGGGGTGATCACGGACGAAGCCAAACAAAAGGTCGTGAACCAATTTAAAGACCAAGCCATTTTTGAAATGGATCTTCGGCATTTGTGTCAACGGATTTCGTTAACGGAGATGTCCGAGCAATTAACCGAATTGGTCGAAGCGGTGATTCAGGTGGCGTGTGAGGTGGTCATGGCATCCCTGGTTCGATTGTATGGGGAACCCAAGACCATTGGGAATTTGTCGGTTCAATGGGGGGTTTTTGGGTTGGGTAAATTGGGGGGGGTGGCCTTGGGGTATGCCTCGGATATCGAATTGTTGATGGTATTTAGTGATGCGGGGTACACCGATGGGGCCCACTCCATCTCCAATCAGGTGTTTTTTGGGGAATTGGTCAAAGAATTAAACCGGTTTATTGTGGCCAAACGATCGGGTATTTTTGCCATTGATTTGCGTTTGCGTCCTTATGGCAAAGACGGGCCCCTGGCGTCGAGTGTGGAACAATTTTGTCGGTATTTTGGACGGGATGGGGATGCCCAATTGTACGAACGCTTGGCCTTGGTTCGATTGCGGGGGGTGGCAGGGGATGACGGGTTTTGTCGTCGTATCGAATGCTTGCGGGATGAATGGGTGTATCACCAATCCATTTCTGATTTTTCATCGTTATGGGACCTGAGAAAACGGCAACATGATCAAAAAGTATGGGTCCAACCCAATGCCAAATTCAGCCCTGGGGCGTTGGTCGATTTGGAATACACGGTACAAGCCTTACAAGTCCAATATGGGTCGACGGTCCCTGAGTTAAAAACCCCTCGCATTCGAGAAGCCTTGCGGGCCTTGCAGTCGGCCGGCTTGATTGAGGCTAGCATGTTGGAGCAATTGGTCAATGGCTACATTTTTTTGCGGCGATTAATCAATGGGTTGCGGGTGTTGCGGGGCTCGGCCGAGGATTTAAATTTACCCCATCCAGATCAATCAGAATTCGATCATTTGGCGCGTCGCATGGGCTATCATCCCCAAGCGGGAATTGGTCCGGCGGATCAGCTCCTGATAGAGTTTGAAACCGTGACGGCCATGGTTCGCGGGTTTTTAGAGCGGTATTTTTCTCGGGAGTCTTTGCCCTCCTCAACGGTGGCCAACGTGGCCGATTGGGTGCTGAATCCCCACTTGCCATCCGAGATGGTGACCCGTATTTTTTCGTTGTTTCAACGCCCAGAAAAGGCCGCCCGCAACATTCGCTTGTTGGCCCAAATGGGGGAACCGAGTGTCTTTGCCCGTTTGGCTGTTTTGGCGGTGCAATGGCTGAAAAGCAAGCCGAATCCGGACCGGGCCTTGAATCACTGGGAACGGTTTGTGCGGGCGGTGCCGTCCCCACGTGATCATTATGCTATGTTGTTGGCCCAGCCGGCCCGTTTGGATATTTTATTGGATTTGTTTTCTACCAGTGATTATTTATCTGACTTGCTGATTCGGCATCCTGACGACTTTTATGACATTACCCAGACGGACCATTTGCATGCCATGCCCCGACGGGGTGCCCTCAGCGTGGACTGGACCTTGTTGGATAGCCACGATACCTTTCGTGCGACCTTGCGTCGTTTCAAGCATCGGCATGTGTTGCGCATTGCCATTCAAGACATGACCCTCCGACGCGAATTGCCGGTGATTTACCGCCATTTATCGTTGTTGGCCGAAACGTGTGTGATGGCCTCGCTTGAGCGGGGGATACAACGCTTGGGGCTCCATTCCATTGCCCACTGTTTTTGTGTGTTGGCCATGGGCAAGTTGGGTGGGAGTGAATTGAACTACAGTTCAGACATTGATTTAATTCCTGTTTTGGATACGACCGGCTTGACCGTGCCAGTGGCCGATGCGTTGGCAGGGGCCACGGAACTGGTGAAATCATTACGTGACGATTTGGCACAGGTCACTGGGGATGGGCATTGTTATCGGGTGGATTTTAATTTGCGTCCATTCGGTCGGTCGGGCACCTTGGTGGGTACGACCGATGCCTTGGTTCGTTATTTTCAAGACACTGCGGCCCCCTGGGAAATGCAGGCCTTGCTTAAAATGAGACCGTTGGCGGGCGATTGGGCCACCGGGTTTGAGGTGATGAATCGGTTGCGGCCATGTGTGGATCGTTTTGATCAGGGGGTTTACCGGCAATCGGTGCGTGAGATGAGGGAGCGGGCCATTCAGCAATCGGAGTCATTGGCAGTCAGCGGCTGTGGTAAGGGGGCCGAAGGCTGGGACATCAAAAATGGTCGGGGGGGGATTCGAGACATTGAATTTTTAATTCAGGTGATGGTATTGGCTCACCCTCCTGGCCAGTGGATTCGTAGTACCTTGCCGGCGATTACCTACCTAAAAAAACAGGGCGTATTAGACCCGCTCAAAGCCAATGATTTGATGACCAGTTACATGGTGTTTCGTCGACTGGAACATGCCTTGCAGATTTTGGATAATCAGCAAACCCACCGGTTGCCAGTTGACCCCCAAGAATCGCACATGTTGGTACGGCAAGTGTGGGGTGTTGATACCCCCATTACTGATTTGTGGGCCCGCTTGTCTGAGCATGTCACCCGTTGTCATGCGGCTTTTTTAGAGGGCACCAAGGATTAGATTTAAAACGGGGGATGGTGCGTGACGGTTGGTGGGGACCTTCCCTTGCGTGGGGCTTAACCAATGGGCATGGGGCTGATGAATGGGCCATGGCGTGAGGAAAAGTCGGGGATGGGGAATGCCCATGCAAGATGCCGCCCACTCTTCGGGCAACGAGTGAGGAACGGGGAACACAAAGACTGACGAGACAGCAGGGTGATAGGGCGGCATGTGATGAGATGGGGGTGACCATTTGGCAAACATCACCCAAGACCGCTGCACACCATCTCAACACGAAGGAGATCGTGATTCAATGAATGGTCATCAAACAAGGTAAAAAAGGGCCTTCACAACAGGCAACGTGGATTAAATCGATGGTGAGATACAACATGCCAAACCGTATCAGGCAATGAAAACGAATGGGCAGTCCCCCCTAATCGGCAGTGAGGGACGTTAGAAAAAGATCACCATGAGGCTACCGGGCAGCGGAGCTCGGACAGGACGCGTGATCACTGGTTAACGTGATGTTGTTGGGGCAGTGGCACAAGGTCAGTGACCCAAGGTTGGCAGAAGCCCTTTGATTGAAGATCGATGTCATGCATTTGCGTGGGACCGAACCCAGATAAGACCCACGGTGTCGCTCTACCGCTTGATTGGGTTGACAGGAGTCGATACGGTGCGGCGAATGGAGCCAAGAACGATCCCGCCTTGCCAAGGGGGGTCATATTTCCACCCTGATCCTTCCCGCAAGGGGAGTGGAGTACCATGGTGCGTCGGTTATTGCCTGCCCTCACCCGCCGACATGTGAGGTGGAGACAGGGTTGATGAACTTTTTTTTCTTGTCCTGGATTGGTAAGTAGAGGTATCAAGAACGATGCATCTGTTTTAGATCCGGTTGTGATGAGAGGTGGAATGTCCCCTGGGGGACTTAAGAGGGGGAGGGTGTGTCATCTGGGTTGGATAACCGCACTTGCACGCTTTGTGCGTGTGCATCCAATCCTTCAATCCCTGCCAATACTTGAATGTCGTGTCCCATGGACGCCAACCCGTCTTTGGTGAGGGCCAGGGTACTGACACTCGTCATAAAATCCATGACCCCCAATGCCGATGAAAAGCGGGCGGCACGATCGGTGGGTAACACATGATTCGGGCCCATGTAATCGCCTGCTGCTACAGGGGTATAAGGCCCCAAAAAGAGGGTTCCGGCGTGCCGAATGCGGGGTGCCCATACCGGGGCATCATCAGACAAGATCACCACATGTTCGCATGCCATCTCATTGAGTAGGGTCACGGCATCCTCATCGTCTTGGGTGAGCACACAGTCAAACTGATCCAAAGAACGGGATAAAATAGCCGTTCGTTGGCACTGGGCCATGCCGCTGACCACCTGAGTGGCCACGGCCTCTAAACAATCAGGATGATGGGATACCACCACCGCCCGTGCATCGGGATCATGTTCCAATTGGGCCAAACATTCCCACGCCGCCCATGGGGCCCATTTGATATGATCGATCCATACGGCCACTTCAGAGGGGCCAGCGGGTTTGTCAATGCCCACCCGGCCAAATACCCTTTTTTTTGCGGCGTCTACATATTTGTTGCCAGGCCCGACAATTTTATCAACTTTTGGCACACTTTCGGTGCCATAGGTTAAGGCCATAATGGCTTGGGCCCCGCCGGTTTTGATGATGTGGGTGACCCCTGCCAGCTGGGCGGCTGCGATGACCACGGGATGCAACTGACCATTGGATTGGGGGGGGGATGTCATCACCAGTTGACGCACCCCCGCCAGCTTGGCCGGGATGGCATTCATGAGCACACTGGATGGATACAGGGCCCTGCCCCCCGGCACATACAGTCCCACCGATTCAATGGGATGGTATCGCATGCCATAGGTCACACCTTGTGTGGGGCTATGTTGCCAGTTGGCCGGTAATTGGTGGCGATGGAAGCCTTGAATTTGGTCATGGGCACGCTGAAGGGCCCCCATCACGGGGGCCGGTACCATGGTCAATGCGTGGTTGATTTCGTCAGGGGTGACCACCAATGAAAACGTGTCGGGTACCCCATCCCATTGCCTGGCCAATGCCAACAGGGCCTGGTCTTTTTCTGTGCGGACCCTTGTTTCAATGGCCACCACGAGGGCATTAACCGATTCGGCGTCGGCTCGCGTGGTTTCGGTGTGTTGGGTGCGGTATTGTTGGCTGGTAATGGGCGTCATGGTATCCGCTCCAACTGGGCAGAAAGGGCGGCCCATTCGGCAGACAAACTGTTTTTTTGTTCGTTCATTTTGGATATCACATGATCAGGGGCTTTGGCGATAAATCCTGGTTGGGCCAATCGATCGGTGACTTGGGCCAAGGCCTGGGCCACACTGGCTTGTTTTTTTTCGAGTCGTCGCCGTTCTTCGCCCCAATCGATCACATCGGCCAAGGGTACCTTCAGCTCTATGCGGTCCACCACCCCCGTGGCCGATTGGGGGATGTCATCCAACGTCTCGCTGAAGGTTAGATGATCGACTTTGGCTAGTTTTTGAATGTAGGGCAAGGTTTGCATTAACCACTGCTGCTCAGTAGGAGGGGCCACCACCCGCACCGAAATGCCTTTGCCTGGTGAGATGCCCACTTCTTTTCGAATCCGTCGTAACTCGGTGACCACCGCTTTCATGGCCTGAACATCTGGCATCTCAGGGTGGTCATTGGGTGATACGCTGGGCCAAGGTGCCAATGAAATACTGGGTGGCAATTCCTCGGCCAACTGGGGATGTTTTAAGAGGGTATCCCAAATGGCTTCGGTGACAAAGGGCATGATGGGATGCAATAGAATCAATGATTGGGTGAGTGTGTATACCAACGTGCGACTTGAGTCACCCTTGTGACACTTGCTCATTTCGAGATACCAATCACACCACCGATTCCATATAAACTCCCACAACCGATCGGCCGTTTGGGCAAAGTGGGCGGTGGCATGGCCCTGGTTCAGTGACACGATTAAGTCGTCCAATTCACCCAAGATCCAACGGTCGGCTACATGGTGGGGTGTGGGCCGTGTCAGCGGATAAAGCGGCTCATTGCCCACGCCCATCATGACAAATCGGGCGGCATTCCATACTTTGTTCACAAAGTGGGCGGCGGCTTCGACTTTGTCATCACTGTACCGAATGTCCTGCCCTCCCATTGTGGCGAGTCGGGCCAATGAGAAACGCAAGGCGTCGGTGCCATACGTTGTCATCAGATCCAGCGGGTTGACCACATTGCCAAACGATTTACTCATTTTTTTGCCGTGTTGGTCACGGACCAACCCATGCACCACCACCCGCTTAAACGGAACCTGATCCGTTAACGCCAATCCCATGGCGATCATGCGGGAGACCCAGAAGGTGATGATGTCATACCCCGTCACCAACGTATGGGTGGGGTAAAAAGTGGCCATATCTGACGTATTCTCGGGCCATCCCATGGTAGAAAAAGGCCATAGGGCGGATGAAAACCAGGTGTCTAATACATCCGGATCTTGGGTGTAGGTCCGCCCATCGTTGGGGGGAGAGGCGGCTACCACCATATGCTCCGGATCTTGGGTGTCGTACCACACGGGAATACGGTGTCCCCACCAAATTTGGCGCGAGATACACCAATCCCGAATGTTTTCCATCCAGTCAACGTACGGTTTCTCAAATCGTGGGGGGATAATCTCAATATCGCCATTGGCAACGGCGGCCATGGCGCGGGGGGCCAACTTTGACATGGCCACAAACCATTGTTTACTCAAATAAGGTTCAATGACGGTCTGACATTTGTAGCACTCGGCACGGTTCAAGGAGTGGGGGCTGATCGCGTCTAAATACCCTTCGGTTGACAGGGCGTCTACCAGTGTTTGCCGTGCCCTTTCTCGTGATAGACCCTCATAGGGTGGGGGACAGTTGATCATGTACCCGGTTTCATTCATGATCCATCGGGGTGACAAGCCGTGTCGTTGGGCGGTTTCATAATCGTTGGCGTCATGGGCAGGGGTGATTTTAACCGCCCCAGACCCAAAGGTTGGGTCGACGGTATCATCTGCCACGATGGGAATGATCTGTCCGCTAATGGGAACCCGCACCGACTGACCGATTACATCCCGATAACGCGGGTCATCGGGATGCACCGCCACCGCTTGATCCCCAAACAGTGTTTCGGGACGGGTGGTGGCCACTGTGATGGTGCGATGGTTGTCGTGATAGAGGGGGTAGCGAATATGCCATAAATGACCGTCTGTTTCGTGATGGTTGACTTCAATATCCGACAAAGCGGTCAAGCATCGGGGACACCAGTTGACGATATAAAACCCCCGGTAAATCAGGCCTTGATGATACAGCCGGATAAACGCTTCTTGGACAGCCTGGCTGCATCCGGTGTCCATGGTAAACCGCTCCCTGCTCCAATCCACCGAAATGCCCAATTGTCTCATTTGGGATGTAATGGTGCCCCCATATTGGGCTTTCCACTCCCACACCCGTTGCAAAAAGGCGTCTCGGCCCCATTCGGATTTGGGGTGGCCTTCGGCGGCCAAGGCTTTTTCCACGACTGTTTGGGTGCCAATGCCGGCATGATCCGTGCCGGGTACCCATAGCACCGAATGGCCTTTGAGTCGTTCGGTACGTACCAATATATCAATCAAGGTATGTTGTAAGGCGTGTCCAATGTGCAACGTACCCGTTACATTGGGGGGGGGGATGACAATCGAAAAAGTGGGGTGTCCGTTTGGTTGGGCCCATTCTGGATGGGCCTCCCATTTGGCCCGCACCATGGATTCTAGGGCCGGATGTTGCAAGGGTTGATCCAGTGAGATGATAGGGTGGGGGGACGATGACAATGGGTTGCTCATAAGGCCAGTATACCCGTGTCTATTTTGAACCTCAAGGGGTGGCAGTGAAACAAAGGTCACCATGAAAAAATGGGTTTAAAACGACCCAATGGATAACTAAAATCAAAGGTCCATGCGATGCGGGTGGTGGTGGGTGCATCGCATGGATGCGTACTATGGTAAGCACTTTTTTTTATTTGTCAAGTGATGGATTAGGATGGAGGGAAATGGAGGGTGCTGCCAACTGACGGTACAACACAAGAGGCGTTGTCAATGGGGATGGCGATGGGTGCCATCACATACTCATTGATGGCGGTGTCGGGCTGGTTTTCGTGGCCAGCTGCAACAACAGATTGTATCGGTTGGGTACAGGGCATTCTGATCTTGTTGGAGGGAGTGTTTGATTTCGGCAATGTGGATACTGCGCCGGTGAGCATCGGGTCTGGTGGTTGGTTGCCCCAAGAGTTCATTGACCCCTTTTTCCCAAGTGTCCAATATGCCCCCTATCACATGGCCACATGGTGCCCCCCAATGGGTGGTGACCCATGCGGTGGGGGACGAAAACCCAGGGATATGGGTGGGGCTCATTGGAGTGGTTTTTCAGTGGGTAAGAGGGTGGGGGGGGTACGTTTGGATCGATGGGTCACCCATCGCACACCCGCTACAATGCCGATGACCAATAAGGCCACCCCTCCTATCAATGCCACCCCTGAATGGGTCGGCAACAAGATCATGACCACCCCCAACCCACTTAACAACACCGAGAGGGTATAGATCATCATGACGGATTGTCGCACGCTGTAGCCAGATCGTAGCAATTGGTGATGCAAATGCTCTTTATCAGCTGAAAAAATGGGTTGCTTTCGCCGTCGTCGTCGAATGATGGCGATGAGTGTGTCCATAATGGGAATGGCCAGTACCACCATCGGGATGGCACTTGAGAAGGTGTGGGTAGCGGTTAAAATACCCATCATGCTGATAACGGCCAATAAATACCCCAATAACAGAGCTCCCGCATCGCCCATAAAAATAGTGGCGGGTGTGGTATTGTATTTAAGAAATCCCACCCCAGCCCCTGCGACGGTAACGGCCAACATGGTAGGGGCGGTATACCCACCCAATATTGACAGGATGGCCAATCCAATGGACGAGATCACACTAATGCCACCGGCCAAGCCATCCAACCCATCAATCAGGTTGATCATGTTCATGACACCCACCATCCAGAACACCGCAATGGGCCATTCTAATATCCCAAATACCCACTCCCCTCCCCATGGTGGTACCACCACCGGAATAGAAATACCGGCCACTATCGTCAGAATGGCCACCAGCAATTGACCCCCCAATTTAATGACGGGTGATAAATTAAAGCGATCGTCTAATAGCCCAATCCCCGTAATGAGCGTGGCAAGGCATAACACGGCCAATACCCGGGTGTCATGGGTGAATTGGAAGGTGGCCCATCCCCCTAACCATACCCCCGTCAATATCCCCACTCCCCCCATGTAAGGCATGGCTTTGCGGTGTACCTTTCTGATCCCTGGCTGGTCCACAATGCCCCAACGAAGCGCGGCCCAGCGGCATACAGGGGTGGCAAAAAGCCCCCCTAATAAGGCCGCTGTAAACGCAAATAGCACACCCAACTAGACGATTCCATAGGCCAGTAAGGCATCGGCAACCTTGATGAACCCTGCAATGTTGGCCCCGGATACATAATCCACATAGTGGGCATCTTGTTGACCGTGCTCGACACATTGGCGATGAATACGGTGCATAATATCTTGTAATTTATGGTCCACTTCTTCGCGTGTCCAACTAAGACGCATGCTGTTTTGTGTCATTTCCAACCCCGAAATGGCGACCCCGCCGGCATTGGCCGCTTTGCCTGGCCCATACAGAATACGGGCCTCGCGAAACACACTCACCCCGTCCAAATCGGTGGGCATGTTGGCCCCTTCGGATACCAACTGACAGCCCCCCTTGATGAGGGTATGGGCATCATCGCCCGTGATTTCATTTTGAGTAGCGGATGGGAACGCCACCTCACAGGGAATGCCCCATGGTCGTTTTCCCGCATAAAAAGTGGTGCCAGGTACCGCATTGGCATAGGACTGTAGGGACTGTCGCTGGGTATTTTTGATTGTTTTTAACAGGGCTAATTTATCATGGGTAAAGCCTTCGGGGTCATGAACAAACCCGGTGGAATCAGAGCAGGTGACAGGCTTGGCACCCAAGTGCAGTAATTTTTCGATGGTATATTGGGCCACATTGCCCGCACCTGATACCACGGCACGTTTGCCATCCAACGACTGGTTTCGGGTGGCCAACATCTCGCGGGCAAAGTACACGGCCCCATAGCCGGTGGCTTCGGGACGAATCAAGCTCCCACCGTATTGAATGCCTTTGCCTGTTAATACCCCTGTAAACTCATTGACAATGCGTTTGTATTGACCAAATAAAAAGCCAATTTCTCGGGCTCCCACCCCAATATCGCCGGCCGGCACATCCACATCCGGGCCAATATGCCGGTACATTTCGGTCATAAAGGCCTGGCAAAAACGCATGACTTCGGCATCTGATTTTCCTTTTGGGTCAAAGTCAGCCCCCCCTTTTGCCCCGCCCATTGGCAGGGTGGTGAGGCTGTTTTTGAGGACTTGTTCAAACCCAAGAAATTTGAGGGTACCCAATGTGACGCTGGGATGAAACCGAAACCCTCCTTTGTATGGGCCAATGGCGTTGTTAAATTGCACCCGATAGCCTGTGTTGACTTGTGGGTGACCTTGGTCATCTTCCCAGGTGACACGGAACATGATGACCCGGTCGGGGATGGTCATGCGTTCGAGTATTTTGGCGTCGGCATAGCGAGGGTTCTTCTCAATAAACGGCAACAGTGATTCAGCCACTTCTTGAACGGCTTGATGAAACTCAGGTTCGCCGGGGGATCGTTGAATCACCCCATCCATAAAAGGGTGACGTGTATGACATGCAGTGGACGCAGGTGATGACATGGGCTCCTCCTCGTAACATATCCTTGGGTGGCGGTAACCACCAGGGCTAAGGAGTATATCAGTCATTTTGATTCCCTACCATTTGGGTTGTATGGGGCGTGTCGTATCAGAAAAAAAGGGGGGCGATATGACGTCTGAGGAGGGCATTAAAGAGGGGCTTTTTGTCCCTGATGGGGGTGACTTGTTTTGTTGCCCCACAGCCTGACTAGTGAATACCCAGGATGATAGGGCATGTGAGGGGTGATAGCCCGATGTTAAGGCCGGTGGGGGATCATCCCTTCGTATTCATGCTGGCCCAACGAGGAATAACCCCCACCTTGACCCCTGATGATCCAGGAGGGAAGGCACTCAGGAGGGCTGCGATCGTTGGGTTGGGGTGTCCTGACCATGGGGTGGGCATGATGGGGATGCCATGAATCTGTTCTGCGATGCAGGCGGTGATGTGTGGGATGGGCGTCATTTTTTTTTTAACAGCTGTCTGTTGTGTGCGGTTTGGGTGGTCCCGGTTTTAGGGTTCGATTCGTCTGATTGTGGGGATAGGTGGCGGTTATAGGGGGCACTCTTTTGGGCCCTTCCAGCTTACATTGGGGTGATCCTTGGCTATCGCAGGGGAGGCGGGGACTGAGGGGTGATGACAGGGGATCGGTTGGAACCATCTCGGATGGGGGGGCTTGTGTCCGATCGGTGTGTGGGGACGGGTGGGGGGCGACGATTCAGCCTATTCTGGCCCCCTGTTTGCCTTGCTTGCCCCCTTGATCCCCCCTTCTCCTTGATCCCCCCTTCTCCTTGATCCCCCCTTCTCCTTGATCCCCCATGTGAAGACCTCAGCAAAACATCGAACAAGGGTAGAGATATTGATCAGATGAACGATCATTACCACCCTCTTAATGAACTATTCTCTTGTTTTTCACTTTATCACTTATTTCGCAGAGGTCTTATGTGGTGGGAGGGGGGATGATTGACTGACCGTATCACGGGGGTGAGGCACCCAAGTGGGGACCGGTGTGTAAGCCGATCCGCTATGCTGATAATCCCGTACTGGCGGTGGTGAGTGGACCTAAGGGGTTTGGTTTTTGATGATCCCAACCAATACCGCAGCCACGGGGACGGCGATGACCATTCCCATCATGCCGCCGACGTTGGCCCCTATCATCAAGGCCATGATGACCACCAATGGATCCAATCCCATGGATTTCCCTACCAGTTTGGGGGTTAAAATAAAGCTTTCAATCAGTTGGCAGACGACCAGCACTGCCACCACCATGCCCATGTCTATTGTCCCAAACCCAGCCAAAAATGCAGTCAGTACGGATAATACCATTCCCAACGAAAACCCCACATACGGGATGATATTTAAATACCCAGTCATCATCCCGATGGCAATGCCACCCGGCACCCCCAGTATCCATAATCCCATGGCATATAACCCACCCAATAGGGTGCAGACCATCAACTGCCCACGAATATATCCCCCCATAATGGTATTCAGTCGGTCCAATCCTTTTCTTAACGGTTCATGCGTGTGGGGGGGCATCCACTCAAATAACAAGGCATACAGCCGTGGGAGTCGATATAAAAAATGAAAAAAGAAAATAGGGAAAAGGGCAAAATTAATGATGGACACGGTGGTTTGTAAAACAGAATCGCCCACATGGCCAATCGATTGGAGGGCATGCTCGAACGATTGGCTGAGGGATTGGGTGGCGGTTTGATAGATATCCCTTATAAACCCCGATTCGGTTTTGGCAATGGGAATGCCCCAGTTGTGGCAGAGATCTCGAATGACATGATAATGGTCATGAACCCACAGCGGTAATACCCGTAACACTGACTGAACTTGTGCCAATAACAACGGGACCCCAATGCCCACTAATACCCCCATGCCCAGCATGATCCCACCAAACACCAACCATACGGATACGCCACGTGATACGCCCCATTTGGTTAATAGGGTGACCAGTGGACTGACCAGATAGGCCAATAAAAACCCTACCACCACCGGCACCAATGACCCCCCCAACGCCATCATGATCATGATGGCCGCCCCCCCTAACAGCAGGGGGCGACGAATGGCCCATAGACGGTCTCGCCACTCACTCATTGACAGAGGCCATGCGGTAGGCTGCCCGTGTGTAGCGGTTCCGGGGATCCCACATCAACCAACTGGGGAGACCCACTTCGGTGGTGGCCGTGATTTGGGCCCTTACCCGTTCGGCTGTGTAAGGTGCCCCCAAATTAAAATCTTGTAACCAGGGGCGTAACTTTGTCGGTGCATAACCAAACCGTATCATCCGGTCCCGACCCTTTGCCATGACATACCGAATCAGTTCATACGGATACAAGGCCGGATTGCCATACCCATTAAACCCAGGGGGATAATGAGAGGGGTAGACCATCGGGCAAATGTAGTCAAAATAGGGACTGGCAGTCGCCAGGTGCTGCCCAATTGACACATCATCCAAGGCCGTTAATGTCATCCCAAATAAATCGGCAGACATCACAATCCCCGTGGGAGACAAGGCCTCATGTAAAGTCTTAAAAAACGACGATAACACCCACTCTTTTTGGGTGGGGCGGTGAACATAGGCCACCTTTTCCCCATTGGGGGTGACCTGGCCATTGAGTGTGATGACCGCTTGGGTGGCCCTCGATAACCGCTCCCCCGTGATGGGAAACCGCATATCGGTCATGTTGCCATCGGTGGGATATCGGACATAGTCAAAATTTAACTCATCAAATCCCACCGCAATGCAGGCACGAGACAGCCGGATAATGTGATCCCAAAACGGCCGGGCTCCCGGGTCAATATAGTGCAAACCATGGCGGTCACGCCACAATCCACCGGCACGGGTTTGAACCGCCATTTGGGGATGGGCTTTGGCAAACAATGGGTCTTGAAACACGGTAATCCGTGCGATGACATAAATACCTTTCTGGTGAAGGGTTTCGATCCACTTTTTCATGTCAGGGACCCGGTTTTCTTCGTAGGGGGCCAATTGAGGGTCTCCGGTCTGAAATGAAATGGCCCCCGAATAATCTTTGACATCAATGACCACGGCATTTAGTTCGGACTGGTCGATAAACTCAGCCAATTGGGCCCGCCATTGGTGTTGAGAGGCCACCCAACTGGTCATGTAAATGCCTTTGAGTGGCATGGGGGTGGGCAGTCTGACGGGTAGGTTGGGTGCCACATTGGCCGTTGCCACAGCCGTGACGGCGTGGCGAGATGTACCCTGCGCCGGCTTGTGTGTGACCCACTTTTGTTCAATGAGGGTGCCCGCCCCAATGATCCCCACCCCGATTAAGGCCCCCAATGGGATACCGATGACCCAACGCCCCCATCTTAACCCTTTTTTTTGTTGATTTGCCTCTGTGTTCATCCTGACCTGCCTTGCTGTTGAAATAGGGTGCCATCATAGAAAAGAACCTGCCAACCGCCAAGATGGGTTGTAGCGGTTGTGATCCTAATTCCCTTATTCATGTGATGTTCCTAGGCCCCGTTACCGCCAAGATAGGCCAGGGCTTGTTGAATAGCGGGATCACCTGACGCCGTGGGCTTGGATACGGGGATGTCCACTTGAATGCCGCCCTTGGATAAATCGCGTCCGTTAGGGGATTGATAGGCGGCGTTGGTATAGATGATCCCACCCATCCCATTGGCCAAGGGCAATACTTTTTGAATGGTTGATTTGCCATAAGTGGGTTGCCCCACGATGGTGGCCCGTTTGTGATCTTGTAGTGCAGCGGCCACGATTTCGGCTGACGAGGCGGTTTGCCCGTTCACCACGATCACCAGGGGGAGGGTGGGGGCCAAGGGCTTGCTGGATGCCCATTCTTCGGTGCTGGCACCATACCGGTCAATGATGCGTACCACGCATCGATCCCCCAGGAATAATTGACTCACTTTGACAGCGTTGGATAGCAAGCCCCCGCCATTAAACCGCAAATCAATCACCAGCCCTTTAATCCCCGATTTTAGCAACCCTTGCAGTGCCCGTTTGCACTCATCTGGTATGGTTTGACTTTCGAAGCTGGGAATGGTCATGATGCCAATGCGGCCCACGGTACGGGTGGTGACGACCTGCTGGTCCACGGGCATGCGTTCCAATTGCACCGTGCGATGGTGCCCGTTGCGTTGATAACGCACCATGACCTTTGATCCAATCGGTCCCCGAAGCCGTGCCATGATATCCCCCCACCGCATGGTACTGACAGGGGTTTGGTTGATGCTGATGAGTTGATCCCCCACTTGAATCCCCGCCTTAAAGGCCGATGATCCCGGTGTGACCCGTGCCACGGTTACATTCGATGACCCGGTCATCAGTTGCAAACCGACCCCACTGGTGTCCCCCATCACCCGTTGTTGCATGGCTGATAAGGTGGTGGCATCCACATAACGGGTGTAGGGATCTTGTAAGGCGGCCAAATACCCTTTGATGGCCCCCACTTCTAATGCCGTGGGGTCCACGGGCCGGATATAAAAATTGGCAATGGTATGATGGACTTTTTGTAGCATGGGCAACCCCGTGGGTGACATGAATCCCATCCCCATTGTTCCCCCCATTCCCATCACGATGCCCATGGCAAGCCATCGTATGGGGCGGTTTTTCATGCGAGTGGGAACCGCTTGAGTTGGTCGATCAAGGGTAAAATGGCGTGTTTGGCCAACTCCAACATGGTGATCAGTTGCTCCGTGGTGTAGGGTGCCGATTCGGCGGTGCCTTGTATTTCTATCCATTCCCCCCGGTCGTTCATGACCACATTCAAATCCACTTGGGCAATGCGATCTTCTTCGTAGCACAAATCGCACCGGGCTTCTCCCTGAACCATCCCCACACTGATGGCCCCAATCAACGCAGTCAATGGGTTGTGAGACAAGACCCCCCGGTTGACCCAATGAGCACACGCCAAACGCAACGCCGCCATGGCCCCCAAAATGGCCGCGGTACGGGTACCCCCATCGGCTTGGATCACATCACAATCAATGAGGACATGCCGTTCGCCCAATAAAAACAAATCCAAAGTGGGTCGCATCGACCGTGCAATCAAGCGCTGAATCTCACTGGATCGGCCGGATACCCGTTGGGTGCTGCTGTCCCGTGCCACCCGTTCATGGGTGGCACCCGGTAACATGGCATATTCAGCACTGACCCACCCGCACCCTCTACCCTGGCAAAACCGTGGTGGCCGGTCGGCCATTGAGACCGTGACAATGACTTTGGTGTGCCCCAGGGATACCAACACCGAGCCGGGTGCATGCATGGTGTAATGGGGGACAATCTGAAAGGGTCGACAGTCCACCGCTTGTCGGCCATCGGGCCTCACGCGGTGGGACGTTCTTCGCGTTGGGCGACCAAATGATCCCGCCCCGATTCGATGCTTTGTTCCAATTTAATGAGGTTTTTTTGTACCCGTGTCACCACCATTTGCAAATGAGCCAATACATTATCCGCATACTCATCTGCCGATCGCCTGACCCGATGACTTTCGGCGTCTGCTTGGCGCAACACATCGGGGTGTATGGCGGTGGGCTCTACATTCATTTCGATTTGGACGGGGGTGGTTTCGATGGCCCGTCGAATCAGCAGGGGGTCGTTTTTGACCACAATACGCAACTTGTCGAGTAAGACCAGTACGCGCCGTTCATCCAGGACCACTTTTTCTGAAAAGGGCACTTTTTTTCCCTCTAATACCAAGGCTTCAATCGAATCAATTAATCCTAATAGTTCACTCATAACCGTTCCTTTAATTGCTGTTCTACCAACGGGGGCACAAACGACGATACATCACCCCCATACATGGCAATTTGTTTGATCGCAGTGGAGCTAATATACGAGTATTTGGAATCAGTCATCAAGAGGATGGTTTCCAATTGGGGCGATAATTGCCGGTTGGTCAGTGATAATTGAAACTCAAATTCAAAATCAGAAATCGCACGCAATCCCCGCACGATGGCCGAAACGCCAATGGTGTGGGCAAACTCAACCAATAACCCCGTGTAGGCATGCACCGTGACATTGTCTACTTGCTCAGATATCACCGATTGAATCATATGCAGTCGTTCTTCAAGGCTAAAGGTGGCGGATTTGCTGGGGTTGTGTACCACCCCAATATGCACATGATCAAACAATCGACAGGCCCGTTGGATGATATCCAAATGACCATAGGTAACAGGATCAAAACTACCCGGGTACAACACAATGGTCATGGGGTTATCACGCTAATTTGGGTGTTGCCATAGTAATGGGTGCTATGAATCTGCCAGTGGTGACCCAATGGGAGGCCAAATCTCACGGGGTGTTCCACGACCAATCGGCCATGGGGTGATAAGCAATGGTGTTGCCGAATTTGTGTCATCATACGCTCAAAGTATGTCAAGTCGGTCCAGGGAGGGTCAAGGTATATCACATCCATTGACCCTAGCTTGGGGAGCCAACGGGTTGCGTCTCCGGTATGAATGGTGACACGTTGGCAAAAGGCGGTATCCAACTGACGGCTGGCCAGACGCTGCGCGATCATGGCATGATTGGCCGCCACGTCTTGGGTGTGGCGGTCCACCAAATAGACCCGACGGGCCCCACGGGAATAGGCCTCCAATCCCATGGCCCCCGACCCACTAAATAGATCCCCAAATACCAACTCCGTCATGGGCCCTAAAATGTTAAACACGGCTTGTCTGACCTTGTCTTGGGTGGGTCGGCAGTGGGGTGAACGGGGACGTCGCAACGGAAACCCCTTGCATAGACCGGCCGTAATGTTCAATTTAACCGGCCTTCTTCATACAGATGGGCGGCCCCTTGTACCCATTCTTGAAGGGTTTTCCACTCGGGCTGCATCAGGTCAGGGTCTTTTTCGATGATTTTGATGGCCACTTTTCGTGCCAACCACAACAATGCCTCATCTTTGACCAAATCGGCCACCTTAAACTGCGGTAACCCCGATTGTCTGACCCCCAATACCTCGCCGGGACCACGCAAGCGCAAGTCTAGCTCAGCCAAGGCAAACCCATCGGTGGTATGGACCATGGCATCCAACCGTTGCTTGGATACCTCCGATAACCGATCGGATACCAATAGGCATTGGGAGGGGGCCATGCCACGCCCCACACGCCCACGCAACTGATGCAATTGTGACAACCCAAACCGTTCGGCATTCATGATCACCATCATGGTGGCATTGGGGACATCAACCCCTACCTCAATGACCGTGGTACTAACCAATACCTGAACACGACCCACTTGGAAATCGGTCATGAGTTGCTCTTTTTCTTGGGAGGGTAATTTGCCATGCAACAATCCCACGGTGTGATGGGGCAGTTGGTGTTGAATGAGGGCGTGGCCTTCGATGGCGGATGCCAAATCCATTTTGCTAGAGACCTCTATTAATGGGTAGACCACATACAATTGTTCACCTCGTCCTAAACAGGCTTGCATGCTGGCCAACACCTGATCCCATTGGGATGCGGCATAGCGCATGGTATGGGGGGGGGTACGCCCGGGAGGCAATTCGGCCATGATACTTTGATCCAATTCGCCATATAGTGTGAGCATAAAGGTGCGAGGAATAGGGGTGGCGGTGGTGTATAAACAGTGAGGGGATGACCCTTTTTTGACCAAACGAAGTCGTTGTTCAACCCCAAAGCGATGTTGTTCGTCGATGACCACCAATCCCAATTGATGAAACCGGACGGGGTCTTGAATCAAGGCGTGGGTGCCCACTGCTATTAACGGGGTCGGATCGGATAAACGGGCCACGACGCTTTGTTTCGATTTTGAGGTAAGGGACCCTTTTAATAACACGGTGTCGACCCCGATGCGTGACAAGGCCCCCGATAGTTTTCGGTAATGCTGGCTGGCCAATACATCGGTTGGGGCCATTAATGCGGCGCTGTAGCCTGCCGAAATGGCCATCAACATGGCCATCACGATGACGTCTGTTTTGCCACTTCCCACATCCCCTTGAATCAATCGATTCATGGCCAAGCCTGAGGCAATATCTTGTTCAATGTCACGAATGGCACCCCATTGTGCCGGGGTTAATGGGTAAGGTAGTTGGCTAATGTAGGCATCATGTAAGGGGGATTGGGCGGTTAACTGACACGTGGTGGGAACCCGTTTGTTGAGATGTTGGCGTTGTAACAGGGTCAACTGATACCGTAAAAATTCATCAAAGACCAATCGCATGCGGGCTGCTGGGGCATCGGATAGGGTGGGGGGCTGATGCAAGGTTTGAATGGCCAGGGGCAAGGGCATGAGATTCAAATGCTCTCGGAGGGTGCTTGGCAGGCAATCGGGGACATGGGGGACCAATTGGGTGAGTACATACTGAATCAATCCCCTGAGTTTGGATTGGTACAATCCGGCGGTGAGCGGATAGATGGGCACCACGCAGCCCATGAGTTGTTGTCGATCGTGGGGAGACCGAATGACATCCAATTCGCTGGCCACCAGTTGGGGAAGTAACGAATAAGGGTTTTTTTCTGTTTTGCCTGTTATGACCACCTCTAATCCCACTTTTAGTACGGGCTTAAGATAAGCTTGATTAAAAAACACCACTTGGATGGTGCCCGATTCGTCGCCCAGTGTGAGTTTTAGGATGTGGACCTTGTGCTTGGACCATTCTTCTGACACGCCATGGATACGGCCGTAGGCCACGACGGAGGTATCCATGGGGAGTCGATAAATCGGGGGGATGTCGGAACGGTCTTGGTAGGCCCTGGGGACCAAATAGGCCAAATCTGACCAGGTGTGAACACCCAGCTTACTCAGTCGGGATGCCAACCCGATGGTGGTCATGCGATGGGGGAATAGTGGGGCGTGCCATTCGGCAGGGGGGGCCGTTCGGTGGATGGCGTGGGGCCCCCGTGTCCCCCCACTGGTTGGCATTTATAGCACCCCGATGGTTTGAACCAACTCAGCCATCAGTTTAAAGTAGGGTCGATTGGATTCGGATAAGAGGCGCTCCAATGTGTAATTCCCTCGGGCGGTGTCGAGTGTGCGTTGGGAGTCAGGGGAACGGTACAATGCTAGGGTGCCGTAAATTTGCTGGATGGTTCGTTTGGCCACCAGGCGTGAGAGTTTGGTGGGGTCATCTTCCCCGTTGGATAGGGCATTCACCCGATACAGTAGGGTCTCTTTACCCCCTGATTGGCCCCAACGAGTCAACCATCGATCGGTGATGCTGGACTGAGGATCGGGTCCCCATTCGGCAAGCGAGGGTGGAAACTCTTGAAATTGTAACAGTTGTTCCAAATCACCCATGCCCAAATCGACCATGGCCATGATATCGGCCGGTGGGTAGACGACATATTGTTTCCAGGCAGTGGCGACCAATAATTTGTTGCCCCATGCCACCCGATTGTAGGCCCGGGCAAAAAACAATGGTTCATAGAGCTGACGGGGTATCACATGGGAATATTGTCGACGCATTTCACCTACCAGTTGAATCAATGCATCCAACGCATGATGGGTATCTTGAAAGGTATCCAGTTGATGGACCAAGGGATGAACCTGGTAATAATTGTCGCGGGCGGTGACCACGGCCAGCCGATAAGCGGCGGCCATTACCAACGGCAACTGAGGGATGAGGGTGTCTTTTGATTTGGTGGCATCGGCTTGCTTTAAAAAGGTTTTGACTTGATCCAAATAAATGTTTCGGGCTTGCCCATACAGCTTGAGTTGTTCCAATTGCAAGGCATTGACGTATCTTACTTCGGTATCGGGTACCAAGCGACGGGGTGAGGGTTTTGCTTTTTCAGTGCTTACCGAACTGCTTGCAATGATTTCACTGGGTAGGGGGTGGCGGGTGGCCGGTTTGCTTTTGTCGGTCGCCGCTGAGTGGGTTGGAATGATCTCACTGGGTAAGGGGCGGCGGATGGCCGGTTTGCTTTTGTCGGTGGCCGCTGAATGGGTTGGAATGATCTCACTGGGTAGGGGGCGGCGGATGGCCGGTTTGCTTTTGTCGGTGGCCGCTGAATGGGTTGGAATGATCTCACTGGGTAGGGGGCGGCGGATACTGGGCTTGTTTTTGTCGGTGGCGATCGAGGGGGGTGGCAACACGGCAGCGGCCCATATTGACCCCCCAAGGCAGACCAGCATCAGATAGGCCCGTATCATGATCATTCGATCACCGCGGTGAGACTGGGCTGATAGGCACGGATCAGGTCGGCCAGCTCGATCTCAAACGACCCAATTGGGCTGTCGACTTGGATGCTCAGGTCAGGGGTGGTGACCCCCCATAGGGTGGCGGGCACCTGACACTTTGCCAGTTCGTTTAAGATGGCATCGGGGTTGGAGACAGCCAACAAATACCCCCCATTTTCGGCGTACAATGACAAGGTCAGGTCCTCGGTGAGGGTGAGGTGGGCCCCTGCCATGGGGGTGCCGGTTGCCCCTATGAGCATGTCGACTATTGCCCCCCATCCCCCACCTGCGGATATGTCATGGCAAGCATGTACCTGCCCCTCATGGAGTAATCGATGGACCGTCTGATTGGCACGGGACTCTTCGTCATAGTGTACCTGAGGAGGGGTGCCACCGGACCATCCCGTTAGGCTGGCCCATTGGGTGCCTCCCATGTCGGGGTAGGGGGTTCCCACGCGAATAATCGACAGGCCGGCCCCCATGATTTGCAGCCCCACGACACGGTGAATATCGGGGTGACGTCCCACGACCACAATGACCGGGGAGGGGATGACGGACCGGCCCGTGCTGGATTCGTTGTACAAGCTCACGTTACCAGAAATAACGGGCAGGGGTTCGTCAGGGTGCCATCTTAATCCATGGGCGGCGGCGGCGATGCCTTTGACCCCTTCTTCAATGTCATAAAAATGGGCGGGGTTTTCTGGGCTGCCATAATTCAAACAATCGGTGATAGCCAAGGGTACGCCACCGACGGCGATGACGTTGCGGATGGCTTCGGCCACGGCGTAGGCCCCACTGAGAAAGGGATCCAACCCCCCATATAAATTCGAATCGATGCTGCTGACCACGCCGACCTCGCACCCGGGTAATGGTGCGACGACCACTGCATCCCCATCCCCGGGCGGCAGAACGGTCTGACCCCGTACGGAGTGATCAAAGTGGCGGTATACATGGCGTTTGGATCGCATATTGGGCAAGGCCATGAGTTGCAAGGCCCAATGGCGTTGGGTGGTGATGTCGGCGACTGGCAATGGTGGGGAAGGGGGGAGAGGGGGGCGGGGAGTGGCGGTTCGAAGAACCGATACATCCGACGTAATGGCGGTGACAGGAATATTGGCGACGGTGTTGCCATGCCATGTCACCTGATAACGGGGGGATTGAATGACTTCTCCAATCACCACGGCCCCGGCATTGGGATAAAACCGGCCCAAATCGAAGGTGCGATTAAAACACGCCAACACGGTTTCGGTTTCATGGCGAGGGACGGCCATACAAAACCGCTCTTGGGTTTCAGAACAGGCAATCACTTCGGGTGGTAAGTTGGGGATGGCCACATTCACACGATCCAGTGCAATGGCTACCCCAAACCCACCGGCAGCGGCCAATTCAGACGTGGCACACGCAATGCCCCCGGCACCCAGATCTTTGAACCCGATCACCACGCCCCTGTTGTGAAAATCATCCAACAGGGCATGCAAGGCTTCCACAATGACCCGTTTAATAAAGGGGTCATGCACTTGAACGGCCCCGATGGCTTGATGGCCATCCTCCATGCTTTGAGACGAAAAGCTAGCCCCACCGAATCCGGTGGCATCGGTGCTTTTACCGATTAAGACCATATCATATGGGGTATGGGCGGCGTCTGGGGGTACAAAACTGTGACAAATGCGATCGGACCGCACCAAGCCCAACGCAGCGACATTGACCAAGCAGTTGTCGTTGTATGAGTCGTGGTAGACTGTTTCTCCCCCCAACACAGGCACCCCCAAGGGGTTGGCATAATCCGCGACGCCTTCCACGACTTGCCGGGCAATGGTCGTGACATGGCGATCGGGTTGGTCACTGAGACCAAAATGAAGGGAGTTGAGTACCCCGATGACATCGGCTCCCATACAATAGACGTCACGCACCACGCCCCCCACACCGGTGGCGGCCCCTTCGATGGGCAACAATTGTGAGGGATGATTGTGGGATTCATGGGACACGGCGATACCATACGTATGCCCCTCGTGTTCGGTCCATTTGATAATACCGGCGTCTTCCCCAATGCCAACCATCACATCCCGTCCTTGGGTAGGTAAGTGTGCTTTTAGGATGCGTTTGGTGCTCTTGTATGAACAATGTTCTGACCACATGGCATCAAAGACATGGGTTTCAACAGGGGTGGGGGGATGACCCAAAATATGGGTGATTTGGTTCATATCTTGTGATGAGAGTGCCACTGAACGGCTCCTTTTTGACCATGCGATGTGCATTGTAATGTTGGCACACGATATCAGGGTATAAAAATCAGGATGAAGTATAAAGTGAGGGGTGAAAAAAACCAACCGTATTTTTGTCAGGGAGATACGTGAGTGGGTGGGTTGACTGGACACATCCGGGTTGTGGGTGTGGCATGTTTTGGGACGGGGGTTTTCTGGGTGGGGATGGCCCCTGGTTGATCGTAAGGGTGGGTGCGTGGCGTTATGCCCCCACCTCATTGATTACCCATTCCCGACTGTTCCTGTCACCATGATACCCGTGGACGATAGGGTGGGGGTGGGTGCTCATGCCAAGACGAGTCGCATGACCAATGTGACCACCACCCCTCCCATGACCCAGGGCAATACCCTTCGAATGATGGTTTCGCCCCATCGAACGGTCAGTTGGGTGCCTACCCAAGCCCCGCTGGCATTGGCGATGGCACACCCAATCGCCACCCCCCACATGACCTTGCCGGCGGATAGCATGACGCACAATGCCATGATGTTGGTGCTTAAATTGATGCATTTGGTATGCAAAGAAGCGGACATCAATGACACCCCACACCAACGATGTAACCCCAGCATTAAAAACGTGCCGACCCCTGGCCCTATGGCCCCGTCATACAGTCCGGCTATACCGCTGATGGTGGCAGGTCCTTGGGGGGAAGGAGGAGCGGTGGGAGGGGATAAAGGGGTGGTGGCCTTGCCACGCAATATGGAACGACTGGACCACATCAGCCCCATTACCAAGGGGATGGTTCCCATGATGAGTAATTCGACTTGGTCTGGCTGTAATGATAAAACGGTGTGGGCCCCCATCCAGGATCCCCCCATTGCAATGGGAATCGCCATCCAAAGCAGTCGACCATTCAATGGGACCGAACGACGCAGTTGCCAGGTACTTACCAGGGTTCCCACGGTGCTACTGAATTTGTTGGTCCCCAATGCCAGATGGGGCGGCAACCCTGCCAGGAACAAAGCCGGTAACCCAATCATGCCACCCCCTCCGGCGATGGCATCACATGCACCGGCTAAAAAATGCCCTCCCCAGGCAATGGCCAACCCTGCCGCAGGAACCTCAATCATGCATGATGGGTGGGAATAAATGACCGATGGTTAGAACCATCGCTTAATATAATCAACAAAAGACGCGGGGGCGGTGTCACTCCCTTGCAAGGTGGCCAATTGCGTCACCAATTCGGTTTCTTTGCTGGACAGTTGGGTGGGAATGCTCACTTGAATACGCACATGCAAATCACCAATCCCACCGCCACGTAAGGACGGCATGCCTTTTCCACGCAACCGAAAAGAGGCACCCGGTTGGGTGCCGGGTGGGATTTTTAATACGGCCTTGCCGTCTAGTGTGGGGACCTCTAACTCCACGCCCAAAATGGCTTGGGGTACCCCAATGCTGGCTTCTATGTACAAATCGTTTTGATCCCGACGAAAGAACGCATGGTCTTTAACTGACAAAAACACATACAAATCACCGGGTTGAGACCCGGCTTCTCCTGCGTTTCCTTCGCCTGTCACCCGTAATTTATTGCCCGATGCCACCCCTTTGGGAATGTCGAGTTTAATGGTTTTACTTCGTTTTTCTCGACCGGCCCCATTACATTTTTTGCAAGGATTCTTGATGATTTCGCCTTGCCCGCCACAATGATGGCAGGTCATTACCTGGGAAAAACTTCCCAACACCGTTCGTTGGACTGTTTTAATTTGTCCCGACCCATGGCAATGAGGGCATGATACCTTGGGTGTGCCTGCTTCACGTCCCGACCCTTTGCAGCCATCGCATGACTCCAAATGAAAAATCGGGATTTCCTTGCTGACCCCGGATGCCGCTTCTTCAAGTGTAATGTCAAGGTCATACCGTAGATCTTCGCCTTGTCGGGCAGTCTGGGTTCTCCGTCGTCCTCCCCCACCGCCCCCAAAAAAGGCATCAAAAATGTCATCCAAGCCACCCGAGAACCCTTCAAATCCCCCGCCATAGTCCTGGGTGGGCCCATCATCGGCCACGCCAAATTGGTCGTATTGGGCCTTTTTTTGTGGATCGGATAACACCGCATACGCTTTTTGGATCTCTTTGAAGGTTGCCTCGGCCCCAGGGTCTTTGTTGACATCGGGATGGTATTGCCGGGCCAAGCGACGGTAGGCTTTTTTGATTTCAGCCTCTGTCGCCCCTCGGTGTAACTCTAAAATGCCATACAGATCATCAGCCATTGGGTTGACCCGCTTTGTCATCTTTCACTTCTTTAAACTCAGCATCGACGACCGAGTCATCAGGGGTGGTGACTTTGGCTTCTTCTTCATTGGTATCGGCGGCTTTATACAATTCTTCGGATGCATCGAAGACTGATTTTTGTAAGGCATCCGTGGCGGATTTGATTCCGGCCACATCGGTCCCTGCTAATTGGGTTTTGAGTGCGTCTAAGTTGGTTTGAATGGCGGTTTTATTGGCCTCTGACAACTTTTCGCCATTTTCTTTAAGGGTCTTTTCCGTGCTGTATACCAACGAATCGGCCGTATTCCGTGTTTCGGCTTCTTCTTGGCGTTGTTTGTCTTCGGCAGCGTGGGCGTCGGCATCTTGTTTCATCCGCTCGATGTCCTCTTTGCTTAACCCAGATGAGGCGGTGATGGTAATTTTTTGTGATTTGCCCGTGGCCTTGTCCAAGGCTTTGACATTTAAAATACCATTGGCGTCAATATCCAATGACACCTCAATTTGAGGAACCCCACGCGGGGAGGATGGGATACCTTCTAACACAAAGCGACCCAATGATCGGTTATCGCTGGCCATGGCCCGCTCGCCTTGTAAGATATGGACTTCCACTGAGGTTTGACCATCGGCGGCAGTTGAAAACACCTGGCTTTTGGATGTGGGAATGGTGGTGTTTCGCTCGATGAGCTTGGTAAACACACCGCCCAATGTTTCAATTCCAAATGATAGGGGGGTCACATCCAGCAAGACGACGTCTTTGACATCCCCTGACAACACCGCCCCTTGGATGGCGGCCCCAATGGCCACTACTTCATCAGGGTTCACCCCTTTGTGGGGGTCTTTGCCAAAAAATGCTTTGACCGCTTCTTGAATGGCAGGGATTCGGGTGGTCCCCCCGACCAAGATCACCTCATCAATTTCCGACACCGAAAACCCCGAATCAGACAATGCCGCTTTCACCGGTGCCATTGACCGTTGCACAATCGGGTCGATCATCTGCTCAAATTTGGAGCGGGTGAGGGTTAAGAGCAAATGCTTGGGTCCGGCTGCGTCGGCGGTGATAAACGGTAAGTTAATCTCAGTGGACATGGTCGATGACAACTCAATTTTTGCTTTTTCAGCGGCTTCTTTGAGTCGCTGCAGGGCCATCTGGTCGTTGCTTAAGTCAATTCCTTGGTCTTTTTTGAATTCTGATACCAGCCACTGAATGATGAGTTCATCAATGTCATCGCCCCCTAATTCGGTATCCCCATTGGTGCTTTTGACTTCAAATAATCCGTCTCCAATTTCTAGAATCGAAATATCAAAGGTGCCACCACCAAAATCATACACCGCAATTTTTTGGTCCGATTTTTTGTCCAAGCCATACGCCAATGCCGCCGCAGTGGGCTCATTGATGATGCGTAACACTTCCAAACCGGCAATTTCGCCCGCATCTTTGGTGGCTTTTCGTTGGTCATCATTAAAATAAGCCGGAACGGTGATGACCGCCTGGGTCACCGGATGCCCCAAATACGCTTCGGCATCTCGTTTGATTTTTTGTAATACAATGGCGGAAATTTCAGGGGGGGCAAAGGTCTGCTCTTTACCTTGAATCACAATGCCCCCATCGGGGCCCTGTTTAATGTCATAGGACAAGGCTTTTTTGATTTCGGATAGCCGACGACCAATCAATGATTTAACCGAATAAAACGTCAATTTTGGATTGGTAATCCCTTGACGCTTGGCGGGTTGTCCCACCAATCGTTCCCCATCTTTGGTAAATGCCACCACGGATGGGGTGGTACGGTTACCTTCTGCATTGCTAATAACCGAGGGTTCGCCCCCCTCGATGACGGCCACACAAGAATTGGTGGTACCCAAATCAATTCCAATAATTTTTGATGACATGACAAACTCCTTTGTTGTTTAACTGGCTTATTCTACTGACCAACCCGACCCAATACAACCCATCCTGACATTAACTGGACACCACCACCATGGCAGGACGAATGACTTTGCCATGCATGGTATACCCTTCTTGGAATACTTGGATTACTTCATTGGGTGCCACCCCTTCCCGTGATTCGGTAGACACCGCCATGTGGCGGTTGGTATCCAGTTGGCATCCGAGTGATTCAAATGAGGAGACGCCCGCTTTTTCGAGACTGTCAGCCAATTGTTTTCGAATCATCTGAATGCCATTGGTGACCCCGTCATCGGCCCCTTCGGCGACACTGCCCAAGGCCCGATCAAAATTGTCCATCAGGGGCAACAATGAGACCACAAACTGCTCGATGGCATACCGCTTGGCAAGGTCAAACTCGGCGTCTTTTCGACGCTTGTAATTGTCTAGCTCGGCCCAGGCACGCAGTGCTTTGTCTTTTTCCTGGGCCAATTGCTCGGTGAGGGTGGCGATGATCGCCTCATGACTTTGTTCGACGGCGATGGCATCGGTATCAGGCGATAGGACGCTGGGCTCATCCGAAGAGGGGGCAGACGGTATATCTTGTTCAATCATGGATGGACTCCTTGTGGCTGGATAATGGTGTAGGGGACGCATGGACGGATAACAACCGGTGAATGTGGGTTACAATACCCTGAACGGTGGGTAACAACTTTTTGTACCGCATTCGAGTGGGTCCTACAATGGCCAATGTTCCCAAATTGGTTTGTGGGTTTCCCAGTGGTGCGACCACCATGCTGCAATCTTTTAACCCTTCCGGTTGGTTTTCAGAGCCGATAATAACAGCCGGCTGTGCTTGGGTGGCCACTTGTTCGAGTACCCCCATCATCAACCGGGTTTCTTCCAAGGTGGCCAGTACTTTATGGGCCAAATCAGGGTCTTTAAATTCGGGTAAACGCACCATATTCGACACCCCTTTCATATTGAGGCTATCGGGTGCGGGAAGGCTGTTTTTTAAGCGTTGTAACTCTAAAACCAACGTGCGTACAATGGCGTGATGGGTTGGAAATTGCTGCCACAATTCGCTTAATTGTTGGGGGTCGATGTCGGACATGGATACCCCTTTAAGTTTGCGGGTTAATAATTGCGACATGGCGTTTAAATCTTCTTGTGAGACCTGTTGGTCGGTGGGGACAATAAATTCATTGTTTGACCCAATAGAATTCATGACCACCACCAGGATGCGGTCAATATCTAGCAGCACCAAATGGGCCACTTCTAGGGTGGCATGATGGATGGTGGGTGGAATCACAATGGCCGTGTAGTCAAACAATGTCACCACCAATTGGGTCACCTCTTTTAAAAGCCCTGCGACCGACTGACGGATCTGCGGCATGTGGCTGGGGATATCGGACAATGAGGTGATAGGGGTAAATAAAATGGGAAGGCCCCCGGTGGATAGCGTACTAGGGGTATCCGCTGATTGACCCATGAGTTGGTCCACATACAACCGATACCCTTTATCGGTGGGAACCCGTCCTGATGACTGATGACGATGGGATAAATAACCGTCTGATTCTAATTCACTTAATTCATTTCGAATGGTGGCGGGGCTGGCATCCACTCCCCCTTGGTCACGTAACCACTTGGAACCCACCGGTTCGGCGGTTTCAATAAACGATTCGATGGTTTTGGTTAATACCTCGTGTTTTCGTTGGCTTAAGGGTGTGACTTTCTTTTTACTCATATGATCCCCAGGCAAGTGATTTGGCACTCCATACAGCTGAGTGCCAAATATACTGTGGTAGGGGAGGGATGTCAATGTGTGAAGGATACTAAATGTAAAACATGTCACTGCCCGCCAATTGGGTTTTTCGGTCACTTAATGATTGAATGGTTTCATTGTATAAAATGCGGGTGGTTTCATGGTGGACATCGGCCATGAGGGATCGAATGGCACAAGGCAATTGTCCGCTGCATTCATCGCAAATCCGACCACTATCCAAGCAGACCACGGGGGCCGTGGATCCCGACAGGGCCTTGATAATATCCAGGATGCGAATTTGATTGGGGGACCGTTTTAAAATATACCCCCCGCCTTGCCCTTTTTTGCTGTCTAAGACATTGCTTTTTTTTAATTCTAACAAAATTAATTCCAAAAACTTTTTGGGGATTTGGGCCATTGAGGCAATATCGGCAATCACCATCGGGGTGTGGGGTGATTGGGCTAAAATACCCAATGCCATCAGGGCATATTTGGCTTTTTTGGTCATCATGTGCGGGTGGCCCACTCGCTGACGGGGGCACAGGCACACACCAGATTGCGATCCCCAAATGCCCCATCCACACGGGCCACTGTGGGCCAATATTTCTGGGGACTTCGAGGGGTTGGCAAAGCGGCCAATTGACGGGAATAGGGATGGTGCCAGGTATCGGCCGTGCATTCAATCAGGGGATGGGGGGCATTTTTTAAGGGGTTATCGGTTTGGCTCCATTCACCCGTTTCAATCCGTCTGATTTCATCTCGAATACTTAATAACGCATCACAAAACCGATCCAATTCGGCTTTTGATTCACTTTCGGTGGGTTCAATCATCAAGGTTCCGGGGACGGGAAATGAAACGGTGGGGGCATGAAACCCATAATCCATTAACCGCTTGGCAATGTCATCCACGTCGATACCGGCGGTTTTTTTGAAGGGGGCCATGTTTAAGATGAACTCATGGGCGACCCATCCCCCTTCCCCGGTATATAACACCTCATAGGCATCGGACAACCGGGCTTTCATGTAATTGGCGTTCCACAATGCCATACGGGTGGCCTGGGTTAACCCGTCACTTCCCAACAGCCGAATATAGGCGTATGACACCAGCAAGATACTGGCCGATCCCCAGGGGGCGGCCGATACCGGGCCCATGTGGGGTGTGGGGCTTCTAAGTGGGTCAGCATCCAGATGAGGATGGCCGGGTAAGTAGGGAACCAAATGAGCACGGACCATAATCGGGCCCATGCCAGGCCCTCCCCCCCCGTGGGGAATGGCAAAGGTTTTGTGTAAGTTAATGTGGCAAACATCGGCACCCAATGTACCGGGCGATGTGAGGCCCACTTGGGCATTCATATTGGCCCCATCCATATAGACTTGCCCGCCGGCTTCGTGAATAAGGCGACAGCAGTCTTGAATGCTGGGGTCAAATACCCCATGGGTTGAAGGATAGGTCACCATTAAGACACTTAAGGTATCCCGATGGATGGCCACTTTCTTTTTTAAGTCGTCAGGGTCGATATCACCCGAGGCATCGCAGGCCACCACCACAATATCCATGCCCGCCATGGCGGCACTGGCCGGGTTGGTGCCATGGGCCGATGCGGGGATAAGGGCCACCCGACGATGCCCTTGTCCAATGGCGTGTTGATAGGCCCGAATCACCATCAGTCCGGCATATTCACCCTGAGATCCCGCATTGGGTTGCAAGGATACCCCATCCAATTCGGTGATACGCATGAGATGCGTCGACAGATCGTCAAATATGGCCTGATACCCTTTGCTATGCGACAACGGGGCGAAGGGATGTAATTGGGCCACGCCGGGCCACGCCAAGGGGATTAAGGTGGCCGCAGGGTTTAGTTTCATGGTGCACGATCCCAATGGAATCATGGCCGTATTGAGGGCCAAATCTGCACTGGCCAATCGGTGCATGTAGCGCATTAATTCGGTTTCAGTGCGATAGATATGAAACACGGGTTGCATCAAAAACGGGGTGTGTCGGCCGGCCGTGATGGGTGTTGGTCCGGTGGCGTTGGGAGAGGGGGCGATGCTGTCTCCTAATACCCGGTATACAACGGATAAAGCGTCCGGTGTGGTGGTTTCGTCCATGGATAGCCCGATGGTATCGTCTTGGATGCGTCGAATTAAAATCCCTTCTTTTTCGGCCCTTGCCATGATCTCGTTGACACGCTGGGGTGAGGTTTCAAAGGCGACGGTATCAAAAAATTGGGCCGTTTTTAGGGTTAAGCCAACGGACACACCATGGGTTGCCACGGCCAGGGCCATTTCATGGATGCGACGGGCCATGCGGGTCAGGCCATCGGGGCCATGGTACACGCAATAAAAGGTGGCCATCATGGCCAGTAAGGCTTGGGCGGTACAAATGTTCGAGGTGGCTTTTTCACGTCGAATGTGCTGTTCTCGGGTTTGCAAGGCCATGCGATAGGCGGGTTGTCCCAACCGGTCTTTGGAGCACCCGATAATCCGCCCGGGGAGTTGTCTCACCCATTCTTGGGTGGTGGCAAAAAAGGCGGCACTGGGCCCCCCATATCCCAGGGGGATTCCGAGTCGCTGGGCAGATCCCACAGCGATACTGGCCCCCCATTCACCTGGTGCAGGCAAGAGGGTGAGTGCCAACGGGTCCACATACGCCACCACCCGAACACCAGCGTGGATAAAAGCAGCTGCCAGTGGGGATGGGTCAGACCATTCTCCCCATCCATCAGGGGTTTGAATCAGGGCCCCAAAGGCATGGTCCAGCGAGGGTAAGGCCTGGGGGTCGTAGTGTTGCAACTCGATTCCCAAGGGGGCGGCTCGTACAGCCAATACCGCCCGCACATGGGGAAAAAGTCGGGTGGGAATTAAAAACACATGCTGAGAGGTGTTGGAACGGGTGCGATATAACAGGGTCATGGCTTCGGCCGTGGCAGTGGCATCGTCGAGTAACGAGGCGTTGGCGACGGGCAATTGGGTTAATTCTGTGACAATGGTTTGAAAGTGAAACAGGGTTTCAAGGCGACCTTGTGAGATTTCGGCTTGATAGGGGGTGTAGGCGGTATACCAACTAGGGGTTTCAAAACAATGGCGTTGGATCACTGCTGGGGTGTGACAAGGGTAAAACCCCATCCCCAAATAAGACGTGGTCACGCGGTTTTGTTGGGCCCATTCGGCGAGTGTGCGGTGAATCTCGGGTTCAGAGAGTGGGGGAAAGGGAGGGATTGGGGCCCGACGAATGGCATGGGGGACAGCACGTTGAACCAATTGGTCGGGGGTGTCACATCCGATAACGGGTGCCATTTCCTTTATATCATCGGGGGATGGGCCCACATGTCGGTCAATAAACGGGGTGGTAGCTGTAAATGGTGACATGGAAACTCCTCAGGTAGACACTGACAATGTCGTTCGAGTGTACAAAAGGCTGATTTAAAAATCAAACCACATGGGTGTTGAGACGCAGGGTGATGCGGGTGATGTCGCAAGGTGGGCGCCATCGGTCGCGTCGTGGCTAATGTGGCCGATAGTCAGCTTGGGATCGGGTGAATGCTCACTTGTTATGATCCCTACTCAAATGGTGGCCTTGCGTGATATTTTCCCATGATTGACTGTATGTGTGCAGTGTGTGGGCCCTTGGCCCCACGGTCAAGGATACCCCATGCCCCCTGTTTCACAACGCCATGATGGTCCCATTTGCATTGATCGACCCCAAGGGGTGGTGCTGACCCACGCCATGCTACTGGCTTGCTTGGCTGACGCCGGGTATGTTCGGGTGCCCATGGTGACCGAGCCTGGCGAGATGAGTGTCCGGGGTGCCATTGTGGATGTGTTTCCGGTTAACCAATCCCATCCGCTTCGGTTTGAATATGATGGCGATCGGTTGGAACGGTTGGGCTCATTTATGGTGGCGACCCAACGGACGTTGTCGGTGGTTCAGACCACCACTATTTTGCCGACTTCCCAACAAAAAGACGTGCTTTACCATCAACTTGATGGTCCTCAATCGGCCATTACCCCCGGGTTTTATCCCGGTTCGTATGTGGTCCATTCTCAATTTGGGGTGGCCCGTTTTGATGGGTTGGTTCGGTTATCGGTGGGCCAGTCTGAGGCCGAATACCTGTGTTTGCAATACAAAGGAGAGGACCGTTGCTATGTGCCACTCGATCAATTGGCATGTGTAACCCCGTATACCAATCCAGGACCTGTGACACTCAATGGGCTTCATGATGGGGAGTGGAATCGAACCAAAAAACGGGTGAAAAAAGCCTTGGAAACCTTGTGTTATGACATGGTATTGATGGCCAAGGCCCGTCAGGATACACCCGGTATTCAATACAACCCTGATACCGCATGGCAAGTTGAATTGGAACAATCCTTTGGGTTTAGCGATACCTTGGATCAACGCCGGGTGACGGCCGAAATCAAGCGGGATATGGAATCGCCTTATCCCATGGATCGTTTGGTCTGTGGGGATGTGGGGTTTGGCAAGACAGAATTGATGGTGAGGGCGGCGTTTAAGGCGTGTGAAAATGGCCAGCAAGTGGCGATTGTGGTGCCCACCACCATTTTGGCCCATCAGCATGGTCGTACGTTGGCGGCCCGTTTTGCTGGGTTTCCCTACCGGTTGGGCGTGTTGTCACGGTTTAAATCCAAGTCTGAGCAACGTGCCCTATTGGCGGACTTGCAGTCGGGGATCTTGCATGTGGTGGTAGGGACCCATCGGTTGCTGCAACAAGACGTGGCGTTTCAGTCATTGGGGTTGGTGGTGATTGACGAAGAACAACGGTTTGGGGTGGCCCACAAAGAGCGACTTAAAGCCTTACGCTTGAATGTGGATGTGTTAAGTTTAAGTGCCACCCCCATTCCCCGCACCTTGTTTATGGCCTTAACGGGGGCCAAATCCTATTCGACCTTGGCCACCCCGCCCACCCGACGATTGCCCGTCAAAACCTTGGTCAAGCCTTATGATGCGTCCTTGATTCAACTGGTCATCCAAACTGAACTGGACCGAGGCGGACAGGTGTATTTTTTGTGCAACCATGTGCAGGGGATTCCCCAACGGGTTCAGGCCCTTCAACGGTTGTTGCCAGCGGCCCGTATAGGGTGGGCCCATGGGCAGATGTCCAAACAGGCCCTTGAAGATACCATGATGGCGTTTTGGGACGGACAATTGGACGTGTTGGTGTGCAGTACCATCATTGAAAATGGGGTGGATGTTCCCAATGCCAACACCATTATTATTGATGATGCCCATCACTTGGGATTGTCTCAATTGCATCAGCTTCGGGGTCGGGTGGGTCGATCCGATCGTCAGGGTGTGGCGTTGTTGTTGATTGCCTCGGATGACGCCATGACCGATGATGCCCGCCGACGCCTGACGGCCATTCGGGAGTATGCGGCCTTGGGGTCTGGGTCAACCTTGGCCATGAAAGACTTGGAAATCAGGGGGGCTGGCACCATGTTAGGAAAACGCCAACATGGCCACATGACGGCGGTGGGGTTTGAATTATATGCCCAACTGTTAGAAGAAGTGGCGGCCCGTTGGCAGGGAAAGCCCCTTCGTCGCCACCCAACATGGCTTGAAACCAGTCGCTTGTCGATGTTGATTCCGGAGGATTATATATCGGACGAACCGCAACGCTTGGCCATGTACCAACGCCTGGCCACGGTGACGCTACCCTATCAGTTGGATGACTTGGTCCAAGAGCTGATCGATCGGTATGGCCCTTTACCGGACGCCATGTCGTTGTTGGTTGCCACCATTCGAATTGAACTGGATCGGTTGTCTGGAGGGCATCGTGATTGGGTGGTTGCATTTGATGGATTGAGCAACGATAATGACGAACGTGACGGTTTCATTGCATATGATGAGGAGTAAACAATGTCAGTAACGGTGTATCATGTGGGTCATTTGTGTGCCTTGATGGTCATGGTATTGTCAATGGGCGGGGTGTTAACGGCAACCCAACGATCCAAACGATTGAGTATGATAATGGGCCTTTCTTCTTTGGTGGTGTTGGTGGCGGGATTTGGCATGTTGCATCGCTTGCATTACGACCTATCGGCCAAATGGGTGATCGGTAAACTATTGATTTGGTTGTGTTTGTCGGTAGGCGTACCGGTGGTAGCCCGTCGGTTTCCCTCTCTGAGAATCCCTGCCTTGGGTGTGGTGGCCGGTTTGTTGATGGTGGCGGTGTGGTTGGCAGTCGTTAAACCCTAACGATGTGGGCAACCCATGCAATGGCAGGGGGGACTGCCCGGGTGTGGGAGCCGTTGGGTGAGCCGTCGGTGGTCATGGTGCTGTCGCATGGCATGACCGAGCATACGGCAGGGTACGACCGATGGGCGACGGCGTGTACCCAGTACGGGTGGGCCGTGGTGGGAATGGACCATCCTGGTCATGGCTTGAATGCGGGGCAGGGATTAGGGGAGTTGGGACCCGCTGGGTGGGCGGGAATGGGAACCCAATTGATGGCGGTGATGGCGGAGTGTCGGTCTCGGTGGCCTCAGGCCAAGTTGGTGATGGCGGGGCATAGTATGGGGGCATTTTTGGTTCAATGGGTGGTCCGTCAGGCGGGGTGTCTCCCGGTGGACGGGGTGGTATTAACTGGGGCGGGGTGGGTGAATCCTTGGGTGGCACGTCTTGGGGCATGGGTGGCGCGATGGGGTGGTGCTCTGATGGGCCAACGGTGGATGGGGGACATGTTCAAAAAGGGGTTGTTTGCATCCTTTAATCGTCATGTATCGCCCCGGCGTACCCCCTATGATTGGTTAAGTCATCGGACGGAAGTGGTCGATGCGTATGCCCAAGACCCTGGGTGTGGGTTTTCGCCCCCGGCCTCGTTTTTTGAGGCCATGTTGGGGGGGATTGCATCGGTGTATGCCCCGTCTTTGTTTGATCGGGTACCCGTTGGGGTGCCGTGGTTATTGGTGGCCGGTCGTCACGATCCGGTTTGTGAGGGGGGGCAAGGAACGGTGGTCTTGGCAAACCGACTCAAGGCACGGGGGGCGTCGGTGACGGTGCAGTTGATACCCAATGCCCGTCATGTGGTGTGGGACGATCATTCGGCAGAGGCGGTTTGGGACGGCATACGACGCTGGGTGACGGATGGCCTTGAGTAAACCCCTTAAATATGACACAATGGGCGACCCTGTGTATCAGTTCGGTGGTACACTATTTTTATGATTGGGTTCGGTATGGTCGGGCCACAGTTATCAACAGAGGTCTTCTTATGGCACAGCAATGTCAATTATGTGGAAAAAAGCCCCGTAGCGGAAACAATGTGAGTCACTCCAATCGCAAAACCCGCCGTCGTTGGCTTCCCAATCTTCAAACGGTATCCATTGCCATTGAAGGATTCCCTCCCCGTGTTCGTATTTGTACGTCGTGTATCAAAACCATTAGCCGCAAATTGGTTGCGTAATGGGGTCGTTTTTTTTGTGGGTGTAGGACACAAACAAAGCAAACAAAAGGGGGGGCTAGGATGAATACCTCCTTTTTACATGAAATAGCCCGTCGTCGCACCTTTGCCATTGTGTCTCACCCCGATGCGGGAAAAACCACTTTAACTGAAAAACTACTTTTATTTGGGGGTGCCATTCAAGTGGCAGGTGCCGTCAAGGCAAAAAAAGCATCCCGTCATGCTACCTCTGATTTTATGGAAATTGAGCGTCAGCGGGGTATTTCGGTGGCGACATCGGTGATGGGGTTTGAATACCGGGGGATTAAAATTAACTTGCTTGACACACCGGGTCACGAGGATTTTTGTGAGGATACCTACCGGACCTTAACGGCGGTGGACTCGGCCTTGATGGTGATTGATTCGGCCAAGGGGGTCGAAGCCCAGACGTATAAATTATTGGATGTATGCCGTATGCGACGCACGCCGGTGATGACGTTTATCAATAAAATGGATCGAGAGGCCCGGTCCCCGATTGAGTTATTAGATGAGATTGAGCAGCGATTGGGGATGACGGTGTGTCCGATGACCTGGCCGATAGGCAGTGGTCGGGCGTTTAAGGGGGTTTGGCATCTGATCAAGCAAGAGTTGGTGTTGTTCCGTCCCCATGCCACGCACGAGGCCCAAGATGCCGTGGTCATTTCTGATTTGGATGACCCCCGTTTGGATGAGTGGGTGGGAAGTGAGTGGGCCTCGACATTACGCTCAGAGGTGGCGTTGGTCACAGGTGTTTACCCATCGTTTGATCGGGGTGCGTATCATGAGGGGGGGTTAACCCCGGTTTTTTTTGGTAGTGCACTGAACAATTTTGGGGTCAAGGAATTGTTGGATTGTTTTGTGGATGATGCCCCGCCGCCACAACCCCGGATGACGGACATGCGGTTGGTGCATCCGCACGAAGCACAATTTTCGGGCTTTATATTCAAAATTCATGCCAACATTGACCCCAAGCATCGGGATCGCATTGCGTTTTTGAGGGTATGTTCGGGAACCTTCGAGCGGAATCAGCGGGTGATGAATGTGGCCACGCAAAAAATGATTCGTTGTGCCAATCCCACGGCGTTTATGGCCCAGGACAAAGACATTATTGATGTGGCGTATCCGGGTGATATTATTGGGTTGCATGATACGGGGTCTTTAAAAATAGGGGACACCCTGAGTACGGGTGAAGGGATGACATTCAAGGGGATTCCTCATTTTTCACCGGAGTTGTTTCGGGTGTGTGTGAACTTAAACCCGCTTAAAAGCAAACAATTGCAAAAAGGCTTGTTGCAGTTGTGTGAAGAAGGGGTGGCACAGTGGTTTACGTTGTATGACGGTCGAAAGGTGGTGGGTACGGTGGGAGCCTTGCAATTTGAGGTGATTCAGTACCGTTTGGAGCATGAATATGGGGCACAGTGTCGGTTTGACCCGTTGGGGTTTATCAAAGCGTGTTGGGTGGTGCCCAAAGATGGGCAGTCTATCGATCGGTTAATGTCGACACGGCGGGTCCAGATGGCCACGGATGCGGCGGGCCGTGTGGTGTATATGGCCCAAACCCGGTGGGGGTTGGATCGGGATCGGGATGAATTTACCGAGGTTGAGTTTAGGAGTGTGTCCGACGCCTGAGCAGGTGGGGTCAGATGGGGCGGTGACGCCCAGGTTGGGGGGGATGCGGTGGGGTAAAACAGTGTGCCCAAGAGTCTCCATGGTTTGCGTTCCCCCCTGTATACGGGGACTCCCCCGTGTGGGGGGTGTCTATTTGGCGGGTCCAGATGGCCACGGATGCGGCGGACTGTGTGGTGGTGATGGCCCCAAACCCGGTGGGGGTTGGGACGGGATGAATTTACCGAGGTTGAATGTAGGGGTGTGTCCGACGCCTGAGCAGGTGGGGTCAGATGGGGCGGTGACGCCCAAGGGTGGGGGGTGTGTGGTGGGTACAGTGTGCCCAAGAGCCCCCATGGTTCGCATCAGTCCCTTTTTATTACGGCGCTCAATTCGCTCCATGTATTTTGAACAGTCAAGATCATCTGACAAACGCCATGCGTTATGGCCACGTGTGCTTCCACACTAAGACGCTTTGGGTCGTCCTGATGCTCCAATTCACGATTCATAATCGGTACCACGTCGGGCCATAACGGATGAGACGCGAATGAGTCGATATGCCTTATTAACTCATGTCCCGTTTCGACCGATGGGGTGTCTTGATCAGTTCTTAATTGACCCAATACCATTTTCACCCACCCGAACTTGTCCACATGAACCCATGTGTGAGGATCGGTTTGGTCTAAATGATAGTAAAACGATGGGGGGAGATTCTTAAACGTTGTGGGGGGAAACGGTTCCTTTATGTTGGTGCTTAGATCAATGCCCCCACAGTCGGATAGACGGGCACGGCCTTCGCTGATCAAGACATTCTTTGCGTTGACATCTCCGTGTGCCATCTTACGGTCATGGATATACGCCAGTGCAATGAGAACCTGACGGCAAGCGTCATGGATGGTGTTCATTGGATACAGTTGTTGTTTGAAAACCGTCTCTAAGTCTCCTTCTGCCTTGGCCATCATGTAACCTACTAGTTGATCTTGATTGGTGTCTTGGATGGAGGTGACGAAAGGGTGATATAAGAATGCAACGACAGGCCAATGATAGTGTCCGATTGGATCAATCTCAAGCAATTTAAGTTGCACACGAATATCTGATTGGGTTGTTTGGGTGTCACCATCATGTCTTATTTTGGCAACCAATTCGCGAGCCACGGGTTTTAACTGGTTGAGTGCCATGCAAGTATCTTGGCTGACTGCCCATACAGTTCCTTGTCCCCCTTCTCCTATGGTTTTATCAATGACAGCATATAGAAACTTACCTTGGTATACCGTTTTATACAACATGTTATTTCGATCCCTCCCAGATTGTTTCGTTCGTTAAGTCAGTCATAAGTGCGTGAGGAGGCTGCGTTTACCTTTTCTACACTCCACCCCCATCATGAATTGTTCCCTTTTCCCCTTTTTACTCTTAATGGCGATGTGTGTTGATATGGGTTGTTATTCGTCAATCCCTTACGATCTTGATGATCCGGTTCGCATGTTTTGCCAAATACGGAGTAAAATATCCCATACACCATGATTGTTTGTGGGCGCTTCCAAAGGCACCGGTGGCTTTGGAAGACATCCTTTGTATAGTGCGGTCTCGATGAATGTCGTGTATGGCACCACTTGATCGATACCAATGACTAGTCTCGTTACAGGGCATCTTAGAAACGCTTGATTCTGTTCAACTGTTATTAACTGTCTATTGTATTGTACAACTCGTAGCATTTCTACCTGATTAGATCTTGTCTTGTATACTATTAGATTGGTTAGATCGGTTGTATCCGTTATTTCCTGCAGTGCTCTAGTAGAAATCGGCTCTACCTCATCCCCTGTTATATAACGCTCGATAAACTGCTTTATTAGAGTCTTATTCCAGCCATCAGGCAATTGGGTTGGGGGCTGATTGATTTTAGATCGTAATTGACGATCTAAGGTAGCTATTGCGTCTTCTGCCGCTGCTGCGGGTGCTGCTGTGGGTGGTGCTGCTGTGGGTTCTGGGCGTGCTACTGCGGGTGCTGCGGGGCGTGCTGCTGCGGTTGCTGTTGTAAGCCAGGTCCCCACTCCTGCAAGCCATGTCCCCGAACCTGCCACTGCTTCCACTGCTTCCCCTGCTGCTGCGGGTGCTGGGCGTGCTGCTGCTGCGGGTGCTGGGCGTGCTGCTGCTGCGGCGGCTGCTGCTGTGGTCGCTGCTGCTGCAGGTGCTGCGGGGCGTGCTGCTGCGGGTGCTGCTGCGGTTGCCATTTCTGCCAACCATCCCCCTGCTGCTGCGGTTGCTGTTGTAAGCCAGGTCCCCACTCCTGCAAGCAATGTCCCCGAACCTGCCACTGCTTCCACTGCTTCCCCTGCTGCTGCGGGTGCTGCTGTGAGTGCTGCT
>Ga0192647_100148_pt1 | contig 44235 bp, 45 predicted proteins | sample LauGreFa1BDMLBSN_2_FD_133046 | JGI IMG/M metagenome (GOLD analysis project Ga0192647, IMG submission 133046) | Freshwater lake microbial communities from Lake Michigan, USA - Fa13.BD.MLB.SN - reassembly | ecosystem: Environmental > Aquatic > Freshwater > Lake | place: Lake Michigan, USA... | reverse complement strand
AAAACCTTTTTGTGTCTGTGCGCAGTCATGAAGTTCCTTGGATCGGCAAAGAAAAGAGAGCTGAACTCGTTGATTTGGGTAACAACTGCTGGCAGGTGAAGATCCACTATGGCTTCAAAGACGACCCCGATGTGCCACTTGCGCTGAACTTGTTAAGTGATCAACTGGGCAGCATCAATGGCATGAGCACCAGTTATTTCTTGTCGCGTGACAGCATTGTGCCCACTGTGGGTGGCGGCATGGCGCAATGGCGCGAAAAACTGTTCGCTCAGATGTACCTCAATGCCAGTGCTGCGGCAGATTTCTTAAACCTGCCCAGCAACTCAGTGATTGAAATGGGCAGCAAGATTGAAATTTAACTTCAACATCACCATTGCATTCCCATGACAACAGACTCATCCACATCGCACCTCCCCAGATGGAAGCAGCAAATTGAGAACTTCATGAGCCAAAGTTGGGTTCAAAACAGTTTGGTGGTTTTGATCGTTTTAAATGCAGCCATATTGGGCTTGGAGACCAGTCCTGGTTTGATGACTGAATGGGGGGTCTATTTACTTTGGGTAGACCACGCAATATTGTGGATTTTCATCGCCGAAATTGTGATTCTGATTGCAGCACGAGGATTGAATTATTTCAAAGATCCGTGGTGCGTCTTCGATTTCATCGTGGTTGGCATTGCACTCATTCCAGCTTCTGGCTCTTTCTCAGTGCTACGTGCATTGCGGGTATTGCGTGTCCTGCGCTTGATCAACAAAGTTGAGAGCATGCGAAAAATTGTGGGAGGCTTGCTCAGTTCATTGCCCGGGTTGGGGTCAGTTTTTGGTCTGATCATGATCATCTTTTACGTCGCCTCCGTCATTGCAACTAACTTGTTCAGGCACCAATTCCCTGAGTTTTTTGGAGATTTAGGGTCAACTGCCTTCACCTTATTTCAAGTCATGACACTGGAGGGCTGGTCACAAGATATAGCGCGCCCGATCATGGAAGTCTTTCCATATGCTTGGATATTTTTTATTTTGTTCATTTTGATTGCCACTTTCATTGTCTTCAATTTATTCATAGCGGTAATCGTAGACTCCATCACTGCAGACAAAGAAAAAGACGATCGAGAGGAAGTGCACTTAAACGACATAGAAGACAGCATCAAGGCTCTGCGAGAAGAAATCTCAGAGCTCAAACGCTTGTTACAAAAATGAACTCCTTCCCGGGTTTTAAAAACCCGCCAAGCTTTGTCAATACTCACCTTGCTGAAGCTATGGAAACCTGCCAATGTCAATCAGCAAATTGATCAAAGACCGGCGCTTAAGTCACTCGGATATTTCGTTTGTTATCCAAATGGCCTGGGAAGACAGAACTTCATTTGAGAGTATTCAAGAGCGAACAGGGCTCACGCAAGCTGAGGTCATCCGTCTGATGCGATCTGAACTCAAGCCTCAGTCATTCATGCTGTGGCGAAAACGGGTCAAAGGTCGAACAACCAAGCACCGTGCGCTCAGAAGCCCGGAAATGAAATTCCATGACCGGCAAGTCGCAGACCATCGCAGAGCAAATTGCTGATCATTGACAAGCGGAGATTGCCAACACCACCCACGCATGCGTATGGACCTTCACTGGTGTCATCGGTCACATCCCATTCGTGCCCAAACCCTTGCCATCTCTGGACCTTAACCTAGCAAGTACAGCTCACTTCTACTTTGCCATTGCAACCGCAGTTGCTTTGTTTTTGCAACCGGTTTCTTCTTTCAGTTGGCACGACTTGTCAAAATAAATCAGTGCGGTTTTGATATCGCGGCTGCCACCTTCACCTTCTGCAAGCAAAATACCCAGATGGTTACAAGCCAAGGCATGGTCATGCCCACAGGCTTGTTTGTAATGTTCAATGGCTTTTGCGCTGTTCTTCACAGAGGCGTCTCCCGCGTCGTAAATCACAGCCAAATTGAAGCAAGCATCGCTCTCACCGGTGGCGCAAGCTTGACCGTAAAAGAAAATCATCTTGGCAACCAACCCGCCATACCAAACAGTTTTCTCTGCAGGCTCATTTCGCAAAAATTGGCTTGAAGATGACGAAGCTGTCACTTCAGCGTGAATTGAGCTGACAAACACTGCTCCCATCAGAAAAAACACCAAGCGTTGAGAGAACATGGTTCATCCCGTTGAAATTGACAGATCACCCATTGCAACATATTCAAACGCATGGCACAACCCATGCCAAGAACCCTCTGGTGCAAAGCCGCATTTATTTAAGCGATCCGTATTCATTCTGGGAGTGTCGCGTGCACTGATCAACGTAAGCATGTATTGCTCGTCCCCACAGGGACATGTTTAAATCAGTCACTATGGTTTCAACAGGGCTTGACAAGCAGTGACCCGCAACGACATCCCACATCGCTCCCAAACAGCATCTCAAGCACCCGTCGCGCTGGTCATTGGGAGCGGCTTCGGCGGGTTGGCAGCTGCCATCCGTTTGAGCGCCAAAGGTTGGCGAGTCCAGGTGCTAGAAAAATTGAATCAACCGGGTGGACGGGCACGGGTGATGCATGTCGATGGCTACACCTTTGACGCGGGGCCAACCATCATCACCGTCCCTTTTCTGTTGGAGGAACTCTGGGCATTGGCAGGCCACCAAATGGCTGACGCGATCGAACTGCGGCAGCTAGACCCGTTCTACAGAATTCGGTTCGATGACGGAGACCATTTTGATTACAGCGGTGACGCCGCAAAAATGCGCGCAGAGGTTTTGCGGATGGACCCCTACGCTGCCCCAGGCTACGACGCGTTTGTGCGCGAAGCGGACACATGCTATGAATTGGGGTTTGCGGCTTTGGGTTCGCATGCATTCGACAGCATGAGTGACTTGTTCAAGGCGATACCTTCCATGTCCAGAATGAAAGGCTGGCGCACGCTGCATGAATTGGTGGCCACTCACCTCCAGCACCCCAAGCTGCGCCAAGCCATGAGCCTGCAATCGCTTTTGATCGGTGGTAACCCGTTTTCAGTCACTTGTGTGTATTCACTCATCAATGCGCTCGAACGACGCCACGGCGTGCACTGGGCCATGGGTGGCACGGGTACATTGGTCAATGGTTTGGTTGGTTTGTTGGAAAACATGGGCGGCACACTGCGAACCGGGGCGCAAGTGGACCGCATTGACATCAAAAACGGCAAAGCATGTGGCGTCAGTTTGACCAGTGGTGAAAGCGTTGCTGCAGACATCGTTGTGTCCAATGCCGACACCGCATGGACTTATCGCAACTTGATCGCGCCGAAACACAGAAAAAAATGGACCAACGCCAAAATAGCACGAGGCAAATATTCCATGAGCCTGTTTGTCTGGTACTTTGGCACAAATAAGCACTACCACGACGTGCCACACCACATGATGTTGCTGGCACCGAGGTACGAAGCACTGATGGAAGACATTTTCAAAAACCACCACCTGGCCGAAGATTTTTGTCTTTACTTACATCGACCTACTGCAACCGACCCGGGCATGGCACCAGCGGGATGCGATGCTTTTTATGTCCTGGCCCCAGTACCTCACTTACAAAGTGGCACAGACTGGAAGGTTCGTGCAGAGCCTTATCGGACCGCCATTGTCAAACGACTGGAGGAAACTGTGCTGCCTCACTTGAAAGAACACCTGACGGTCTCATTCATGACAACACCGCAGGATTTTCAAGATGATTTGTTGTCGTACAAAGGCGCGGCATTCGGACTGGAGCCACTGCTGCGGCAAAGCGCATGGTTTCGACCGCACAATCGCAGTGAAGATGTCGATCATTTATTCATGGTGGGTGCTGGCACCCATCCAGGCGCTGGCATTCCGGGAGTGCTGATGTCAGCGAAAGCCTTAGACACAGTCATTCCCCATGCATCCGATTTCAAGCGTACCGCGCAATGAGCAGCGATCAACTGTTATTGAAACAAACATGGGCGGTTACCCGCCGTCTGATGCTTGAGCAATGGCGACAAAAGAAAGGCTTGGTTTTTTGGGCCGTGTTTCCAGCCACGATGATGCTGCTATTTGGGATGGTTTATGCCCACAATGCAAGCATGCGCGCGGGCCTTGATGCTGCGGCTGCAGGCATATTGGTGGGTGCTGCGTTGTTTTTCAGCTGCCTAGGCGGCACCGTCGCTGTCATTGCCGCAGAGCGTGAAAGAGGAACCTTGCTTCGCTTGTTGGTCACACCGCTTCGCCCATCGGCTTATTTTTTAGGCGTCGTCATCTCTCAGCTGCTATTGGCTTTGGTTCAAGTGGTTGTGCTCTATGCGATTGCTTGGTTGGTAGGTGCCAAATACAACGGCAGTGTTTGGTTAGGCAGTTTGATCTTGCTGCTTTCTGTGTTTTCTTATGTCGGCATGGGTTTTTTTCTGGGTGCGCGTTTTGCCAAGCGCAGCGAAGAAGTGGTGGTGGCTTTGTCTGCGATAGGCGTGCCTTTGTTGGTACTGGGCGGCACTTTTTTTCCAATGGAGATCATGCCGCAAGCCATGCAAAACGTGGCACAACTCAACCCGATGTTGCACATGAACCAAGCGTTCAAAGGCGTTGCTGCCTATGGCAAAAGTTTTGCAGACCTTCGCTTTGAAATCATCTTTCTGGTGCTTTTTTGTGGCCTTTCTTTGGCGTTGGGGGTTCAGTCATACCGACACTTATTGGGAATGGACAAACCCCAATGACAGCCGCCATAGAACTCGCCGATGTTCACAAATCATTTGGCAACCACCAGGTGCTGAATGGGTTCAGTCTGCGCATCCCTCAGGGGGAAACATGGGGACTGCTGGGCCCGAACGGTTGTGGGAAATCCACTGTGCTCAACATGCTTTGCCATCTGATTTCTTGCGACAAAGGCCAGATAAAACTGTTGGGAAAGCCCATGACAATGCTCGGTGTGGAAACACGCTCACAGATCGGTTTTTGTCCCCAACGCAGTGCCTTGTACCCCGATTTAATGCCTGCTGAAAACCTGTTGTTCTTTGCGCGTTTGTACGGTCTTTCTGAACTGCAAAGTCAGCAACGGGTTGCAGAATTGATGCACGATTTTTCTCTGACGGATTTTTCATCTACACCGGTCAAACATCTTTCTGGCGGCTGGCAACAGCGCTTGCACTTGGCTGTGGCTTTGGTCCACCGACCCACACTCTTGCTGCTTGACGAACCTACTGCTGCCGTGGACACAGAGGCGCGACTGGCGATTTGGCAATTGATCGAGAAATTGCGTGATGAGGGCACAACCATCTTGATGACCAGCCACCATCTGGCTGAAGCAGAACGGCTGTGCCATCAAGTTGCGTTGATGCGCGACGGGAAATTGGTGGCCCAAGGCAGCGTTTCTGACTTGTTGGCCCGGATGCCAGACCAAGCAGTGGCCAAAGTGCAAACCGAGGATGTGTCATCCATCACGCAGCGCGCAAACCTCATGGGTTGGCCATGGCGTCATCTTGGCAATGACGTCAAGCTGTTTGTTCCTCTGTCTTTGAGCTTACGTGAAATATGGGATGCGCTGGGTGAGGCCAAAATCACTTCCATCAGTCTTCAACCAGTGACACTGGATGATGCCTACCTGGAGCTTGTGGGAGACGCCGCGTCCCTGCCCACGCTGGCATCAAAGCCAAGACACAGGCCATGAAATTTGACTCTACCCTTGCAGGGTTTCGTCAAAAATAGCGACTGCTCTTGTCCATCCGGCGGAAGCGCCACGGATTTTGTGAGGGAAACAGCTGATGTAAAAACCACTGCTGGGCAGGGCTTCAAGGTTGTGCAGTTTTTCTAAATGGCAATACCCAATGTCACGCCCAGCTTTGTGGCCTTCCCAAATCAAAGCTGCATTCCCCGTCTCCGCGTACTTTTGTGCAGTATGAACAAAGGGCGCATCCCAACTCCATGCATCTGTGCCGGTCAAGCGTATGCCGCGCTCCAATAAATACATGGTGGCCTCGTATCCCATGCCACACCCACAAGACACATAGTCGGGTTGCCCATATTGCATGCCAGCCCGGGTGTTGACCACCACAATCTCCAAGGGCGACAAGCTGTGTCCTATGCGCTGGAGTTCCGCTTCCACTTCTGCTGCGGTGACCACATGGCCATCAGGTAAATGCCTGAAATCCAACTTCACGCCAGGTTGGAAGCACCATTCCAAGGGCACCTCGTCAATCGTGATGGCTGGTTTGGCTTCGCCACTGACTTTGTCCATGGTCGAGTGGTAGTGGTAGGGCGCGTCCAAATGCGTGCCGTTGTGTGTGCACAGTTGGACGAATTCCACGGCCCAGCCTTCACCATCGGGCAGGTCTTCTTTTTTCAGGCCTGGAAAAAAAGGCTCGATTTGCGAAATGGTATTTTGGTGATTAAGGTATTCAATTTTCGGCGCATAAGCGGGCGGGTCACTCACCACATCGTTTTCCAAATAAATGGACAAATCAACAAATCGACGCGTCATGGTGTGACCTCTTTATTTCCAACCATCGGGTTTCTAACAGCCTTGGAATTTGGGCGTCCGCTTCTCTCGAAAAGCATTGACAGCCTCTTGGTGATCAGCGGTTTTGCTAGACATCGCTTCATACGCCAATGAAGTCTCCAACACAGTTTGCACCATTTGCTTGAGTCCCATATTGACAGATGCCTTGGTCCAGCGAATGGATTTTCCCGCGCCTGCCGCCAATCGGTTGGCAAGCTCCTCTGCCTTGGCATCCAACGCTGAAGCTGGAACGGCATGGTTGATCAAACCGATGCGCGCGGCTTCGGTCGCCGTCATCAGATCGCCCGTCAGCAAATATTCTTTCGCACGCGCGTAGCCAATCAACTGAGGCCAAATGACTGCCCCGCCGTCTCCTGCAACCAGTCCCACATTGACATGCGGGTCGCCTATCTTGGCAATCTCACTGGCAAAAATCACATCACAAAAAAGGGCTATCGTTGCGCCAAGGCCTGTGGCATGGCCATTGACTTTGGCAATGATGGGTTTTTGGCAATCCAGCAGTGAGTAAATGATGCGCCTTCCCTCTCGGGCGGTTTTTTCAAAGGCATCGGGTGTATCGATCATTTTTTGCATCCAATCAATGTCACCCCCTGCGGAAAAAGCCCTGCCAGCGCCAGTCAACACAATGACTTCGCTTTGGCTGTCATTGGCAACATCTGTGAAGACGCAGGCCAATTCACCATGCATTTGCTCATCGACAGCATTCAATTTGTCGGGACGGTTCAAAGTCACCTGCAAGACTTTTCCTCGCCTTTCAAATTGGAGTGTTTGGTATTGATTGAAGTCCATGATTGCTTTGAAAAATGGCCAGCGACTCAATGCGCGATTTCAAACAAACCCGCTGCGCCCATGCCGCCACCCACACACATGGTCACCACCACGTATTTGACGCCACGGCGCTTGCCCTCCATCAGCGCGTGGCCTACCAAACGTGAACCGGTCATGCCGTAAGGGTGACCAATGGAAATGCTGCCACCATTCACGTTGTAAATGTCCGGGTTGATGCCCAATTGATCGCGACAGTAAATGGCTTGACATGCAAATGCCTCGTTCAATTCCCACAAACCAATATCGTCCACTTTCAATCCGTGCTGCTTGAGCAATTTGGGCACTGCATAAACCGGGCCAATGCCCATTTCTTCGGGCGCACAACCAGCCACGGTCATGCCTCGGTAAATGCCCAGCGGCTGCAGACCACGTCGCTGTGCCAAGCCCGCTTCCATGATCACGCAAGCGCTGGCGCCATCCGACAACTGGCTGGCATTGCCCGCCGTGATCACACCGCCTTCAATGACAGGTTTCAATGAAGTCAAACCTTCCAATACCGTGTCGGGCCGGTTGCTTTCGTCTTTGTCCAGCACCACCTCTTTGAAACTGATGGCTCCCGTGGCTTTGTCGGCAACCGCCATTTGGGTGGCAAAGGACACAATTTCTTGATTGAATCGACCCGCTTGCTGGGCTTGTGCGGTGCGTTGCTGAGATTGCAGGGCATACACATCTTGTGCTTCACGGCTGATGCCGTATTTTTTGGCCACAAACTCTGCGGTCATCAGCATCGGCATGTAGACATGCGGAACCCGTTTCTCGAGCTGTGCATCTTTACCTGCCATGGCGCTTTCAAAGTAGGCTTTTTGTTCTGCCGTGATGTTTTCCTGACCACCTGCCACCACCACATCCATGCCATCGACCATGACTTGTTTGGCTGCGGTGGCAATGGCCATCAAGCCAGATGCGCATTGACGGTCCATGGTTTGACCGGGTGCGGTCACTGGCAAGCCTGCAGCCAAGGCGGCATTGCGTGCCAAATTCATGCCAGCGGTGCCGCTGGTCAACACCGTGCCCATGACCACATCTTCAACTTCAGCGCCGTCGATGCCTGCGCGTTGCACGGCATGGGCAACCACATGGCCAAGCATGCTCGGGGACTTAGAGTGATTCAAAGATCCTTTGAAGGCACGGCCAATGCCAGTGCGTGCGGTAGATACGATGACGGCTTCTCTCATGGGAACTGCTCCAATGTGGTTGTAAAAAATTTCAATGACCACTGCCTAAATAGGCGGCGATCACAGCGGGGTCGTTTTGTATGTCTTGCGGAGATCCTTCGGCAATCTTTTGACCAAAGTCGAGCACGACGATCTTGTCTGACAATTCCATCACCACAGGAATGTCATGCTCAACGATCAAGAAACTGATGCCCATGGATTGCCGAACTTTTTGAATCAACGCCGACATGGCTGTCTTCTCTGATGTGCTCATGCCTGCCATGGGTTCGTCAAGCAACACCAACTCAGCTCGTTGCATGAGGGCGCGGGCAAACTCCACTTGTTTTTGTCGGCCATAGCTCAGCTCTGAAGGCAGCGCTTGCGCAATGTCTTCCATGCCCAGGAACGACAGCATCTCCGTTGCTGCGGCTTGGGCTGCGCGTTCTTCTTTGCGCGCTTGGGCAGTGGTGAAAACACCTTGCAGCAATCCGGATGAACCTTGCAAATAAGCACCGGTCATGAGGTTTTCCAGCACCGACAAGCCACCAAACAGGGCCAAGTTTTGAAATGTCCGCGCCATGCCGCTGCGGGCGATCTTGTGGGCAGGCAAACCAGTGACGTCTTTGCTTTTGAAATGCACCTGCCCGGCGGTCGGCGTGTACATGCCGGTCATGCAATTGAACAATGTGGTTTTGCCTGCGCCGTTGGGGCCAATCAAGGCGGTGATGTCCCCTTGGTCCAATGAAAACGACACGTCGTTCAAGGCAGTGATGCCGCCAAAGCGCATGACCAAATTCGAGATGGTCAGCATGGGCTTGTTCATGGGGCAACCTTCCCTGATTTTGCTTCGCCCAAATAAGAGGCCTTCATCTCGGGACTGGCAGATACCTCTTGCGCACTGCCAGACAAAACAACCCGACCTTGTTGAAGCAAATAAGCCGATTGCGCAAATGACAAGGCCAGATGTGCGTTTTGCTCGACGATCAATATCGCGGTTCCCATCGTCGCTCCGATCACCCGCAGTTGCTTGTAAATCTCAATCACGATCAACGGTGCCAACCCCAGCGATAACTCGTCGACCAACAACAGTTTGGGTTTGGCAATCATGGCGCGACCCAAGGCCAGCATTTGTTGTTCGCCTCCAGACATCCAGCCTGCAGCTTGGTTGCGACGCTCCAGCAAGCGAGGAAACAATTGGTAAACCGCTTCCAGACCGGCTTTCACTTGGGCGCGCGGTAACACAGCTGCACCCACCAACAGGTTGTCTTCCACACTCAGTTGTTTAAAAACCAAACGACCTTCTGGCACCTGCCCCATGCCCAACCGCACCAAACGGTGGGCTGGCATGCCCGACACAAGCTGTCCCATCATGTGCACTTGGCCGCCAGTGATCTGACCATGATGCAAGCCCAGTAAACCGGTGACAGCGCGTATCAATGTCGATTTGCCCGCGCCATTGGCACCCAGCAGTGCAACGATACCGCCTTCAGGCACTTGCAAGCTGACGTCTTCCAACGCCAGACCCTTTCGGTTGTAAGCCACGCTCAGGTGTTGAATGTCCAGCACACTGCTCATGGGCTGTTCCTCCATGCCATCCAACGGTTTTTCAGGCGGGTGCTTAGCCCAGCCACTCCCCCTGGGGCAAAAATCAAAAACACAATGACCAACACACTGAAAATCAATTGCACCAACTGCGCCCTGTTTTCCACCAACAGCCTGCTGAGTAATTCATTCTCGGAACTGGCGTCAGGGGACAGGCCTGCAATGATGGACGGCAGCAGCAACCAAATGGCTGCACCGACCAAGGCACCAGGCAAGGAACCCATGCCACCGATGATGATCATGGCGATGAACTGAATCGCAAAGTTGATGTTGAAGGCTTCGGATGTCACATTGGACAGGTAATAGGCAAACAAAGCACCCGCGACCGATGCAATGGCAGAACTCAAACCAAAGGCTTTCAAGCGCAAGATGCGTACATCTACCCCCATGGCTGTGGCAGCCAATTCATGGTCTCGCATGGCCAACATGGCGCGACCTTCGCGACTTTTCAAACTGGCTTTCAAGCCCAAATACACCAATATCACCAAGGGCAACAACAAAACATACCAACGAACAGGCGTGTTGATTTCAAACGCACCGATACGAGGGGTGGCGTAAGGAATACCTACCACATCAAAGTATTTGAATTGATACTCCAAGAACACATAAGTCACCACGTAGTGCACAGCCAATGTAGACAACACAAAATACAAGCCGCGTACGCGCAGCGATGGCAAACCGGCCAATGTGCCTGTCAATGCGCCTGCCAACGCGGCAGCCAACAACACCAACGGAAACGGCATGCCCAGTTGGTGATCAAAAATCGCAGCGGCCATGGCGCCCGTGGCAAAAAAAGCAGCATGACCAATCGAGATGAGCCCAGCACAACCCGTGAGGTAATTCAATGACAGTGCGCCCAACATCGAGATGAGCATGAGGTTGATTTGGGTCAATCCCAAATTCAATAACTGCTTGTTGGTCAACGCAATGCCAAAGAAAGCGCGCTCGGTCAGCAAGACAGGCAGGTAAGCCAGGATGGCTGCCCACAACAGCAGCCACAGCCAAGTACTGAGGTTTGGAACAGTGTTGACGGTTTTGTTCATTGCCTCAAACCCGTCCGAGCTCACGTTGCCCAAACAAACCCCAAGGACGCACCATGAGGATGAGCAACAGCAACACGTAAATCACAATGTCGCTGGACTTGGGTGAAATATAGGTGGAGGCCATTTGTTCAATGATGCCGACCAACAAGCCCCCCACAATCGCACCCGGAATGCTTTGCATGCCGCCAATCACCACCGCTGGCAATGCCAACAAACCAATGCCTTCCAACTCGGTCGAGGCAATCTGCAACTGACCCAAAAACAAACCGCCCACGGCAGCCAATGTGGAGCCGATGCCCCACGCCAAGCGGTTCATGGTGTTGACATTGACACCCGAGACCACCGCAGCTTCATGGTTGTCAGCCGATGCGCGCATCAACAAACCGACTGAGGTGAATTTGAAAAACAATCCAAACCCCGCCATGCAAACCCAGCTGACCAAGGCCGCTGTGAGGTGCAAATATGAGATGCGAACGCTGCCCAGCATCAGGACGCCGGTGGGCAGTGGCGTTGTCAACGAGCGGCCCTGTGGTCCAAAAACCATCTCGATGATCGAGCGCAAAGAAATCGACAAGGCAATCGTGAGCATGATGACCGACAACATGGGCCGCCCCGAGAGGGGTTGGATCAACACCATGTGTATCAAGACACCCAACAAAGCGGCTGCACCCACGATGAACACGATGGCCAAAGGAAATGGAAGTTGCAGGATGGACATGGCAGTGACTGCAAAATACGCACCGCAAACCACAAACATGCCTTGGGCAAAATTGAACACATCTGTGGCTTTGAATATCACGGCAAATCCCAAAGCCACCAGCCCATAAATGCTGCCCAGGGCCAGGCCACTGAAGAAGACTTGTTCAAACATGGTGATGCCTCCAGTTGTCGCTCGTGATCAGCGGGTGTATTTTTCGTAATCAGCAAAGTCACCAAATGCTTTGAACTTATTGACCGCAAAGTCATAACCAAACAGCTTGAACACCACCGGGCCAGAATTGTTGGTGGGCGAGTAACTGAATGGCGCCGCCAAGCCCTTGGTGTCAACTTTGAATCCTTTGGACAGGCTTTCGATCAAACGTGCACGCGTGGGATTCTTGCCCAATCGGCCCAATGCTTCAGCAGCCATTTGGGCGGTGATCCAACCTGCCACGTAGTTGATATCTTGCTTCATTTCAGAGCGGCCAATCGTGTCTGCGAATTGAGACAAGGCTTTGTTGCCAGGTGTTTGATCGGCCCCGCCAGGCGTGAAGCAGCTGATGAACTTGTAATTGGCGGCAGCTTCACCACCCATGCTTTGGAACATCTGGGGTGCGCCCAAGTAAGTGATGCCAAACGTCGGGATTTTCAAACCATATTGAGCCAGCCCCTTCATCGTCAGGATGGCAGTGTTTGAAACGCCATACACCGTGATGAAGTCAGGGTTGAGTTTCATGATCTCTAATATTTGGGGGGTCATGTCGACCGCTGTGACTTTCACCGTTAAATGTGTGGCAACGCCGCCAAACTTGGTCACCGCTTCGGCCACGTAGTCATGGTATTCCTTGCCCCCAGCGGTTTCAATCGCCAAAGTCACGACTTTGGGTGCTTTGAGTTTGAGTTTGTCCACGTGGTAACCCACGCCAGCCTGCGCCATTTGTTTGTAGCCGCAAAAGCCGTTGTAGACCATGGGCGTCACAGGCTCTGACAATGCCTTTGTTGCCGTGTAGGTACCCACAATCGGCACCTTGCCTGCTTTGATGGTGGGTGCCAGCGCCACTTGTGAGACAGAGCTGCCCATGCCTGAAATAGCGATCACGGGCGTTTGGCTCACGAGCTTTTCAAACGCAATTTTGTCAGTGGCGGGATTGAACCGGTTGTCTTCTGCCAAGACGTTGATCTTTCGACCATGGATGCCACCCGCTTCGTTGATTTTGCGCATGTAGTCGCGAAAACCATTGACCCAAATGCCTTGCGAGGCCGAGGTGGGGCCGCTCATGTCCATCAACAAACCCCAATCAATGCGGTCTTTGTACACACCATCTTGTGGTGCATCTTGTGCCCAAGCGCCGAGGCTGCACAAAGCAGCCACCAACAGCAAAAGGTGTGCGCGGATTTTGCGGACAGGTGTATGGGTTGAATCAGTCATGTCGTCTCCTGAAATTGATGTCTGGGTTTGCTGTGGTGAGTGTTGATTTCATCATTGGCCTGTCCACACCGGCGGGCGTTTTTCACTGAAAGCCAAAGCGCCTTCGTGCGCATCTTTGGAATGAATAATGGTTTCAAGCAACGCGTTTTGTTTTTGCCAACGTGCTTGCGCTGACCAGTCAGTCGCCTCAGCCACCACTTGTTTGCTGATTTGCACAGCAAGTGGTGCGTTGGCCGCGATTTGGTGCGCCAACACTTGGGCGGCAGCCAAGGCTTGTCCCGGCGTGGTCAGCTGATTCACCAATCCCCATTGGCGCGCCTCTACCGCAGACATCATGTCACCGGTGAGCGCGTATTGCATGGCAATTTGCCGAGGAATGCGTTGCGGTAAACGCACCAAGCCGCCCGATCCGGCCATCAAACCGCGCTTGACCTCGGGCAGCCCGAATTGCGCATTGTCAGCAGCCACCAACAAGTCACAAGCCAACGCGATTTCAAAACCACCTGCCAATGCATACCCTTCGACAGCCGCAATCACAGGCTTGCGTGGCGGTGTTTCAATGATGCCAGCCAAACCACGGCCAGGCAATTCCACCCGCTCACCGCGCAAAAAAGCCTTCAAATCCATGCCAGAACAAAAATGGGGCCCAGCACCTGTGAGGATGCCCACGGACAAATGCGGGTCGCCATCGAGTTCATCCATTGCGTGTGCGATGGCCTCCGAGGTGGCGCGGTCAATGGCATTGCGCATTTCAGGGCGACAAATGGTGATGACCAGTACATGCCCATCTCTTTCAAGCGTGACAGTCTTGCTCATGGTTTCACATCCTGTTGCAAACGTGTTTTCAAGCCAATCCGGTCGCGGATGATGCGCCCCGAGGTCACCTGTGCATCTTGCACCCGCAAAATACCATTGACATTGAGCAAACAGCGTTTGTTTGAGGCTTCAATGCCGTCGAACCCGCCCAGGTAATGCCCTGTTTGACGGGCATGAAAAGCCACATCGTCACCGGAAGAAAACAATTCTGTGAACTCGACAGACTGCACCTTGAAATGAAGAGGCATTCCTGTGATGTGCTCATCGTCACAACGCACGGCATGGCTGCCCAGGGGCCAAGACTGCGTGAGCCAATGACGCACCACGGCCTCGGCCGCAGGGTTTGGTCCCAAAGGTACCGTGTCCCAAGGACTCACCGCAGGCGCTTCGACGGCATCACACACACCCGATTTCAATTGACGTTGCCGTGTCATGTAATCTTCTTGCGCCATGCATCCCGTGAGATGCTGTCCGTTGCTGCGGTAAATGCCCACCCCAGACCACACCGCCATGCGGCCTTTCGTCGCACCATGCTCGCTGAAATAAACCGCAACGCGATCCTGTGTGCTGAGCACCTGGTGCACCGTCATGCCCATGCCTGGAAAGGCCTGCATTTGCTGATCAACAGCTGGCAACCATTGCTCGTCTCGTCCTGCAAACACATGGTCACCAATTTCCAAGGCATAGGTGGGCAAAATGAATTCATGGGCCACCGAACGGTCGTGGCTGTTGAAATAGTCCACCACCCAACGGCGCAACAATTGAACCGGGGTTTGATCTGGTTTGGTTGCTTGGCTCATGCAATATGTCCTGCATGGGTGAGACGCAATTCGCGTTTGAGCAATTTGCCTGACGCATTGCGCGGTAACGAATCGGCAAACACCACCGAAGTGGGGCATTTGTAATGCGCTAACCGTTCACGCGTGTAAGCCACGAGCTCGGCTTCGCTGGCACTCAGACCGGCACGCAACACCACCACAGCGCGTGGCGTTTCACCCCACTTTTCATGCGGTACGCCAATGACTGCCACTTGCAAAACAGCCGCATGCCCGTTGAGCACGTTTTCTATTTCGGCAGGGTAAATGTTTTCACCGCCTGAAATGATCAAATCTTTGTAACGATCGAACAAATAAATATAACCTTCAGCATCCAGATAGGCTGCGTCGCCAGTGCGTAACCAACCGCCTGGTTGCACAGTCTCAGCGGTTTCTGCAGGCTTGCGCCAATAACCGCTCATCAACATCTCGGATTGAACCCAAACCTCGCCCACATCTCCCGTGGGCACATCTTGCTGAGTGGTGGGGTCTACCACACGCAATTGCACCCAATCGATGGCACGTCCTACCGATTTGAGCAATTTGGCACGCGGTCCTTCAGGCACATGGTCTGCCGGTGGCAGTTGCACCACGGTTCCCGAAGTTTCTGTCATGCCGTAGGCTTGAATGAATTCGCAGCGAAGTGTGTCCATGGCACGACGCAACAGCACGTCACCCATCGGCGCAGCGCCATACATCAACCACTTGAGGCTGGACAAATCGGCTTGCTGAATGCCGGGCACTTCCAACAATGCCTGCACCACGGTGGGCACCAAGAACGTGTGCGTCACGCGGTATTGCGCGATCAATTGAATGATGTGTGCGGTGTTGACTTCGCGCATCAGTACGGTGTGACCACCGACGGTCATGGCGCTGGTGCCATAACCACATCCGCCGATGTGGAACATGGGCATGGCCACCAAGTTGACCGAGTCAGGGCCCATGCCCCACAGCGACCCTAACCGTGGTGTGTAAGACATGCCTTGGTTGGTCAACATCACACCTTTGGGTAAGCCTGTGGTGCCAGAGGTGTACAGCAACAAAGCGACTTCATCAGGCGCACCCTCATGGCCAGGGTCGGTGTCATCAGCTGACAAACGCCACTGTTGGTAGTGCTCACCCAAAGTGATGATTTGGCGAACACCCGCTTGGTGCTTGGCAGCAGTTGTCAACAGATGCGCTTCTTCAGGCGAAGTGATGATGACCGTCGGCATGGCATCCGCAACAATGCTTTGAATCTCCGCGGGTGCCAAGCGCCAATTCAATCCCGTCAGAATGGCGCCGATTTTGTTGCACGCAAACATGAGCTCGAAACATTCAGCGCAGTTTTTGGTGAGCAAGGCCACCCGGTCTCCCGCACCCACACCTGCTGCTTGTAAAGCGCATGCGGTTTGCGAACTGCGCGCGTTCAATTGCGCAAAAGTCCATGTTTCTGCGGCAAATGTCAACGCTGGCGCATCCGGCCGCTCTTTGGCAAGTTGACGAAGAATGTGGGCGTAGCTTTGACTCATTGCTTCATTCAATAGCTCTTGGGCAAACCCAAACTGTGGGTTGAAACGAAGTTCAATATCATTTCGCGACTCACGGGCGCTGTTTTATGTAAACGTGCAATGAACCACAAATCGGCCAATCCATACTCAATGGCCAAACCGTTGCCACCATGAATTTGAATTGCTTGGTCCAAGGCTTCTAAGGATGCATCCGCAGCAGCGAACTTGGCCATGTTGGCGACTTCACCTGCATCTGGCGAGCCTGCGTCTGACAAGGCCGCTGCACGCGCCGTCATCAAACGCGCTTGTTGTACCGCGACATATGACTTGGCCAATGGGTGTGCAATGCCTTGGTGCGCACCGATCGGCACATTCCAGACAGACCGGTCTTTGGCTTGTTGTGCACCCTTCTCTATGGCGAAACGCGAAATCCCATTGTTGATGGCTGCGGCACACACCCGCTCTGGGTTCAAACCCGCAAAGACATGGCGCAAGCCCTGCCCTTCTTGACCTACCAAGCACTCTGGGCCAAGTGGCACATTGTCAAAAAACAGGGTGAACGAGGTCTCAGGTACATGCAGTGCGGTTTCAATTGGTGTGCGGGTGATGCCAGGTGCATTCGCGGGAATGATGAACAGTGACAACTGGTGACGGCCTTGCGCATCAACCAAATCGCTGCGACACACCACCATGATGGCGTCCGCTTCATCAACACCAGAGGTCCAGTACTTGGTCCCGTTGAGCAACCAACCTTCACCGTTTTTTCGCGCTGTGGTGGTGACCTTGTGGGTATTCGTGCCTGCATTGGGTTCGGTGATGGCAAACGACATGCGTTTCTTGCCTGAGGCCAAGCCCGGTAACCATTCCTGTTTCAAAGCCTCCGTGCAATGCGCTTGAATGATAGGGGCACAAATCGAGCCAATCACCAAAGACAACATGGGGCAACCTTGGGCAGCTGCTTCTTCAACGATGACGTTGTAATCAGCCAATCCGCTGCCCCCACCGCCATACTCTTCAGCAATGTGAACCCCCAGAAAACCGGCCTCGCCCATGGCATTCCACAGCTCAACCGGTTTGGCATGGCGTTTGACCACGTCTTGAAAATACGTGCGTCCGAAACTGCCCACCAATTTGGCCACGCTGTCGCGCAACATCGGGTGGTGATCTGCTGTATCAACCAAAGTAGAACCAAAAATATTTGACATAGGGGGATGCTTTACAAAAAAATCAATGGGGTTGCGGCCATGCAAAAAAGCCTTGTCCTGTTTTTTGGCCTAAGTGCCCTTTGGCCACCATCTCTTCCAAGATGCGGGGTGGTGCATAGCGCGGTCCCAAGGCTTGGCAGAGGTGTCGGGCAATGTCCAATCGAACATCCAAACCCACGATGTCGCTCAATCGCAGCGGCCCCATGGGATGGCGATAAGCTGTGACCAAGGCGTGGTCGATGTCTTCGGCGCTGGCCACACCATCTTCCAGCATCCGCATGGCTTCAAGCGAAGCAATCAGGTCTAAGCGACTGGTGGCAAAACCCGGCACATCACGCACGGTGATGGTGGTTTTCCCCGTGCTTTGGGCAAACTCACGGGCCATGGCCAAGGCCTCTTCGCTGGTCTGGTCGCCGCGAATCAACTCAACCATGGGCAGTGACCACACTGGGTTGAAAAAATGCATGCCCAAAAAATGACTGGGGTCGATGACCGACTTGGCCAATGCATTGATGGACAGCGCACTGGTGTTGGAGGCCATCAAACGGGGTTGTCGCTGCGCAACTTCTGCCAGCACCTTGGTCTTCAAATCCAAACGCTCGGGAATGGATTCAATCACCAAATCCAAGAAGCGAGGCAAGTCTTGAACCAACGCCAAGCGCTGTACGCCTTCAGAAGCATGCTCGGCTTGCGCGGGCGTCAATTTCCCACGCTTCAATCCACCTGCCGCTGCGGTTTGAAGAGTCTGTTGCATGGTGACGCTGCGCTGTGTGTCAGGTTCAACCACATACACCTGCCAACCCGCCACAGCGAACACATAGGCAATACCGACACCCATGGTGCCGCCGCCAATCACTGCCATGTTTTGCGATTGACGTTGGTTCATTTGGGACTTTTGCTTTTACGGGATTTTTTGGCGCGCACCATGGCCAAGACCATGGAGGCCATGTACGACACGACATCTTCCAAACTCAATCGACCGTTTGCACGAAACCACACGGGCGCCCAACCGACAATGCCGCCGATGGCCAAAGCGGTCAGTTGCACATCATCCACTTGAAATTCACCCGCCGCGACGCCTTGGTTGACCAATTCCACCAACCGTCGATCAAAATCGCGTCGCAATGCATTGATAGCGTCACGGTCTTTTTGAGCCAGCTCTTTTTCTTCACGGCTGTAGATCATGGCGTGGGGTTGGTGCGTCAACACTGCCGTTAAAAAATCGCTCACTACTGTTTCCAAACGTTCTGTGACCGAGGTGTCTTGCGCCATCACTCTGTTCAATGATTCATGCGCCAAAGTGATGGCGCGCGAGCAAATTTCTGCCAATAAATCGTTCTTTGAATTGAAATGCGCATAGATGACAGGCTTGGTGACTTGCAGTTCACTGGCGACTTGGTCCAAGGTGGTTTTGCCATAGCCTTGTTTGTAAAACAAGTCGACAGCAGCGGCCACTATCCGTTCGCGTTTGAGGTGAGAAATGGCTTCGCGCATGGCTTCAGGATGGGTCAATATGCTGGTTGTCAATGGTCAAACTTTTTCAAGTGCAGTGGCATGGGCCGCAAAGCCAAACCCGGTGTAACCCTCGGCTGCCACTTTGTGCAAGATGCGGCGATAGCCACGCACGCCGCCCGAGTAAGGCATGAACACGCGTGGCTTGCCTTTGACTTCGGCTCCGTTGTAGTAGGAGTCGGTACTCAAATACAACGTTTCTTTGACGCGTTCGTTGATGTGATGACCCCATTCTTTTTCAGCATCCGGCTGCACTTCAAACACGGCTTGCTTGTTCGCTTTCATGTGCTCGATAAATGCTGCCATCCAATCAATTTGCTCTTCAGTAGACACCAGCACATTGCTGAGCAATGAAGGACTGCCAGGGCCGACAACGATGAACATGTTCGGAAAATCGGAGACGCCCACACCCAAGTGTGTGACCGGACCATCAGCCCATTTTTGTTTCAACGTCATGCCGCCTCTGCCAATGATGTTCGGTTTAAACAAGGAACCGGTGAACACATCAAAGCCGGTGGCAAAAATGACCATGTCGAATGCATGCATTTTTGCGGTGGTGCGAATGCCTTCATGCGTGAATTCCACAATCGGTGATTCACGAAGATCGGCCAATTCCACATTGTCTCGGTTGAAAGCTTGGAAATAACCGCTGTCAACCGATGGACGACGCGCGGCAAACGCATGGTTCTTGGGGAGTAATTTTTCTCGAACCACAGGGTCATTCACCACACTTGCAATCTTTCTGCGTATGAAATCAGCAGCGGTATCGTTGGCTTGCTTGTTCAACAAAATATCGTAGTAAGTCAGCGCAAAACCAAATCCCAAGCGGTTCCAAGCGGCTTCATACGCTTTCTCGCGCTCCTCGGGCGTGACATCCAGCGCCGATGTTTTGTTTGGCATGAACCCCAAGCCGGTGGCCGAATTCCAAGCGCGATCGCGCCGTTCTCTGTAATGGGCTTTGACCTGCGCGTCCTCTTCATCGGTCACTGGCGCGTTGGCAGCCGGGATGCTGTAGTTGGGCGTTCGTTGAAACACGGTGAGATGCTTGGCCAGTTGGGCAATGACCGGGGTCATTTGCATGCCTGAGGAACCTGTACCGATGATGGCCACACGCTTACCCTCATAGGTGACTTCATGTTTCGGCCATTTGCCACTGTGAATGACTTCGCCTGTGTAGTTTGACAAGCCGGGGTAACTGGGCGACTTGGGGGTGGACAACTGGCCCACACACATCAATAAAAACTGTGATTCAAACGTTTTGCCGCCCTCTGTTTCAATCACCCAACGCGCTGAAGCTTCATCGTAAGTGGCATGGGTCATGCGGGTATTGAATTGGATGTCGCGGCGCAAATCAAAACGCTCAGCCACATGGTTGATGTAGCGCAAAATTTCGGGCTGAGTGGCATAGCGTTCGCTCCAGCGCCATTCTTGCTCAAGCTCGGGCGAGAAGCTGTAAGAGTAGTCGTAGCTCTCCACATCGCAGCGCGCACCGGGGTAGCCGTTGTGGTACCACACGCCGCCGACATCCTCGCTGGCTTCAAGCACAGTCACTTTGTAACCCAGGCCTCTGAATTTATACAAAGCACGCAGCCCTGCAAAGCCTGCGCCAATCACCAATACATCTGCTGTTTGCATTTATGAACCTTAAAGCGACAAAATATCACGGGTCTCACGCATGTAGAGAACGCCAGATCCCACATCTTCAACCGTGACCTCGTGTCGCACATAGCGTCGTTCGCGCTTGATGAACTTGTCAATGGCTTTGGCACTGATGCGAACCGTGGCACCGACTGGGATCGGTTCAAAAATTTCAGTGTCATGGAAGGTGTGGATAGAGCCAATTGCAAACGGCTTGGTGTGATCAAACTGCACAGACAACACAAAATGCGACACCAACAGCGGCGGCACGATCGCACCACCAAACGGTGACTCACCCGGGATGTACCAAGTGTTCATGCGCCAGCCCTCGTACCAAGGGTTGTAATCCTCCACCGCATCCGCGTAAAGAATCACCAACTCTGGGGTGATGTGCAGTTCTCTTGACAACACATCTCCCACGTTCACCATGTCCCAATAGGTTTGACAGACTTCATCCAAACTTTTGACAAATTCACGCGTTTGTTGAATCTGGATGTTGGTCATGGGACGCAAACTGTCGGTGCGAATCTCTGTGGTCATGGTGTTCCTTGTGTGTGGGGTGTGGGGTGTGGTGCAGTGGGTTTAAACACCGACATCCACCTCGGTCCAGCCAATGGTTTTGGTTTGACCTTCTTCGTTGGACGCCCAAAACTCAACCTTGAAACGAAAGCCAGCGCCTTTAGGCGTTTTTTCTTTCACGACACCGTGAGTGGTGATGACTTCGTTCGCCAAAGTGGAGGCGACATATTTGCAGACAAAGCGTGCATTCTTGAAAAAATTGGCGCCAAAATAATTCACACACATTTCGGAAATGTAGGCAGAAGACATTTCACCGGTTTGAATGGGAGCTGCCAAACCTGTTTGGTGGGCATACACCGGGTCCCAATGGTTGGGATTAAAGCGACCCCACAGCCGTGAGCCCATGAGTTGTATGGCGGCCTTTTTTTTCACGCCTTCGAGTTCAAAACCAATCGGGGTATCGATGGTGATCAGGCCTTGCCGTTGTGCTGTTTGATAGGGCTGAGTCATGAAAAATCCTTTATGAAGAAATACGGGTGTTCAAGCTGGGACAGACAAGCCTAAAGATTGCATGGCCATGTGGGAGAGTAAAAACTTGCGCGCGCGCCCTGAGGGCGTCACTGGCACATCCTGCGCACTGACAAACAACACATGTTTGGGAACTTTGAAACGTGCCAATCGCTCGGCACACATCGACTGCAACGCTGCAGCTTCGCAAACAGTTTGCTCGCGCAACACCACAAAAGCCACGCCGATTTCACCCATGCGCTCATCTGGCACGGGCACCACATGGGCTTGAAGCACAGCAGGGTGGGACATCAATACATCCTCTGCTTCGGTGGGCATGACAAGCTCACCGCCACAGCGATAGGACTCTTTCAACCGCCCTGCCAAGCTGATGTAATCATCTTCATCCAAGCGGCCCAAGTCACCGGTATGCAGCCATCCATCGCGTGTGAAAGCGGCTGATGTCTCCTGCGGCTTGTTGTAGTAACCGCTGGTCACGCCGGGGCCTTTGGCTTGCAACTCCCCCACTTGACCACGCGCAACCACTTGCCCTGTTTCGGGATCGACCACACGGTAAATCACCAAACGGTTGCCCAATTCGGGATAGCCAGCTGGCCCCACATCACGCAAGCGTCCGTTGGTATGCAGCCAGCGATCTTGGTGGTCAGTGGGCTGTGTGACTGTGCTGGATGCGGTCACCTCGGTCATGCCGTAGCCAGTGGTGATTTCCTGCGGTTGCAAATGCACCAAGATTTGCTGCCATATGCTGGCTGGTGCCCGCCCGCCAGACGACAGCACCGATTGCAAGCTGGGCACAGGATGATGGTGTGTTTTTTGCTCATCAATCAATGCCAAGGTCATGGCAGGGATCAACAAAATGTCCGTGGCTTGGTGGGTGTCAATGGCCTCTAGCGTGGTTTTGGCATCAAATTTGGTTTGCGCAACGATGGCACCACCCACAAACATGCAGGCCAACAAACCTTCGACATAGCCGTAGACATGGTAGAGCGGTAACGAGAACAGGATGCGTCGCGCATCTTCAAAGCCACGGGCCCATGCGCTGCCAAATGCCGTGCGCAACATCATGTCGTGCGTGAGGACCACGCCTTTGGGAAAACCTGTTGTGCCAGAGGTGTAGATGATGTCGCATGTTGCGCCAGGGCCAGGATGCGTCACAGGCGGCAAACCCAAACCTGCACCCAATTGACTGAGCAAAGTGCAATCCTTGAACCATGTGTCTGTGCTGATCTCGCCGGTGGCAAACACAATCACGTTTTTCAATTTGGGAAACACATCGCCACCGCCCTGCCTTTGCCAACCGGGGGCCAATTCATCCAGATAACGCCAATACGGCATGTTTCTGAAACTGTCCATCGTGATCAGCATGACCGCGTCTGACTGTTTAAGCACATAGCCCAGTTCATCGCGCTTGTTTAAAAAATTGATGGGCACAGCCACTGCCCCCACCATGGAGATGGCAAATTTCACGGCCACAAACTCGGGGAAATTGCCCATGAGCAAAGCCACATGGTCGCCTGGCTTGACACCTTTGCTGACCAAGCCTGCGGCCAGTTGCACAGACCATGCATGCATTTGCGCGTAGGTCCAAGCGCGCTGATCGGTGATGACAAACAAGCGATCGGGATGGTCTTGTGCATTCTTCGCCAGCAAGCCATCCAAGGTGAGCGATTGCCAAACAGGAAAACGTCGACGCAGCCCTGCCTGTCTCTCGCCAAGAGAAGGCCAATAGGGTTTGCTGCTGCTGGTTGTCAAAAGAATTCTCTGATAAAGTTACTGACAAGTAAGATTATCTACTTTGCAGAATATTTTGAATCAAGGGTTTTCCCTTGGCGCAGCTGCAAGCCATCAAACTGGCTGTTTTTTTCAACCCTGAAGGATGATGATGAAGATAGATTTTTCCGGTCAAGTGGCCGTGGTGACAGGCGCAGGTGGCGGCATTGGTCGCGCAGTTGCATTGGCCCTGAGTGACATTGGTGCCAAAGTGTTATTGGTTGATTTGGCGCAAGCGGCAGGACTGGAAACAGAGGCTCAGATTCGGCGCAATGGCAATGAAGCTGTGTTTGTGAAAGCCGATGTGAGCGAGCCCAAACAAGTGCAACACTATGTCAACACCGCCATGCAAACTTGGGGACGGATTGACGTCTTCATGAACAACGCCGCTTGGCAAGGCGAAATCCATTCATTGATTGACTACCCCGTCGACGTGTTTGACAAAGTCATGAACATCAATGTGCGGGGCGTGTTCTTGGGCATGAAATATGTGCTGCCCGTCATGCTGGCACAAGGACGCGGCGCCATCGTCAACACCGCCTCTTTGGGGTCTTTTTTGGCAACTCGCAAGCTCGGCCCCTATACCGCCAGCAAACATGCGGTGATGGGACTGACCAAAACTGCCGCATTAGAGGTTGCGCGCAAAGGCATTCGAGTGAACGCGGTCTGCCCTGGCCCTGTGGACACAGACATGTTGCGAGACATTGAAGCATCGCAAGCCAGTGGGTCTGCTGAGCAATTGCGTGCGCAACGCACTGCGTCTATCCCGGATGGAAGGTACGCCGAACCGTCGGAAGTTGCCCATTTGATGGTTTATCTGGCTTCAGATTTATCCAGCCACATCACAGGCCAAGGCATTCAAATCAATGGTGGCAGTCATTATTGAAGGTGTCCTTAGAATGCACATTTAAACCGAGGCTTTGTGATGTGTATGACCACCTGCTTTCGTCAAATACTTGCTGTTGGTTTGACCTTGGGTTTGCAATGCTCGGCAAATGCACAAACAACAGAAGACCCCAAAGCAGACTTTAAATTTTGCATGAGAACCTGTGTTTCAAATTCATGTTCGGGACCGGCATCAGTTGTTGAGAAAAATTGCACACGCAAGTGCTCGACAGACGCGAACACCTCTTCATTTCTAGCAGCCCAAACTTTGGCTGCAGCTGAGATGACACAGGTGACCATGTGCGATATTCGAGGGCACGTCCACAGCAAAGCCATCACATGCAACTTCACACAGACACCAAACTCAGAGTGAGCATCGACACCGCAGACATGCCGTGGGTGCCCTCGCCTGTGAGCGGCATTGATCGAATCATGCTTGAACGTGATGGCGACGAAATTGCGCGAGCAACCAGTTTGGTTCGCTATGCACCGCACGCCCGCTTCAGCCCTCACCAGCATGAACTGGGCGAAGAATTTCTGGTTCTCGAGGGGGTGTTTCAAGATGAGTTGGGTCAATACCCTGCTGGCACCTACGTCAAGAATCCACCGGGTTCTGGCCACACGCCATTCACAGAAACGGGCTGTACGCTGTTTGTCAAACTCCGGTATTTGGATCCGGCAGACGATGAGCGGGTGGTCATCCACACCCCATCGGCCCAGTGGCACCAAGGCATGGTGCCAGGTCTGACCGTGATGCCCCTGTCAAGCGCTGGGACGACCCACACAGCCTTGGTTCGCTGGGCGCCGGGCACCTACTTCAACCCACACAGGCATTTCGGTGGTGAAGAAATATTTGTGGTTGATGGCGTTTTTGAGGACGAACATGGACGCTACCCGAAAGGGTTTTGGTTGCGTAGCCCACACATGAGCATGCACAAACCATTCAGCGTCGAAGGTTGCACCATCTTGGTCAAAACGGGACATTTGTCAACCCATTGAGCAGCAAAACTGGCCGCAGAGTTATCCAACCGCGTCACAGGCCAGGGTATTCACATCCGTAAAGCCGGTCACTGCTGAAACAGTCATTCCCTGTTTTGCTGCTTATTTTTTCGGAAATCCCAGGGCGGCGTTGCTTGGGCATCCGACCACAACCCCAAATTCTGGCGCTTGGCGGCGCTTTCGCTGGCACTGTAGGCATCACGGTCTTCCATCGACTGCTCTTCTTGGTATTTTTTGTAATGCCACGCCAGACCAGTTTTGATTTGCTGATGACAGATGTCTTGGTTGCCCAGAAGGACTTTGCCCACAATCCGCCCGTACTTGTCCTTCTTGGTAAAAACAACCTCGACAGTTTTGCCATGGACCAAAGCATGAAGCGCCTGCTTGGATTTATCGCCAAAGGCTTGCGCTTTTTCTGGCGCGTCAATGCCCTGCAATCTGATTTTGTGCTGTTTGTGGTTTTGATCAAGCACCGTGATGGTGTCGCCATCGGCAACGGACACAACCTTGCCCTGAAGCGGCACGGTTGCGCTGGCATTGCAAACAGCCAAATTCAGTAATATTGAGAATATTGGCAAATAAATCTTCATACATTGAGTTTGCCATAGTAATTGTTATTTTTATCATATTTCCCTTTGTGATGAAGGCGGAAAAATGAAGCCCGTGCCTGCGAAAAGGCAAAAATCAACGCCAATCCATGGTTTTGTGGCGAAACAGCAGGTCACTTGCCGTTCGAATAACATGGCAGTGGCATCGGGCCTATTGAAAATCGGCAATCTCAAATTGGAATCAGGCGCGTCATGAAAACATTACTTTTGGCGTTGATGGCTGTGGCACACGGTTTTGTCGTCTCGGCACAAACCATGGACACTGTGTCAAAAGTCAGCGCAACAGGTGAGATCACTCTGGGCGTGCGCGACTCATCTGGGGCACTTTCATACACTTTGGGCTCGGGCAAATACGTCGGCTATCACATCGACATCTGCCAGCGCATCATCACCAACCTTGAAAAACAGCTTGGTAAAAAACTGACCACCAAGTACATCTCGGTCACTTCACAAAACCGCGTGCCTCTTGTCCAAAATGGCACGGTAGACATTGAATGCGGCTCGACCACCAACAACGAGGCGCGGCAAAAGCAAGTCGCATTCGCTTTCACCACTTATGTCGAAGAAGTGCGTATTGCCACCAAAGTCAATTCAGGTATTTCAGGCGTCGCTCAACTCAATGGACGCAACATTGCCACCACGACTGGCACCACTTCTGTTCAATGGTTGCGCAAACACGAACGCGCAAGCGGAGTGGACTTCAAGGAAATTTTTGGCAAAGACCATGCTGACAGTTTTTTGTTGCTGGAATCAGGGCGCGCTGATGCATTCGTCATGGACAGCCAAATCTTGGCAGGCTTGATCGCCAACGCCAAATCCCCCAACGACTTCAAGGTGGTGGGCGAAGTGCTCAGCGTTGAACCGATCGCGATCATGATGCGAAAGGACGATCCGGGAATCAAAAAACTGGCCAACAGCACCATTGAAGAAATGGTCAAGTCAGGTGACCTTGCCAAAGCCTATGACAAATGGTTCAACCAACCGATTCCCCCGAAAAATACCCGATTGAACCTGCCTGTCAGTGACTCCACCAAACAGGCTTGGAGCCACTTGAACGACAAGCCGCTAGAAACCTACGCCAAGAAATAAGGGCAACACTTCTCATGTCACTGGATTGGCGTTTTTTATTGGAAGACGACGGCAGTGGCCGCACCTACCTTGAATGGATGCTGAACGCTTGGGGATGGACACTCAGCGTCGCGGTGTGCGCATGGGTGGTGGCCATGTTGTTTGGTTGCAGCGTCGGCGTTGTGCGAACCCTTCCCCACAACAAGCGCCTGAATATCCTGTTCATTCACCTCTCCTCTTGCTGGGTTGAGTTGTTCAGAAACATTCCCCTGCTGGTTCAAATCTTCATTTGGTATTTTGTGTTGCCCAAGGTTTTTCCCGCCATGCAAGCCCTCCCCGGTTTCTTACTGGTGGTTTTGGGACTTGGCTTCTTTTCGTCTGCCCGGATTGCGGAAATGATGCGCGCGGGGATTCAGGCCATGCCTCGTGGTCAACGTGATGCAGCCATGGCCTTGGGGTTCACTGCCTGGCAGACTTATCGATACGTTTTACTGCCTATTGCTTTCAGAACCATGTGGCCACCACTGACCAGTGAAACCATGAATTTGCTCAAAAATTCTTCGGTTGCATTTGCCATTTCAATCACCGAACTCACCATGTATGCCATGCAAGTTCAAGAAGAAACCTCGCGCGGCATGGAGGTGTATTTGGCTGTGACCGGGCTCTACACGTTGTCTGCGTTTGGCGTTAACCGGCTGATGGTTTACTTTGAGAAAAAAATACAACTGCCAGACCATCCCAAGCATGCGAACACATACAGCGTGCAATGAACATGGTTGCGTTTGATTTTTCATTCATGGCGTCAGATATTTTTTCCAAATTCATTTGGAAGGGTTTGGTGTTCAGCCTGCAGTTGACTGTCGTCGCTGCCGCAGGGGGTTTGTTCTTGGGAACATGGCTGGCGATGATGCGACTGTCAGGAAAGCCATGGCTTGAATGGCCTGCTGCCGTCTACGTCAATGGGATGCGGTCCATTCCGTTGGTCATGGTTATCTTGTGGTTTTTTCTGTTGATTCCATTTTTGATTGGCAAGTCCATCGGTGCTGAATTGTCTGCATTCATTACTTTCATCGCTTTTGAAGCCGCTTACTTCAGTGAAATCATCCGGGCAGGTATTCAATCGATTTCAAAAGGTCAGGTCCACGCCGGTCAAGCCCTTGGTTTCACGTACAGCCAAAACATGCGCTTGGTGGTTTTGCCGCAAGCATTTCGCCACATGATTCCCGTGCTGTTGACCCAAACCATCATCTTGTTCCAAGACACGTCCTTGGTGTATGCCATTGGCGCCTATGATTTGTTCAAGGGGTTTGAGACCGCGGGAAAACTTTACGGCCGGGTTGAAGAAACTTACCTCATCGCCGCATTGGTTTATTTGATTTTGTGCCTGACACTGTCAGCCAGCATCAGGCAACTTCAAAAAAGATTGTCTATTGTTCACTGATACCGTGGCTGTTATGAGTTGGAGCTGATTTGTGATCGAGTTAAACAATGTTTCAAAATGGTACGGGCCGGTGCAAGTGCTCGACAACTGTTCCACCCGCATCAACCAAGGTGAAGTGGTGGTGGTTTGCGGGCCGTCAGGTTCGGGCAAGTCCACCCTGATCAAGGTCATCAATGGCTTAGAGCCCTTTCAAAAAGGCGAGGTGATGGTCGACGGCATCCGTGTGAATGACCCGACAACCGATTTGCCCAAACTGCGCAGCCGGGTGGGCATGGTGTTTCAACATTTTGAGCTGTTTCCGCATTTGTCGGTCACTGAAAACCTGACCATCGCACAAGAAAAAGTATTGGGTCGGCGCAAAGAGGCAGCGACGGCACAGGCCTTGAAATACCTGGAACGTGTGGGTTTGATCGCCCACAAAAACAAACACCCTGGTCAACTCTCTGGCGGACAGCAGCAACGTGTTGCGATTGCCAGGGCTTTGTGCATGGACCCGATTGTCATGTTGTTCGATGAGCCCACCTCTGCCCTGGACCCTGAAATGGTGGGTGAAGTCTTGGATGTGATGGTGGACTTGGCCAACGAAGGCATGACCATGATGTGCGTGACCCATGAAATGGGATTTGCCCGTCAAGTCGGCAGCCGCGTCATCTTCATGGACACGGGTGGGAAAATTTTGGAGGATTGCAGCAAAGATGAATTCTTCGGGCATCCTGAAAACCGACAAGAGCGAACCAAAGAATTTTTGAGAAAGATATTGTTGTTCTAAACAAAGATTCCCGCCTAACCGATGTCCTTCCATTCGATCGCATGAAATCAGCCAAGCCCTCCTTCAAAGGCAATAAACAAAGCCTTCCTAGCAAGCCTTGCCAAACATGCGGACGCGACATGACTTGGCGCAAGTCTTGGGCGAAAAACTGGGAACAGGTTTTGTATTGCTCTGAAGCCTGTCGTCAAAACAAGTCAAAGCAAACCGCCCCATGAGTTACAGCTTGGTATGGTTTAAGCGTGATCTGCGCTGGCACGATCATCTGGCATTGGCGCAAGCAAGCCAACAAGGTCCGATCCGGTGCATTTACATGGTGGAGCCTGAGCTTTGGTTGCAACCCGATACAGCATTGCAACACTTCGAATTCATCCGCGAATCCATCCAAGACTTGGACAACCACTTTCGTTCACACGGGGGCGGCGTAGAAATTCACCACGGCAATGCAGACCAAGTTCTGAGTGACATTTGGCGTGAAGCCCCGTTCTCTAGACTGTATTCACACGAAGAGACAGGCAATGGTTTTACCTATGCTCGTGATCTGCAAGTGGCTCAATGGTGTCAAGCGCACGGCGTGGCGTGGCATGAATACCCTCAATTTGGTGTGGTAAGGCGATTGAAAAACCGCAATCTTTGGAAGAACGCCTGGGAAGACCACATGGCCTTGCCGATTCAACCGATCAACGCTTTGCAATTTTGGCGCTCACCATTGGGTGAAAAGATGGAGATGCATGCGCCTGCCCATCTGCAACACAACCCGCCACTCAGGCAAACAGGTGGTCGCCACCGCGCATTGAACACGTTGCACAGTTTTTTACATGCCAGAAGCATTGGCTACCGGGGAGGCATTTCTTCACCGCTGTCCGCGCCCGATGCGTGCTCTAGGCTATCGGCTTACTTGTCCTATGGCTGTATCAGCATGCGTGAAACCGTGCAACAAACCAGAGCGCATCTGGCGCAACTGCCTGACCCAGCCGTTCGCCATCGGGGTGGGTTGACGGCATTCATCAGTCGGCTTTATTGGCATTGTCATTTCATTCAAAAACTGGAGAGTGAACCTGCGATTGAATGGCGCAACATGCACCGTGGCTACGACGACTTGCGCGAACAAGCATTCAACCCGGTTTACTTTGAAGCGCTGAAAGAAGCACGCACCGGTTGGCCGATGGTGGACGCCTGTGTCAGCATGTTGAGAGAAACAGGCTGGTTGAACTTTCGCATGCGCGGCATGTTGGTGTCCGTGGCCGCTTACCCGCTTTGGTTGCACTGGCGACCCGTGGGTGAATGGTTGGCCACCCAATTCCTCGACTATGAACCAGGAATTCATTGGAGCCAAATGCAAATGCAATCAGGCACCACAGGCATCAACACCACGCGTGTCTATAACCCCATCAAGCAAGCGCAAGACCACGACCCCCATGGGAAATTTGTCAGGCGGTGGCTGCCACGCATGCGCGCAGTCCCTGACACTTGGTTATTTGAGCCTTGGAACATGCCCGGTCACTCACATTCCAAACCAGAACCTGGCATGGAAATGGTTGAACCGGTCACTGACTTGGCGCTGGCCACCAAAGAGGCCAAGCATCGCCTTCATGCGCGCCGTGGCACCGATGAAGTCAAGGCGGGCAAGAAAGCAGTGATTGACAAACACGCGTCGCGAAAACCTGCACCGCGCAAGCGGGCAATCAAAGCCAAACAACCCACCCATGACTCCCAGCTTGGGTTTGACTTTTAGGGCAACCCCGTAGCGACCTGCGACATGGCGTGGGTCAAAATATCGCTCATGACTTCTCCGATCAATCATTTACCCGTGCTGGTTGGCCGTGCGCTGAAATCCACGGTATTGATCATGGGTGACTTGGGCTCGATGGGCTCGGATGTCCTCAAAGCCCATGATGTGCATGACATTGACATGGAAGGTTGGTACCCCGCCAAACTGAGGCAAGAAATCCATGAGGCCGCATACAAGCGTTTTGGCTCTGCAGCACTGTTGAATTTTGGTTTTTCAATGGGTGATCACTATTCACAGGCCTTGATCACAGCGGCTCTGGATGAATACGAATCCTTGATGGCGAATGCGCCAACACACACCCAAGGTTTGGATTGGTTTGTGAAACATTTCACGAACGCCTACCACGAAGCAACGAAAGCTTCGCAATCCTCCAAGTTGGTGGACTATGGTTTTTACTCCAAACAAACTGGGTCGATGCGGTATGAATTCAATGCTGTCTCCACGCTGCTGCCGCATCACCAAGCATTCAGCGAGGGCATCATTCGTGGTTATCTGGTGCGCTTCATTTCGCACCATTGGGATTTTGAATTGACCTTTCACCCCGAAAGAACACAGACAGACCCTTGTCACAGTTCTTTTTTCTGGACATGCGAGTTCAAGCCCCAATCAGGCATGGCGGCATCCGCCGAAGAATTAACCGCAGCATACCGACTGCAAATCAAAGAGATTTTGTTCAAGAAGGTTTTGGACGAATCCAATACGGCACTCGCCACGGTCATGTCATCTGTTCGTTACGCGCGATTGATCCAGCAAGCACAATTGCCACAAGCCCTGCACATTCGAAACAAACTCAAAGACTTTGCGGTTGAATGGCATCCCAGAGACACCATTGGGGGAGATTTTTGGTGGTCTCATTACCACTCCCCTACCCAATCCTTGGTGATTGCGTTGATTGATTGCACTGGACATGGCGTGCCTGGCGCCATGTTGTCTGTCTTGGTCAATTCACAGCTAGACAAAATTTTCACGACCGACCCCACCCTGAATTTGTCTGACGCTGTCGAACAACTTGATCAACTGGTTCGCAAAAGTTTGCGCCAAGATTTCAATGACAGCGAAAGCGACGATGGTTGTGACGCAGCGTTGATTCGACTGCACCTGTCCACCCGCACCATGGAATATGTCGGCGCCAAAATCAATTTGTATGAGTTGAAGGCCCAAGGCGATATTGAACTGCACAAAGCAGATCGCATCAGTCTGGGCTACCGTGATGCACCGCGCCATCCACCCGTTACCCGTTCGTGGCAAGTGACCCACGGCAGTCGATTCGTGTTGGTGACAGATGGTGTGACCGATCAACTGGGCGGTCACGACTGCACACCCGTGGCGTTTGGCTACAAAAGACTGTTGAATGCGTTGACAACATCAGCCAAAGCAGACGCCACACAAACCGCGCACGGCCTGCTTCAAGCGGTCACTCTTTGGCAAGGCGCTCAAACCCGGCGCGATGACTTGACCATCATCGCGCTGGATGTATGAGCATCCACGTTTACAACTCAAGCCTCTGAGAATTCAGCCACCTCTTGCGTGATGAGGGGTGAACGGATCAAGTGATCGAACGCACTGAGTGATGCTTTGGCACCCTCGCCTGCAGCGATCACGATTTGTTTGTAAGGGACGGTGGTGGCGTCGCCCGCTGCAAACACGCCGGGTATGTTGGTGTGGCATTTGTCGTCCACGACAATTTCCCCGAACCTGCTCAATTCCAAGGTGTCTTTCAAAAACTCGGTGTTGGGCACCAAACCAATTTGAACAAACACGCCCTCTAAGGGAACCGATATTTCCTCCAGTGATTGGCGGTCTTTGAAACGCAAGCCATTCACACGCTTGCCATCACCCGTGATTTCAGTGGTTTGTGCACTGACAATGATTTCAACATTGGGCAAACTTTTGAGTTTGCTCACCAACACCGCATCCGCCTTCAATGCGTCTGCATATTCAATCAGTGTGACATGCGCGACCACGCCAGCCAAATCAATGGCGGCTTCGACCCCAGAATTTCCGCCCCCAATGACCGCCACGCGCTTGCCTTTGAACAAAGGACCATCGCAATGCGGGCAGTACGCCACGCCTTTGTTTTTGTAAGTTTGCTCGCCCGGCACATTCACATTGCGCCATCTGGCACCGGTCGACAAAATCACACTGCGAGCTTTTAAAACACCGCCATTTTCTGTGTGCACTTGGATGTATTCACCCGCGCGTTCGGCAGGTACCAATTTTTCGACCCGCTGAAGGTTCATGATGTCCACTTCATACTGACGGACTTGCGCCTCCATGGCGGCTGCAAATTTGGGGCCATCCGTCTCCAAAACCGAAATGTAGTTTTCAATGCCCATCGTGTCGTTGACTTGTCCGCCAAAACGCTCAGCCACCACACCGACTCTGATGCCTTTTCGCGCGGCATACACCGCGGCAGCTGCACCGGCAGGACCGCCGCCCACCACCAACACATCAAAGGCTTCTTTCTCAGTCAATTTGACCGCTTCACGCGCCGCTGCATTCACATCGAGTTTGCCCACCATTTCCTCTAAAGACATGCGACCCGAACCGAATACTTGATCGTTCATGAACACCATGGGCACGGCCATCACTTGCCTGTTTTCAACCTCTGCTTGGTTCAAAGCCCCATCAATGACCGTGGTTTCAATCTTGGGATTGAACACCGCCATCAAGGTGGCCGCTTGCACGACATCCGGGCAGTTGTGGCATGACAAGGACATGTAGACCTCGAACTTTAAATTCGTGTCAATGTGTTTGATTTGTTCCAACACAGCGGGTTCTACCTTTGGCGGATGACCGCCAGTCCAAAGCAAAGCCAACACCAATGAGGTGAATTCATGGCCCATGGGAATGGCAGCGAAGCGAACGCCTCGTGACTCACCCTCTTTGGCAACCATGAAAGAAGGTTTGCGGGCATCGTTTCCAGTGGTGTCGACACTGACTTTGTCAGACAGCGCGGCAATGTCCCTCAACAGTTGGTGCAATTCTTGGCTCTTGTCGCTTTCATCCAGCGAGGCCACCAAGCGGATGGGATGACGCAGGTTTTGCAAATAACTTTGCAATTGGGATTTCAATGAATCATCAAGCATGGCAATTCTTTCAAAGGCTTCAAAGGTTGGGAGTGTGGCAACAGCGGTTGCAGTGTGTGCAGGCTTTCCGACCAAAGGGGCGCGAACAGCACCCCCTTGAGCAGACCAACTGCTTAGATCTTGCCGACCAAATCCAGTGACGGCGTCAATGTTTTGGCGCCTTCGTTCCATTTGGCAGGGCAAACTTGACCCGGGTTGTTAGCGACATATTGAGCTGCTTTGAGCTTGCGCAATGTTTCTTTGACGTCGCGTGCGATGGCGTTGTCGTGAACTTCCATGGTCTTGATGACGCCTTCAGGGTTGATGATGAACGTGCCGCGCAAGGCCAGGCCTTCTTCTTCAATGTGCACGCCGAATGCGCGAGTCATTTGGTGTGTGGGGTCGCCGATCAAAGGGAACTTGGCTTTGCCAACCGCAGGCGATGTCTCATGCCACACCTTGTGCGCAAAATGTGTATCGGTGGTCACGATGTAAACCTCTGCACCTGCTTTTTGGAATTCTGCATAGTTGTCAGCTGCGTCTTCGACCTCTGTGGGGCAATTGAAAGTGAAAGCGGCTGGCATGAAAATCAAAACAGACCACTCTCCTTTGAATGTTTCGTTCGAAACTTGAACAAACTTGCCGTTGTGGAAGGCTTGGGCTTTGAATGGCTGGACTTGCGTGTTGATGAGAGACATGGTGGATTCCTCTTTTGGTTGAATAAAACTATCGAATGAGTTGAACTCATTGAGAGGAATCATAACCAGGTTTCGGGTTTACCCTGATTGTTTGTGTCAATGACAGAGATTGAAAGGCTCTAAGAGCCCCGTCAACCCAGACCTCCTATGATGCGGCGTGATGCCGACTCAATAACGGGTCAGCCCAGCGCCTATGGACCACCCCCCCCTGCTTGAGGATGTACATGACTGAAGATGAACGTTGCTGTGGAACCGGAACCTGCATCATCAACGACCAAGGCGTCTGCTGGTGTGGTCAAGTGTGGGACGGTGAAAAAATGTGCAGGCCCCAGTCATCGGTGACGCCATCCCCACAAGAATTGATGCCCTCTGAACAGTCGCCGTCTGCCAAGGACTGAGAAACATCCCGGCCATGCAGAACAAATCTGCGGATGTATTGGTTCTGGGCGCAGGCATTGTGGGACTGAGCTTGGCGTTGAAGTTACAAGAACGTGACAGACACGTGCTGCTGGTTGACCGAGCCTTGCCGGGTGCGGCAACCAGCTTTGGTAACGCAGGATTGATTGAGCGCAGCACAGTCTTTCCCTATGCATTTCCCCGTGACCTCAAAACCTTGCTGGCATATGCACTGGGGCGACGTCACGCCGCACATTACCACTGGCATGCCATGCCTTCACTGCTGCCTTGGATGTGGCGCTATTGGAAGTATTCTTCACCAGCACTTTATCCACGCGCCATAGCAGGTGCGCTGCCCTTGATCGAGCACAGTTGGAGCGAACACCTGCCCCTGATCAACGCGGCGGGTGCCCAGGGCTTGGTGAACGAGCGCGGGTGGATCAAAGTGTTTCGAACCGCCGAAAACGCAAGTCAACACCTGGACATGGCTGCCCAAAGCAGCGCCTTCGGCGTCACAGCGAACCCATTGTCAGCGGCAGAACTTTTGGCGAAAGAGCCTGCACTCAAACCCGGCTTGCTCGGTGGCGTGCATTACCCCCACGTGCGACAAATTCAAGATCCGCAGGCACTCTCAAACGCCTACTTGGCTTTGTTCCTTCAACGCGGTGGTCAATTTGTGCATGGGGATGCATGCACATTGCAGCCCGAGGCGAAAGCTTGGTCTGCGCAAACTGAACGGGGGCGTTTGCACGCCACCCATGCCGTGCTGGCGTTGGGCCCGTGGGGTGAGGACATCGCCCGAAATTTGGGATACCGCTTGCCCATGGGACGCAAGCGTGGCTATCACATGCACTTTCAAACCATGGCGACAACGCTTGAGCACACGGTTGTTGATGTGGACCACGGCTATGCAATCGCGCCCATGCAAACTGGCTTACGCTTGACCACAGGCGCCGAATTTGCACTGCGTGATGCGCCTGCCACACCTGTTCAGCTGCAACGCATCGAGCCAATTGCAAGAGGCTTGACGCATTTGGGTCAGCGAATGGATGCCAACCCTTGGCTAGGGTCGCGCCCTTGTACCCCAGACATGTTGCCTTTGATAGGTTCAGCGCCCAATCACACTGGCTTGTGGTTTAGCTTTGGCCACGCTCACCACGGACTGACACAAGCGGCCTCCAGCGGCCGATTACTGGCTGAATTGATATGCGGGCAGACCGCTTACATCGATCCGACGCCATACAAAATGCAAAGATTTGTTTGACAGGTACACACCCTATTGAGTCACAGGCGGTGGTACACGTGTTGCTTGCCAAGACACCATTTTCAAAACGCCATCTTTTTGATGCCACACACTGTGATAGCGCAGTTGAAGAGTGAGGTGGTTTTGTTTGATTCGAACCACATACTTGCCTGAGCCGGTCAAAATGGCAGTGCACCCAAATACACGCACACTGTCGTTCATGTGATCGATGCTTTCATAGACCGTGTCACCTTTTTGGATGGCATCCAGGTAGGACGTTTTGTCATCTACCACCGCGCTGTTTCGGATGTACACCAGCTCTTCGGCCAACAGTTGGTTCAGGGTGGCCGTGTCTTTTTGAATTTGCGATTGAAGCCGCAGATTTTCTGCCTGCAACACATCGTCAACTGAGAAAGCGCCACAGGTATCTGCATAACTCATCTGACACAACCACAATCCAGTCAAACACACAACACATTGACGAATTAAAAACTTCATGGTTTTTCCTTTTGATGAACTGCGCGATACCAAGGAGGTTGTCATTTTTTCACGGCCGATCTTATGGCTTTTTACCTGCCAACGACCAAGGCCCAAATCTCACGCTTTGTGCGATCATGATGGGGTCAAAAAGCCCTGGTCATCATCCATCCTTTTTGGCCTGCACGTGCATGCAGCCAAATGGATTCATCAAGGTGACAGCGTTCAGTCAAGGGCTGAATTTTTCAAGGAATGTCAATGAGCACGCTTTCAATGCCACCCCATGCTGAGGACAACCCCAAAGTCAAAGCCGTATTTGATGACATCAGACAAACCCGTCAAACTGATTTCATCAACAACATGTGGCTGTATTTGGCGTTCGATCCTGATTTACTTGAAAGCACTTGGCGCGAAGTCAAAGCCGTCATGGCATCACCATCGGCACTCGATCCCTTGACGAAAGAAATGATTTACATCGCTGTGTCTGTGGCCAATGCATGCAGTTACTGCGTTCATTCACACACTGCTGCGGCCAAACACAAAGGGATGTCGGATGCACAGTACGCCGATTTGCTGCGCGTGATCGCTCTGGCTGGGAAGACCAATCAATTGGCCACCGCCATGCAACTTCCCGTGGATCCCGTTTTCAACAAGAACTGATTCACTTATTTGTCCCACAGTTGTTTCACCACGTACGCTGATCCTCTGTGGCTGAGGTGATCATCATCCATGTAAAACAAGACATCGTTTTTTGAACCCCAGCACCATTCGTCATCACACAAAGCCTGAGCCAAATCGATGACTTTGACCTCGGGTCGCTCTGACAGTATGCGATTGACGCCAGCCCTGTGCGTGTGGGTTCGGTTTAAGAAATCAGATTTACGCACAGCACAAGTCTTCATCACCTGCTGGGTCAAAGAGATGGGCCGAAAAGTAAAACAGCTGCGGATATCGAATCCCAATTCGGGGACATCATGCAAAAAAGTCACTTGTTTATGGGCAGCAAGCAAGGCATCCAACGTGGTTGCCAAGCCCTTCATGAACACCTCTTCGTTGCTTCGAAGGCCTTGTTTTTCACCATCAAAGTACAACACCCAGGTGCCGAATTGTGCCGACTCGATTTCGCCAAAACCCGCTCCGGTGGTGTACATGGGGCCCCTGCTGGTCAATATCACGTCTTTGACCGCCGGGTCATTGATCACGCGCCGAATGGCTTGTGAACCTTTTGTCAAACAGTTTCTGGTGTCACCACCCAGGTCCTGAATGACCACATCCAATAGCGGCGGGCAACCATCGCTGCCACCATAAAGACCGATGTCTTGGCCCTTGGCTTTGAACCGCTGCACCAACCCGCTGTAAATGGTCAATGCGTGGCTGTCTCCCATGACCACGGTTGAGGGATTCGGTCCGCTGGACAAGCAACGCGGCCCTTCATTGCTCGCATCAGCACAATACCAATCTTGACTGGACGGCAAATCGAAAACCAAGTCAGCGGTTTGTGCTTGAATCAATTGGTGGGAAAACCTTGACTTGAATCCATCCGCCCCATAAGTGATGAGGCCAAGGCTGGCGGTGATCAGCAGCAAAGCAATCAGCACATGGGTTTTAGACCTCAGGTTTTTTCCAAAACGCACAGGTCGCTCAAGAAAGTAATAGGTGAGCACAGACAAGACCAGTGCAATTGCAATGCATGCCATCCGCACGTGAGCGCTTGGTTGCGCTTGGGTCAGGATGTTGGCAAATGACAAAAGCGGCCAATGCCACAAATACAAAGGGTAGCTGATCAAACCCACACCCACCAGCATGGGATTTGAAAGAACCCGTTGGTTCAACCAAGATTGACTTCCCGCAGCCATGATCAACAACGTGCCCATGACAGGCAGCAGTGCCAAGCCGCCTGGGAAATGCTGGTGCCGGTCAATGAAGAACACGCCCAAAAACAACAGCAGCATGCCCAGCAATGGCAGTCCGTGCTTGATCAACGTGTATTTGTTGCACTGTGACCTGATGCGAATGATTGATGTCACATTCGATTGTGCAAACAAGGCCAACAAACTCCCCGCCAGCAGTTCCCACATGCGGGTGAATGGCAAAAAGAATGTGGCTGATGCAAATTGTTCAACCAACGCCAAATTCAAACCCAAAGAACAAGCCAATAAGATGGCTGTCAGCCAAATGGCATTGAATTTGTGTTTGACCATCCAACAGAGCAACACAGGCCAAAAAACATAGTATTGCGCCTCTATTCCAAGGCTCCAAAGATGCAGCAATGGTTTTGACTCTGCGGCGAAATCAAAATAACCGCTTTCCCCCCACAAGACCCAATTGGCGACAAAGATGCCCGAAGCTGATACATGTTTGCCTAGCCGTGTGTATTCATCTGAAAGCAAGGCGAACCATCCAAATGCTTGACATGACAGCAAAACCAAAATGAGTGCCGGGAACAATCGCCTCACCCTGCTTGCATAAAAAGCACTGAGGCGGAAATCGGTTTGGTTTAGGCCGTTGAGTATCAGGTTGGCTATCAGAAAGCCTGAAATCACAAAAAAAATGTCTACGCCAATGAAGCCGCCAGCCAGCCATTCAGGAAAGGCATGAAAAGCAATGACTGACAACACCGCCAGTGCGCGCAGCCCGTCTATGTCAGGACGGTAATTCTTGGCTGATAAAGCATGCATGAACAACAGAGTATGGGGGCTAGGCGATGTTGCACCAGCTGCTTGAATGAATCACCTGGCGCATCTTAAGCACAATCGAAAATGATCATTCTGATTGGGTCATGCAATGGCGCAAGCTGGACCTGTGAATACAGACCAGAGAATTTAACAGGGGGTGGTGCGTGGTGAGGGTTTCGAACCCCCGACCCCCCGCCGTGTGAAGGTGCCGCCTTGGGCTTGTCATGCCAAATAAATTCCTTACAATAGGGTAAGGAAAAGGAGTATTGATGGCTACTGCAACTCTCACCTCAAAAGGGCAAATCACCATTCCCATCGCGGTGCGCAATGAACTTCAACTGGCGTCCGGGGACCGGGTGGAGTTTGTGCAAATAGCGCCTGGCCGCTATGAAATGATTGCAAACACAGCTGATGTCACAGATCTCAAAGGTATGTTTGGTGTCGTAAAAAAATCCGTATCAATTGAATCCATGAACCAAGCGATTGCCAAGCGTGGAGCATCCGCTAAATGACAGGCTTGGACACAAATATCCTGGTGCGATACATCATGCAAGACGACACCAAACAGTCGCCTAAGGCCAACCGCTTGATTGAATCCTTGGACGCTGACAACCTGGGATTCATATCTACAGTGAGCGTGATTGAACTTTTCTGGGTGTTAAGCAGTTGCTACGAACTCAGTAATGCACAAGTCACTCAAGCTCTTGAGACCATGCTGAGAGCTAAATCTTTTGTGATTGAACGTCCAGAACAAGTAGCCAAAGCGATCAGCATGTTCAAAGGCGGAAAGACAGATTTCGCTGATTGTTTGATTCAATGCAGTGCAAAGGAAGCGGGCTGTACAGAAACCATGACATTTGATGTGAGTGCTGCAAAGTACGCAGGTATGACTCTGGTGCAGTGAGCACGCCGCGTTGATAACTGCTGGCGCTGCAATGGCCTATCAAGTTGTGTATCGAGCATGAATCACCCATTGATTCGGTAAATTGAATCCCGGTGTCAACAAGGCTTTGCCAAGCTCTAAGGGGGCGAAGGGTTCGCAATAGGCTTCAAGCTCTGGACCGGCCGCTGTGTGAACAGGCGCGTTCCCCTAAAGCCAAACCAAGTTCACCGTCAGTGAAGTAGGCAGTGAAAATACTGGGCGGAGAATTTAACAGGGGGTGGTGCGTGGTGAGGGTTTCGAACCCCCGACCCCCGCCGTGTGAAGGCGATGCTCTACCACTGAGCTAACCACGCAATAAAAACGAAAGCGATATTTTGACACAAATACATGGGCGCAAATTGGGCTGTTCAAGCCGGTGAAGTTTGACGCCACAAGGTTTTACCTCCGCTGGCTTTGTCAATGTCATCCAACAATTTCTCATGCGCTCTCATTTCTTCAGCGCTGGCGCGAATGACCGGCAACGGCAAAGCGCTGTAGTCCATCCGCGTTTGCGCGATGCCATCCGGCCCTTGCTCTTCACCGTCAATCAATAAGGCATCCTGTCCGCGAGTCAAGTGGATGTACACATCCGCCAGTAATTCGGCGTCAAGCAAACCACCATGAAACTTGCGGGCCGCGTTGCTGACCCCCAATCGCTCGCACAAAGCATCCAAAGAATTTCGTTTGCCAGGGTACAGCTCTTTGGCCATGGCCAAGGTATCAAGCACGTTTTTGACTTGCGCCTTGAAAGCGGGCTTGCCAATGCGGGTCAGTTCTGCGTTCAAAAACCCAACGTCAAACGGTGCGTTATGGATGATGATTTCTGCGTCTTTCACAAAAGCCAAAAACTCACCCACCACCGTTGAAAACAAGGGCTTGTCTTGCAAAAATTCATTGCTGATGCCGTGTACTTTGATGGCATCTTCGTGGATGTCGCGCTCTGGATTGAGATAACAGTGAAACGTATTGCCTGTCAGTTTGCGGTGGAGCAATTCGACACAGCCGATCTCAATGATGCGGTCCCCTGCTTCGGGTGACAAACCTGTGGTCTCGGTGTCCAGAACAATTTGGCGCATGGTGTCAGTGGTTTTCTTTGGCGTGGTTGATGGTGTAGCGAGGAATTTCAATCACCAAATCTTGCTTGGCCACCAAGGCTTGACAACCCAAACGAGAGTTCGGCGCCAAGCCCCATGCTTTGTCCAACAAATCTTCTTCCTCTTCTTGGGCTTCATTCAGACTGGCAAAGCCTTCTCGCACGATGACATGACAAGTCGTGCAAGCGCAACTCATGTCGCAAGCGTGTTCAATGTCAATGCCGTTGTCTAACAGGGCTTCACAGATGCTGTTACCCGGCAAGGTTTGAATCACCGCGCCTTGCGGGCAAAGTTCAACGTGCGGCAGGATTTTGAGGGTGGTCATCACATGGCTCCAATGTGTTTGCCCGACAAGGCTTTGCGAATACCGTCGTTCATTCTGGCTGCAGCAAACGCCTCGGTACCCTTGGCCAGGGCTTGCGTGGCTTCTTCTATCAACGCAGCCGTTTCCAACTGCTTGGCTGTCAATACATTAGCCATCAAGCGCCTGATGTCGGCTGCTTGTTCGGCGCTGAGCAGCGCTTCGTCTGCATTCAATGCGCTTTGCGTGGCTAACCACATGCGATCCGCTTCCAATCTGGCTTCCGCCAATGCCCGGGCATTTTTGTCGAACTCGGCGGTGTGAAAACTGTCTTGCAGCATGGCTGCGATTTGGTCATCTGACAAACCATAACTGGGCTTGACATCGATGTGTGCTTGAACACCACTGTGGGTTTCGACGGCATCAACGCTCAGCAATCCGTCTGCATCCACCGTGAAGGTCACCCGAATGCGTGCAGCGCCAGCGGCCATGGGAGGAATGCCGCGCAACTCGAAGCGCGCAAGGCTGCGGCAATCGGCAACCAAATCTCGTTCGCCTTGAACCACGTGCAAGGCCAATGCGGTTTGCCCATCTTGGTAAGTGGTGAAGTCCTGCGCCATGGCCGTCGGAATGGTTTGGTTGCGCGGCACAATGCGTTCAACCAAGCCGCCCATGGTTTCGATGCCCAATGACAACGGAATCACATCCAACAACAGCAGTTCCCCATCAGGGTTGTTGCCACTCAACTGGTTGGCTTGAATCGCCGCCCCCAAAGCAACCACTTCATCAGGGTTCAAATTGTTCAATGGTTGACAGTTCAACAGTTCGCCCACCGCAGATTGCACATGCGGCATGCGCGTGGAGCCACCAACCATCACAACGCCTTGGATATCCGATGCCTGCAAATGGGCATCGCGCAAGGCCTTCTTGACCGATTGAAGGGTTTTTTTCGTGAGGTGCTCCACACAGGCTTCAAATTGTTGGCGTGTGACAGTCAGCGAAAGCAGTCCATCGCTGAGCTTGACCTCGAACACATGACTGTCTGCCTCTGACAATGCTTGTTTGCATGCACGTGCTTGGGTCAACAACAACGATTTGTCTTCATCGGTACCCCAAGAACGCCCCTTGATTGAGAGCACCAAGTCAGCCAAGGCGCGGTCGTAATCGTCACCGCCCAGCGCAGAGTCGCCGCCCGTGGCGATCACTTCAAACACACCTTTGCTCAGTCGCAGAATGGACACATCAAACGTGCCTCCGCCCAAGTCGTATACCGCGTACACCCCTTCGCTGGCGTTGTCCAAACCGTATGCAATCGCGGCAGCGGTGGGTTCATTGATCAAACGAAGCACGTTCAAACCGGCCATCTGCGCCGCGTCTTTGGTGGCTTGCCGCTGGGCATCGTCAAAATAAGCGGGAACCGTGATGACCGCTCCATGAATGTCGTCATCAAACGTGTCCTCAGCCCGTTGCCTGAGAGTTGCCAATAGTTCAGCGCTGACTTGAACAGGGGAAATATCGCCTTCACACGTGGTCAATTGCAACATGCCTGGCTTGTCTGCAAACACATAAGGCAAGTTACCGGTGTGGGTGATGTCGGCCACAGAACGCCCCATGAACCGCTTCACCGACACGATCGTGTTGCGTGGGTCTTGTGATTGAGACGCCAGCGCCTCATGCCCGATCATGCGCTTTCCATTGCCGAGGTAGCGCACCACCGAGGGCAAGATGACCCTGCCCTGTTCGTCTGGCAAACATTCAGCCACACCATTTCTCACACTGGCCACCAGCGAATGGGTGGTACCCAAGTCAATGCCGATGGCAATACGCCGAGCGTGTGGATCGGGGGCTTGCCCCGGTTCGGAAATTTGCAGCAATGCCATGGACGGAAATTCTTGTTATGAAAGGTTGTCTAAGCGCTCTAGGCGGGTGTCCAGATCTTGCTCAAAACGTTCGATGAACATCAATGCACGAACCGATTGCGAAGCCAACGGCGTGTCGCCCTGTTGGTCCAGCGCCTGCTCGCATTGTTGCAGAAGCTTTTTTTTCTCTTGTTGCACTTGGTGTTGGAGAAGCTCGATGCCGTTGGCGTTGACACTGTCTTCCAGTTCCTCGCGCCACTGCATTTGTTGCACCAAAAAAGCCGACGGCATGCTGGTGTTGTTTTCGGCGTTGACGGGCACCCCACGCAGTTCGCATAAATAAGCCGCTCTTCTCACGGGATGCTTGAGCCGCTGATAAGCTTCATTCACTCGCACTGACCATTGCATGGCCAAGCGTT